>Ga0051987_10001548_pt1 | contig 11565 bp, 10 predicted proteins | sample CryGey08umfilter_2_FD_58083 | JGI IMG/M metagenome (GOLD analysis project Ga0051987, IMG submission 58083) | Groundwater microbial communities from aquifer in Utah, USA - Crystal Geyser 4/10/14 0.8 um filter | ecosystem: Environmental > Aquatic > Deep subsurface > Groundwater | place: USA: Utah... | reverse complement strand
ACCATGAGATATGTTGAGGCTAAAACCGTAAATAATATTATACCCTGCATGTTATACTCCTACGATCGCGCATACACAAGCTATGACACCTAAAACAAAAGCAAATTCCAGAAAATCTGCTACCCGCAACAGCCTCATCTTGGCGACGGCCACCTCTACCAAAGCCGCTGCGATAGAAATAAGGATTATCCTGACACAATACCATGAGGCCCAGGAGAACGCCTGTGCCAAATTTTCGTAAGAAGGCAGGCAGATCGGGAAGACTATCTGGGCGATCAGGAAAAAGAATACCATCTGTTTTATGTAAGAAGCCATCTCGATCAATGCCAGCGGCCTGCCAGAATACTCTAATACCATGGCCTCGTGCACCATGGTCAATTCTAAATGTGTCTCTTGATTATCCACAGGTATGCGGGAAGTTTCCGCTATGGAAACAAGGAATAAAGCGAGCGCGGCTACAATGGAAGAGACCGATATTGCATGCGCGCCGCTGAACGTGGAAATATCCGTTGAGCCGAACTGCAGAGATACCGCGAATATCACCATGCACAGCGCGGGTTCTACCAGGCTTGAAATAAACATTTCTCTTGATGAACCCATGCCGCCGAAAGAACTTCCTGTGTCCAGGGCAGCAAGAGCCAGGAAAAAACGGCCTAAAGCAAAAATAAATACCATGGCCAAAAGATCTCCCATGGTATGAGCGGGGCTTGTAAAAATAAATACAGGTATAAGAAGGGCCGCCGTAAGTGTTGAAGAAAACACCACAAAAGGCGCTGACCTGAATATCCAGGAAGCAGTCCCAGATATTACCTCACTCTTTGAAAAAAGCTTTACTAAATTATAATAGGGCTGAAAAACACTTTGGCCCTCGCGCATCCTGATATTATTCTTTATTTTTGTGATCAGGCCGCTTAACAGCGGAGCTACAGTTATAAAAAAAGCCAACTGAAGGGTCAATAGCAATATTTTGTTCATATTAAAACCACCGCATAAATACGATCAATAAAATTATCGTAATAAAGATGTACATCAAATATAGATGGATACTGCCAGGCTGAAGGCGCCTCATGGACTTGGCTGATCTAAAGACTAAAACCAGGACTGGGTCATAGAGGTATTTTTTAAAAACCTGGATCGTATGCGTTTCATAGGTGAATGATCTAACGTGATAAAACGACTCTCTGATCTTTTGCGTCTTGCGGTAAGGCAGAAGAAAAAAACTGAAGGCTATCCTAAATGGTTTTGAAAAAGCAGTCGCTGTATATTCGTTGCGCGCGTCTAATCTGTAGTAGCCGCAATCCCAGGTATTGTGACGGACTGATCTTTTTCTGCGCCAGGCACAAAAGATAACAAGGCCTGTGATCCCCAGGACAAGCAGCACCAACGCGAGCAATGGCGGGGAAAGATAAATACTTTTGCCTGCCTGTGGGTTCAGAGTGATATTATTCAAAGAAAATTGCATGTGGCTTATGTCTATATCCATGGCAGAGCCCGCGGCCCTTGTCAGGTATCTTATGATCATCGTCGCGGCCAGGCCGAAGACGATCGTTAGAAGCGATAAGAAAAACATGCCTGCTTTCATGGATAAAGAGACTTCTTTCGCTTCTTTCGCGTAATGGCTTCTAGGCCCGGCCAGGAAGGTTATTCCGAAGGCCTTGACAAAACAGGCGGCAGCTAAGCCGCTGGTTAAAGCCAGCATTACCGCGCAGAACCCCAGAAAAAGCTTGGTTCCACCTATGACGTTGAGAGCCCCTAAAAAGAACGCCTGCAAAGTCAGCCACTCGCTGACAAAACCATTCAGGGGCGGCAAGGCGGAGATCGCCATAGCGCCTAATAAAAAATAAGCCGCGGTGTATGGCATTGTTTTGATCAGGCCTCCCAACTTTTCAATATCCCGCGTGCCTGTGGCTTTATACACACTGCCGGCGCATAAAAACAGCAGGCCTTTAAAAATGGCATGGTTTACCAAATGATATAAACCGGCCATCAAAGAGAATACGGCTAGATAAGGCAGGCCCTGACTGGTAAAAAACATCGCCAGCCCTACTCCTAGCAGTATAATTCCTATATTTTCCACGCTATGGTAAGCGAGCAATTTTTTTATATCGTGTTCCATAAGGGCGTAGATAACACCTACAAGACAAGAGATCACCGCGAGGATCAGGACTAAAACTCCCCACCAGGCAGCGCTTACTCCGAGGATAAACATAACAAACCGGATGATACCATAAATAGCCGTTTTGATCATAACACCGGACATGATGCTTGAAATATGGCTTGGCGCCTGAGGATGGGCATAGGGCAGCCATATATGCAATGGCACAATACCTGCCTTGGTACCGAAGCCGATCAAGAGTGACACAAAAATAATATTTTTAGTCTGAGCAGGCATAGCCAGGCAGGCATTTTTTAAAGCAAAGAGATCAAAGGATCTCGCGTAGGAATACATGATCATGAACGCGGCTATTAAAAAGGCAGCGCCGATCTGCGTCATGACTACGTAGATCGTGCCAGCCTTGATAGATCTTTCATGCGTGGTATCAAAGACTACAAGGAAATATGAGGCCAAAGACATCATCTCCCATGCCACAAGAAATACCAACACGTTACCTGCTGTTACCACTGCCGCCATTGATAAGATAAAAATAGCCAGCAGGAACCAGGAAAGGATTATTTTTTTAAGCGGGTATTCCCCTTTTAAATAGCCGAAGGAATAGATGGCTGACGGGAGGGAAACGATAAAGATGACGAAAAGGAAGAACAGCGAAAGTGGATCGGATAGGAAAATATGTTTTGGTAAAAGATCTAACATTTTGACCGGCCGTTAGCAAATGTTTTCTATTTTTTTAGTTCGGGATTTTTTCTAGTTAATAATATTAACACTTTCTCGACTAAAATCAATATAATTCGAAAAACTATGAGATATATCGGCCTATTAAAAAGGGGGAGAGAGGTATGACCTGACCGCGGCGTTCCTTATTGTAAGAAAAAAACCTGTGATAGCCTGATCCAATTCAAAAATGGGGATGGGTAAATTCCGGCTATCAACACGCCTATCATGATAATGATGAGCGCGATCTGAAGAGGCGCGGGTTTTTTCTTCATTTCCGTGGCTTTGGGTTCATCTAAATACATATACTTTATGACCTTAACATAATAATAAACCGCGATAACGCTGTTTAAGGCGCCTGCAACGGCTAAAAATATAAATTTTGATCCAATGGCAGCCGCGAACACCATGAATTTTCCAAAAAATCCTGCTAAGGGCGGGATCCCAGCAAGCGACAAAAGAAAAACAGCCAGCATAAACGCCGAAACTGGGTCTTTTTTGGAGAGTCCCGCGTAATCTTCGATATTGTCGCTTCTTATTGAGTTAGAAATAAGGACTATGCATCCGAAAGCCCCAAGGTTCATTAAGGTGTAGGCAAAAATATAATACAAGGCGCCTTCTGTGCCGGACGCGGTTCCTACGACAAAGCCGATCAGTATATAACCGGCCTGCGCTATGGAGGAATAGGCTAACATGCGTTTTATATTGGTTTGTGAGATGGCGATGATATTCCCTATGGTCATTGTAAAGACCGATACGAGCATAATGATAGTCACACAGTCCGCGTATAGAGGTAAGAAATTTCTTGTGAATATGCGCAGAAGCACAGCGAAACCTACAGCTTTGGGCCCTACGGAAATAAACGCGGAGATAGACGTGGGCGCTCCCTGATAGGCATCCGGCGCCCACATATGGAAGGGCACAAGCGCGCATTTGAAACTCAAGCCTGCCAGGATGAATAAAAGCAAAACTGATGATATCAGAGCGTTGGTTGGGGCTGTCTTTAGTGTGTTGGCTATTGCTGACAGATCCATAGTGCCGAACACGCCATAAATAAGTGAGATGCCGTAGAGCATGATCCCTGTTGAGAGCGCGCCGAAAATAAAATATTTTAAAGCGCCTTCGCTTGAAAGATCGTCGTGTTTGAAAAAGCCCACAAGGATGTAGGAGGCCAAAGAGAGCATTTCTAAGGATATGTAGATCATAATGAGGTTGTTGGACGACACGGCCAACAACATGGCTATGGTGGCGCTGAGAAGGAGAAAATAATATTCTCCAATATGACCGCTCTGTAACGTTTTATAGCCCATGGAGATCAGGATGATGACGCCTGTGATAAATAGGCAGATAACTTTAAAAAAAGTTGAGAACGCGTCATCCGTGAGCATATTAAAAAATAGGCTGGCATGCGTTGTATTTACGCGGGGCAAAAAGAGCGATGCTAGAACGACCGCCGTGAGAGCGAGCGCGCCTAAGAGGCCTTTGCTTCTCATCAATAAAGAACAGACTAGGATGGCCAGAGCAAAGACTAGTAATATAACTTCCGGCAAAATGAATTGAAATGTTTCTATAAAGCTCAAAATGCTATTCCTCCTAAGTTTTGAACAAGCGCGCTGATAGCCGCTATCTGATACTTAAGGGCTGATAAAGGATATATACCTATAATGACTACTATTATCAAAAGCGGTATGAGTGTCAGGAGTTCGCGCTTATTTATATCGGATATCGCGGACCATTTTTCATTCACTGGGCCTAATAGGATCCGTTGAAGCATGTATAAGAAATAGCCCGCGGTTATGATCAAACCCAGGCTTGAGATGATCGTTATCAATTTAAATGTTGGATATGTTCCCAAGAGAGACATGAATTCGCTGATAAATCCGCTTAGGCCTGGAAGGCCTAAAGAAGCGAGAGCGAATACGGATAACATACCGGCATAGACAGGCATTTTTACGCCTAGCCCTCCGAATTTATCAAGTTCTCTTGTGTGGGCGCGGTCATAGAGAACGCCTACGAGAAAGAACATGCCTGCGGTAATGATACCGTGATTGAACATCTCAAGCAGGGCGCCGTTAAATCCCGTTGCCGTCATGCTGGCCAAACCCAACATGACAAATCCCATATGGCTGACGGATGAATAGGCTACCATTTTTTTGAAATCTGTCTGTGCCATTGCCACTAGAGCGCCATAGATGATGTTTATCATTCCTAAAATAGCGAATGGCAGGATAAAGTAATGCGCCGCGTCTTTTAGGATAGGGAAACTTATCCTAAAAAAGCCGTATCCGCCCATTTTGAGCAATACCCCGGCAAGCAAGACACTTATAGGAGTGGGCGCTTCCACATGCGCGTCCGGTAACCATGTATGGAAAGGAAACACGGGCACTTTTACTGCGAACCCCAGATAAAAGGCTATAAATATGAGGATCTGAACGCTAAGTGTCAAAGCGCCGCCCGTTTTAGTAAGTTCAAGGATGTCAAAAGTGTGCGGTGTGGATGTGAAATAAAGCGCCAGGATACCTAACAACATGAAAACAGACCCAGCAAGTGTGTATATGAAGAACTTTATAGCCGCGTATTCTTTTCTTTGTCCGCCCCATATCCCTATTAAAAAATACATAGGCACTAGGACAATTTCCCAAAACATATAGAACAGGACCATGTCTAGGCCTGTAAAAGTACCCAACATTCCCGTTGACAGCAATAGGTACAAAAAGAAGTATTCTTTTTGCCGGATCTTGATACCGGACGATCCAATGCACGCCAGGAAACTTAATAGTGTGGTCAGGAATATGAGCCCGACGCTTATCCCATCCGCGCCAAGATGATACCACGCATTGATCGAAGGTATCCACGCCGCTTTCTCTTCGAATTGCATTGCAGGAGAGCTGTAGTTGAATTTGATGAGTAAGAGGACCGAAAGGCAAAGCGCGGCCGCGGTCGCGAGCGTCGCGATAACCTTAATCAAATTTACGTTTTTCTTTGGCGTGAATAAGATGAGCATACTGCCGGCCAGCGGCGCGAATACAATACATGTCAAGATCGGAAAAGACATTCTTAGCCTCCTATTATTTTTAAAAGTAGGATAAGTATAAGGCCCATGAACGCGGTTAGCAGATAAGATTGAATATAACCGGTTTGCATCTTGCGCAATTCTCCTGACAACATGCCTACGGCCCGCGCTATCATATTTACTGTTCCATCAACTATGTTAGAGTCGATCCATGCTTTGGCCTTGCTTAAGAAAACGACCATCGACGCACTCGCGTTGACCGCGCCGTCTATTACTTTAAGATCAAATCCGGAAAAAGCTTTAGATAGGCGCGCGCATGGCCTTATGAACAGGAACTCATAAAGCTCGTCGACATAGTATTTGTTATATACAAGATCGTAGAGCCCTGTAAACCTATTTCTGATACTTTTAGATAAGATCTCTTTGTTGAGCATATAAAGCGCGTACGCTATGCCTATGCCTAAAAAAGCCACAATGACGGAAATCCCCATTACGAAATGATCAGGGTTAGAAGATAAAGCTGTATGCTCCGCGCCAAAATAAATGAATCGTTGGAACACGTTGTTCATTAATGGTGACCCTGGCAGGCCCATGAATATCGCGAATATGGATAATATGATAAGCGGTATTGCCATCGTTTTGGGAGATTCATGGGGATGAAGTTCTGAGCGCGGTTTACCGAATAATACCAAAAATATCAGCCTGAACATATAGAACGCGGTCAATAAGTTCGTTATCGTCGCGGCAATAAATATCATAGGGTGCCCGCTACGCAAGATCTCTGTCATGATCTCATCCTTTGACCAAAATCCAGAGAAAGGAGGCACTCCGGAAATAGCCAGGCTCGCGATGATGAACGCGGTGCCCGTTATTTTCATTTTATGAAAAATTCCTCCCATTTTATTGATCTCCTGCGTATGGACTGAATGTATTATGCTGCCAGCGCAGAGGAATAGGAGCGCTTTGAAGAACGCGTGCGTCACGAGATGGAATGTAGAGGCTGAATATCCGCCGACTCCGAGGCCGATCATCATAAGGCCCAGCTGGCTTATAGTGGAGTACGCGAGGACCCGTTTAATGTCGTTATTGACTGTCGCGATAGAAGCTGCCATTATGGCGGTTATCGCTCCGATATAGGCAACGCAGACCAGCGCGGGTTGATGCGTGAAAAATAAGGCGAAACACCTGGCGACCAAATAGACTCCCGCGGCAACCATCGTCGCGGCATGGATAAGCGCTGAGACCGGAGTTGGGCCTTCCATGGCATCAGGCAGCCAGACGTGAAGAGGGAACTGCGCTGATTTTCCGATAGCTCCGCAGAAGATCAATAACGCGGCTGTTGTGTATAACGCCGGATGGCCGGTTATGGCTGAAAGTCCCGAGAAAGAAAGGTCGTGTGTTGAGAAAAATAACAGAAATATCCCTAAGAGAAGGCCCGCGTCTCCTATCCTGGTCGTGATGAAGGCTTTCATGCCGGCTTTCGCGGCGGAGGCCTTTTCAAACCAGAAAGAGATCAGCAGGTATGAACAAAGCCCGACGCCTTCCCAGAACATATAGAGAGTGACAAAGTTATCCGCGAGCAGAAGCCCCAGCATGGATGCCATAAAAAGAGACATATACGCGAAGAACCTTGAGAACCTCGGGTCATCACTCATATAGCCTATGGAATAGACCTGTATAAGGCTGCCTATTGTTGCCACAACAAGAAGCATCGTGCATGTTAAAGGGTCTACGATGACGCCTACGCGTAATGTAATGCCGTTAAAAACAAGCCAGTCAAACAATTTGTAGGAGCCTTGGCCTTTGAGCAGGCCATGAAAAGTCAATATGACTATAAGAAGAGATATCAATGATGCCGCGATAGAGATGATCGCGCTTGATCTTTTGAGCTTACGGCCAAAGAGTATTAGAATGGCAAAAGCCAAAAACGGGAAAATGGGGATGAGATGAGCGAATTTCACCATTTCATTAAATTTATTTTAGTTACGAGTATGGTTTTGGCGTTCCTGTATATAGAGATTACCAGAGCCAGGCCTATTACCGCTGATACGGCTGCTATAGCTATCACGAAGAGCGCGAAGATCTGCCCTAACCCATCAGGGGTCTTTTGGAATTTATTGAATGTTATGAGATTGATGTTCGCGGCGTTTAGGATCAGTTCGATAGACATAAGTATGCCTATAGCGTTCTTTCGCGTCAAAACGCCAAATATGCCGATCGCGAAAAGGATGGCGCTTAAGATCAAAAAGTGGTTTTGCGGTATCATTTTTTTTCTGTCTTTCCTATGACAATGGCGCCTACGAGCGCGGCGAGAGAAAGTAAAGATATTACTTCAAAAGGAAGCCCATAATTTGTCATCAAAGACCTTCCCAGTTGCGCGAGATCTAAGGGTACCGCGTCTTTTACCTCTGGTAGCCATGGGCCCGCGTTGATAATTTTGATCAGTATGATCAGGATGAGCGCCGCGGCGTAAGCCGAGAGCAGGACACGCGGGTTTATCTTTAAAGACATCTTTTTATGGACATCCGCTGTCAGCATGATCGTAAATATGAACAAGGTCATGATGGCTCCTACGTAGACTAAGACCTGGACAGTTGCTAAGAACTCGGTGTCCAAGTATAGGTACGCGCACGCTACGCCTATTAAGACTACGGCGAGAGACAACGCGCTATGAAAGATGTTCCGGGCGATAACAACAAAAAAAGCAAAGAGTACAGTCAGGCCGGCAATGCCATAGAAGGTGGCTTTTATGATAGTGTCTTCGGTCAGCCCGTGGCTATTTAGGAGATGTATGAGGCCACTCATCATATTTCTCAGGATTTAATAGGTTAATATATAATTTATTACGTTCATAAGTTGTGATCTCGTAGATCTTATTCATATAGATAGCCCCTGTTGGGCAAACTTGTTGGCATAAGCCGCAGAAACAGCAGAGTTCGATGTTGTAAGTAAATGTATTGGTTATTTTTTTCTTTTCATCCGTTTGTTTATGCGTCATTGCAAGGCAAGCCGTAGGGCAGGCCTTTACGCACTGATAACAGGCAACGCATTTTTCCGGGTAAAGATCGATGAGCCCACGGAAACGTTCGGTCATCGCTTTTTTTTCATCAGGGTACTGGAGAGTTGTCGCAGAGGTAAAATTATTATTAAAAGTGATGATGAGCCCCTTGATAAGGCTTAAAATCCCGGTAATAATGTTGTTCATTGATCTTAACATTAAAGAAGCAGCCATCCTGCAATAGCCAAATTTAGAAAAGATATTGGTGTTAAAAATTTCCAGGCGAATCCCATTAATTGATCTACGCGAAGCCTGGGAAAGGTCCACCTGATCCACATGAGGATATATATAATACTATAAGTTTTGATCAGGAACCATATGACCCCAGGCAGCAGAGGGCCTTTCCAGCCTCCGAAAAATAGAGTTGTCGCGATAGCCGAAATAATGAAAAGATTTGTGTATTCCCCGATAAAGAACATAGCGAATTTCATCCCTGAATATTCTGTATGAAATCCAGCCACAAGCTCCGATTCCGCCTCAGGTATATCAAATGGCGCCCGGTTGACTTCAGCGGTAGCTGAGGTGATATAGATCAGGCCTGCCAATGCCAAATTCGGATGGAGGATATTCCATGAGTGGCTTTGCGATTCAACGATCTTTTGCATTGACAGTGTATTCGCGTACATCACTACTGTTATCATTGAGAGTATGAGAGGGACCTCATAGCTTATGATCTGAGCTGCTGCTCGTATTCCGCCTAAGAGAGAATATTTATTATTTGAACCCCAGCCAGCCATAAATACTCCCAGGACGCAGACAGAAGAGACCGCCAGGATGTATAATACGCCGATGTTGAGGTCTTTCGGGATCAGAGTTTTTCCAAAGGGGATAGTAGCAAACGCCATGACCGAAGGAACGACTACAAAGAAAGGCGCCAGCCACCACACCAGTTTATCCGCGCCGGCCGGCCGGATATCTTCTTTTAATAAAAGTTTTATCGCGTCGGCTACTGATTGCAGTATGCCGTGCCAGCCGACTCGCATTGGCCCAAGCCGAGTTTGGATATGCGCTGAAACTTTTCTTTCCCACCAGATCAAAAACATGGCTGAAATGGCTATGAAACCAAGGACGGCGATCCCTGTTGTTATCATGTTAGTAAGGTTAAGCAGTGTGAACATTATCTGTCTATTTCTCCCATAAGGATGTCAAGGCTGCCTGAAATACATACGATATCAGCGATCTTGGCGTCTTTGATCAATTCTGGCAGAACTGCTAAATTTGAAAAAGAAGGAGCCCTTATTTTTAGCCTGTATGGATACGCTGACCCGTCGCTGACTATGTAAAAACCAAGTTCGCCGCGCGGATTTTCCGTTCTAAAGTAGGCCTCACCGGCCGCGGGTTTATGAACGCGGCCTGTCTTAACGGTTGGGTCTCCTTGCGGGAGCGAACCTAGGGCCTGTTCAACAATCTTTAAACTTTGCCTCATTTCTTCAATTCTTACTTTATATCTGTCCCACGCGTCTCCGTTTACGCCGACAGGAACATTGAATTCAAATTTATCATATACGAGATAAGGCCTGTCTTTCCTTAGGTCGCGCTTTACCCCGGATGCGCGCAGGTTCGGGCCTGTAACGCTATAGTTGATGGCTATATCTTTTCGCAACAGGCCGATATTCTTTGCCCTTGCCAGAAATATCACATTATAGGTTAACAGCCAATCGTACTCATCTATTTTAGAGCGCATATATTTTATGAAATTTTTTATTTTTTCTTCTATGCCTTTGGGGAGGTCAGATTGGACGCCGCCTATGCGTATATAATTATAAGTGAGGCGGTTACCGCATATTTCATTGAATATATCTACGATCTTCTCACGTTCCCTGAAGCAATAGAACAGGGGTGTCGCGAAAGCCCCAAGATCTTGCGCGAAGGTGCCTATGGCGATCAAGTGGCTGGCGATCCTGTTTAATTCTGCTACGATAACGCGGATGTATTTCGCGCGGTCAGTAATATCTAATTTGAGCAGATTTTCAACAGCCATGCAATATCCCAAATTGTTGTTCATGGACGCGACGTAGTCTAACCTGTCCGTGAATGGGATAAATTGCGTATAGGTGCGGTTTTCAGCTAATTTTTCAAAGGAGCGGTGAAGATAGCCGATGTGCGGAGTGCATTCCAGGACCATCTCGCCATCCAGTTTTAATTCAAGCGAGAGTACGCCATGGGTTGAGGGATGCTGCGGCCCCATATTGATAAGGAACTCTTCGGTAAAAATATCTTTTTTTTCTTTTATATCCAAGTCTGCCATGACGTTAAAGTTTTGGTTTTGCGATAAAATTTGGGGCCGAATAATTTTTTCTTAAAGGATAGCCTTTCCAGTCGTAGGGATTTAATATACGCCTTGGGTCCGGATGATTGAGGAAGGTAACGCCAAAGAGGTCGTAAGTTTCGCGCTCAAGCCAATTCGCGGACTTCCAGATCGCTGCCAAACTTTCGACTTTTGGATCTTCCGGGCCTAAGTATATTTTTAGCGTCAGGCTATGTTGGAGGGGGTTAGAGTAAAAGATATAGACCAGATCGATCTTTTCTTTTTTGTCAATAGCTGTCACGCAATGCAGGTCGTCAAAGATAAGGGGGGCGTCTTTGATAAATCGCCCAAATTCCAGGAGCAGCTCTTTGGGGATGATAACGGCAGAAGTTCCTTCTTCTTTTGCTATCCGCGGA
>Ga0051987_10001541_pt1 | contig 11602 bp, 14 predicted proteins | sample CryGey08umfilter_2_FD_58083 | JGI IMG/M metagenome (GOLD analysis project Ga0051987, IMG submission 58083) | Groundwater microbial communities from aquifer in Utah, USA - Crystal Geyser 4/10/14 0.8 um filter | ecosystem: Environmental > Aquatic > Deep subsurface > Groundwater | place: USA: Utah... | reverse complement strand
CAGGTGCCTGCGGCGGGGTTGAAGCTTATTGTTTATGGCCGCGATGAGCACGGTCTGACCAGCCTTGACCCGACGCAGGCGATGACGCTTCCCCCCGGCGAGACCTATGTGATACCCCGTGTGTATGAATTGCGCTTTGTAGGGGTGACCCATGATATTTTAGTGGGAACGGAAATACCTTTGCGCTATACCCTGAACGGGCGTACCTACGCCATTCGTGTGCCTATAAAAAATGGAGACTTTTAGATGACTGCCGACAAATCTTTGATTGTTGCCCAAGGCCTTACCAAAACCTACACCGCCAAGAGTGGTGATGTTATGGCTGTAAAAGGTATTGATTTTAAGGTGATGCCAGGCACCTGCACAGGCTTGCTTGGCCCTAATGGCGCCGGAAAAAGCACCACCATGGGCATGCTGATGGGCCTGACCCGCCCGACAGAGGGAACGCTTACGATTTTTGGAACGCCTACCAGCGAGCTGACCCGCGAGCAGCGCGTGCGGATCTCTCTTGTGCCCCAGGAAGACAACCTTGACCCTGATTTGACGGTGAGCGAAAACCTGTTTGTGTATGGGTTGTTTTTTGGCATTGCCCGCTCTGTTTTGAAAGACCGTGTGCCCCAGCTTTTGGACTACATGCAGCTGACTGAAAAATCCGGTGCCCGTGTAAGCCAGTTGAGCGGTGGGATGAAGCGCCGCCTGACCATTGCACGCGCCCTGATTAATGACCCCGACTTGCTGATTTTGGATGAACCCACCACGGGGCTTGATCCGCAGGCGCGGGTGCTTATCTGGCAGCGGCTTTTGGAACTTAAAAAAACCGGCAAAACCTTGCTGCTCACCACCCACTATATGGATGAAGCCCAGCGCCTGTGCGATCAGATTATCATGATTGACCACGGCGATATTCTGGATGAAGGGACACCCCGCCAACTGATTAAAAAACACGTGCCCGGCCATGTGTTTGACATGACCAAGCCTATCCCCAAAAACCTTCCCCTTTATGAGCAGGAAGATGTGGGCGATAGCGTGCTGTTTTATGTGAATGACGAGGATGCCGTGGCGTTTAGAAAAGCCATACCCGAAAAAGCCACCTACCTGCACCGGCCGGCCAACCTTGAAGATGTATTTTTACGGCTGACAGGACGGCGGATACGGGAGTAGGGGATGGAACGCTACCCGCGCCCCCTTATTTTAGCGTATCGGCACAGTTTGACCTTTATGAGACGGCTGCCGATTTTTTTAGGCATGTACGTGCTGGTACCCCTGATTACCCTTTATGGCTTGCACCGCGGGTTTAAACTGGACGACACGCAGGCCGCGTTTATGGTGCCCGGCTTTATGGTGAATGCGGCGGCGAGTGCGGCCTTTATTTCCACGATTTACGGCAGCCTGATGCGGTTGACGATGCAGGGAAGTTACCAATCTTGGCTTGCGGCAACGCTGAGCGTTCATCATGTTTTGCAGGCGGATGTTTTGTGGAATGCCACGAGGAGCACGTTTGCGGGCCTTGGGATTGGGATTGCCGGAGGCTGGCTGATGGGAAACCTGAGTTTTATGGGTTTGTTGTTTGCCATGCCGGGGGTTATTTTGGCCTCTCTGGCGGCGTCTCTTTTAGGGATGGTTATTGTGAGCCGCGCTTACGGATTTGATGATGTCTCTGTTTATGAGCCTGTGATTGCGGCGGTGTTTGTGTTTAGTGGTGTGTTTGCGCCTGTGACGTACTACCCTGAAGCTGTGCAGTGGCTGATGACGCTTCAACCGATTTACCACGGGATTATGGTGTCTCGCCCCGCGTATAACCTAGAGCTGACGTGGGGCGTGGCCTTTATTCATTTTTCTGTTCTGCTGGCGATGTGCGGTGTGTTTTATGCGCTGGCTTACCGGTTGCTCTCGCGCCGGCTGATTACTTAGGTTTGCCTGAACTCCATGTTGTTTGGCTTTTTTCCGCTTATCTACCGTAACTTGTTAAGCTGGCGGCCTTATGCGCCTGTTTATTATTTGAGATTGTTTGAAGTGCCTGTTCAGATTTACGGATTTGGTTTGGGGCTTGCGCTTATGGCGACCCAGCTACCCGTGGACAACTACACCCAGTATATCTTTCCCGGGATGCTGGTGTGGATGTTCTGGCTGACGATTATTATTGATGCGACGTACATAACGTTTATGAAAGCTTTTGGGCAGCGCTTGTGGGGGGCAATTCTTGCAACGCCTATCAAACTTACCACTATTTTGCTGGCCGATGCGCTGGTGGCCCTTGTGAAAGGAACGACGCTGTATATTCTGTTTTATCCGATTGGAATATGGCTGGATGCGATCCCTTCCAGCGCAGGGTATGCGCTCGCTATCTTCCCCATGGCAGTTTACATGCTGATGGTGACATCCCTTGGGCACTTTCTGTGCTCGCTCGCCCGACACGAGTATGATTTTGATTATATCTGGCCTGTATTTGTGGGGCCGATGTTTGTCTTTTCCGGCATTTTTTACCCGCTAACGAGTTTGCCTTTATGGGCACAAAACCTTTCCACCCTCTTCCCCATGACCCATGCGATTGCGGCGGTGCGGCCTTTGATTTTGGGGACAGCCGAGATGAGTGTTGTGGTGAGCCATACGGCAGTGTTGGCGGGAATGGCGGTTGTGTTTTTCATACTTAGCCATCACTTCTTTAAGAAGCGCTTGTTTGAATAGGTTTATGGCGATGTGGCTTCCTTTTGCTTTATGCTACCGAGAGCTTTTGGCGTTTCGGCGTCAGGCACGGCAGTTTATCACCCTTCGGCTGATTGACCCGCTGGTTTACTTTTTTGGGATTAGTATTGGCTTTGGCCACCTGATTGCGACCCAAGGGGGCGTGGACTACAAGACTTTTATCTTTCCAGGATTTATGGCGATCGGGTGCCTTTATTTAGGTGTCATCCAAGGCGCTCATATTGCGTTTTGGCGCATGGAACTTTTGAAGATGTGGCAGGCGATGCTGGCGACCCCCATGCGATTGCGCGATATTATGATGGGCGAAATGCTGACGGTGGGGGCGAAAACGATTTTGGTTGTGATGTTGCTGAGCCTTGTGGGCGTGCTTTTGGGGATTCATTTTAGCTGGGTGGGGCTTTTGCTGAGTTTGCCTGTGTTTGTTTTGGGATCTTTCGCGCATATGGCGATTGCTTACAATATTTCTGCCCGTGCCCACAGTATGGATGATTTTGACATTGTGTGGCTGCTGCTGATTACGCCCCAGATTACGCTTTGCGGTGCCATGTTCTCGACAGATCATTTTCCCGACTGGCTTAGCCTTCTTATCCAGATTTTTCCGATTACGCATGTGATTGAGGTGGCGAGGCCACTTCTCTTGCAGACGGCGGAGCTGCTGCCGGTGCTGGGGCATGTGAGTGTTCTGGTTTTACAAACAGGGATATTTTTTGCTTTGGCGCACTACCAGTTTAAGAAGCGCTTGTTTGCATAGGTTTTTTTGGGGCGGGGGGTGTTTTTGGTCTTGTTTTTTGGGAAAAGTTGATGCATGTTGCCCCTTAGATAACGGGAGGTTTTGACCATGACAAAAAGTGAACTTGTAGGACGGATGTCCGCCAAATACCCTGACTTGCACGCGCAGGATATGGAACGTTTGGTGAATACGATTTTTGACGAAATTACGGATGCTCTGGCCGAAGGTGGCCGCGTGGAGCTGCGCGGACTGGGCAGCTTTAGTGTGCGCGAGCGCGCCGCCCGCCAAGGCCGCAACCCCCGCACCGGTGACACCGTTCTGGTGCCCTCCAAAAAAGTACCTTTCTTCAAGTGTGGTAAAGAACTCCGCCAGCGCGTGAACAAGTAACGATTTGGACATGCTCCGCATGGGACACTGGAGACAAACGAGCGGCGTTTTGACCGCTCTTTTTTGTACCGTGAGTGCCGTGGCGGTGGCGGGAGTTCGGGTGCAGTTTGAGGGGCCTGACGGCCTTGCCGAGACGGTTCTGGTAAGTGGCACCACGTATGCCAGTGCCACGTTGCCCGGGGCGCTCGCCCTGCCTGCGGCGGCCATGATAACACCCACGATTGTGCCGCTGGCCAGTGTGCTGGGGGATGATGAGGTGAGTGACGCGGTAAGTGCAACGGCGGCGGTGAGTGAGACTGAGATTTTGACGCTCCCCTTGCGAACCAATGTGCAAAAAACAGCGTGTGTGCAGGCTTTGAAGTTAGTGCAGCGTATGGGCGCTTTGGGGGCTGCAGGGGGGGGCGATAAAGACTTTTTGGCTGTGGTGAGCGAGGCGGCGATGCTGGAGATTGCCGTTTTGAATGATGAGCCCGGTGCCCTGAAGCCCCTTGAGCGCGCCTTTAAGCGTGTGGGCCGGAATGAAAAGCTGAAAGACGAGATGGGACAGGCGATTACCTATGCCACAAGCCTGTGTGCGGTGCGTGAGGCGCCCGTCAAGGTGGAGATGTTGCGGCCTCGGTGAGGTTTTTAGGTAACAGAGGGGGTAAGATATGCCTTTATTTTAGGCAGATGTTCTGGACTTTTGGGAGGAGAAGCAGAGACTTGGGGGGCTGGTATAGCGTTACGTTTGTTGCCTTCGGGCTTTTTTGGGGAGACGGGGATATGGGAACTGCTTTGATTTGTATGGTGCTGGGCATGTTTGTCTGGACGACTTTTTCGGCGATGAAGAATCGCTTTCGGACGGATCCGTGACGCCCAATGAGATTATGAGAAACGGCGGCCCTTGAGCCGCCGTTTCTTTTGTGAGATGCGGTTATTTTTTCGCGTCTTCGATGCCTTTGAGAATAATCTCTTTGGCTTCGGCGGCGTTACCCCAGCCTTCCACTTTCACCCATTTGCCGGGCTCCAAATTTTTGTAGTGGGCGTAGAACTGCTCCAGCTGCTGGCGGAACATCTCCGGCAGATCGGTGTACTCCTGAATCGTCTCGAAGCGAGGATCCAGCTTTTTGTGGGGAACGCAGACGAGTTTGGCATCTTCGCCTGATTCATCTGTGGTTTTGAGGTAGCCCACAGGACGTGCGCGGATGATGCAGCCCGGGGTGACGGGGATATCTGTATAAACAAAGGCGTCTACGGGATCACCGTCTCCGCCCAGGGTTTGATTGATGAAGCCATAATGTGCCGGGAAGACCATGGGCATGGGGGCGAATCTATCCACAAACAGCAGGCCTGTGTCCTTGTCCACCTCGTATTTGATGTGGGCGACGTGGCGGGGGTTTTCTATGACAACATAAATATCTTCGGGGGCCTCTTTGCCGGCGGGAAGGTTGGTGAGGTTACTTTGGCTCATGCACGTTTGGCTTTCTTTAAGGTTGAATGACGGGATTTATAGGGGATGGTGTCATGTGTGGCAAGGGGAGACGTGCTGCCTTTGGTGCTTTTTGGTTGCTGACAAGCCGCCCCTTTTTGGATAGGGTGGCGGGATGAGCTGGCTTACCAATTTTAGCAAACCCAAGATTTCTACCCGCAAAAAACGCGGGGTGAGCGCCAGTGTGTGGGCGAAATGCCCCGCCTGTGGCGACCTGATTTATGACCAGGACCTTGTGCCCAACCTTTATGTGTGCGGCGCGTGCGGCCACCATTTGCGCTGGCCGTTAAAAGAGCGCCTTGCCGCGTGGTTTGACAAGGGGCTTTATACCGAGATTCCGGTCCCTCATATGCCTGATGACCCCTTGCAGTTTAAAGACCGCAAGCGGTACAAAGACCGCCTGAAAGAGGCCCGCAAGGCGACAGGCCGCGAGGATGCCTTTGTGGTGGCGAGCGGTGAGGTGGGGGGCAACCCCTGTGTGGTGGTGGCGCTGGATTTTGATTTTATGGCCGGCAGTATGAGCCGTGCGGTGGGTGAAGCTGTGGTGGTGGCCGCACAAGCTGCACAGGCTGCCAAAACCCCCTTGCTGGCCGTGACGGCGAGCGGCGGGGCCCGGATGCAGGAAAGTGTGTTCTCCCTTATGCAAATGGCCCGCACCACGGCGGCGTTGGCAGATTTGCGCGAAGCGGGCGTGCCTTATATTGTGATGCTTGCTGACCCCACCACGGGGGGTGTGACGGCCAGTTTTGCGATGCTGGGAGATGTGACGCTGGCCGAGCCTGGCGCCCTTATTGGTTTTGCAGGCCCGCGTGTGATTGCCCAGACGATTGGCGGGACGCTGCCTGAGGGTTTTCAACGCGCTGAATATTTAAAAGAACACGGTATGGTGGATGCTGTGGTGGCCCGTGGGGCCCAGAAAACGACCATCGCCCGCCTCATCTCCCTCTTGGGGTGATGGGCGGGCGAATGTGTCAGGCAGCCTTCCTTTCGATGATCGGGTTGTCTTTCACCCAAGTATAGAGTGCCATGAAGCGCTGGCCAGGCATGCCTCCAATAAGAGGATATCCCATGTCCGTTGCAAAACTTCGAGCTTCCTTACCAGCCGTTTTGATGGCGCCTGGAAAGGCTTTCCTGAAAGCCCTCATTTCCTCGATGCGCATTTCGCAAAAAGGTGCCGCATTTTTTTTGTGTGCCATTTAGTCCTCCGGATAGTCCCCAAGCTGGCATGGCTTTTGGCCAGCGTGGGGTTGGTGATAAAACGTAATATGGGCGAACAGGGGTACGCAGTACCAAGCCCCATGAAAAGTAACATAGCCCTTTGGGTGATAGAAATCAAGGGGTTGGGTTTTGGATGCTGATGTGGGTGTGGCGGGGGCGTTGCACTGTGTGGAGGGGATGATTTTGAGTGTAGAGAGGGCTTGACGCGGGGTGGGGGCTGAGGTATACGGCTGCATAAGACGAGTAGAGATGGCCCCTAAGTGACGTGCAAGACTGTCCGCCTCCCTCTGCGAATATGAACTCCATGTTGATTTTTAAGGAAATCAATGGGCGGCTCCTCCTTCTTTTCTTGCAAGGGAGCCAAAGGAAAAAAAGGACATACCATTATGGCCGGATTTAAGCTGAAGACCCGCAAAGCTGCGGCGAAGCGTTTTCGTAAAGTGACCGGTACGGGTAAAATCGTACGCTCTAAGGGTGCTCATGGGCACTTCCTCTCCAAGCGTGGTCAACAAGCCCGCGACAGCCAAGGCACGACCCTTGTGCATGAAAGCAACTACGACCAAGTGTGTGCGCTTCTCCCTAACCTGGGTGCCAAACGCAAACGGACACAGGCGCTGAAAAACGCCATGCGTCGTGCTAAAGAAGCGCTCTCTGGCACCAAGCCAGCGGCTAAAAAAGCTGTGGCTGTTAAAGCCCCTGTCAAAAAAGCAGCCCCCAAGGCTGCGGCCAGCGCTGAATAGCCCCGAGATATAAAGGAGATTTAAGATATGACACGTGCAACCTACGGTGCCGGTAACCGCCGCCGCCACAAAAAAATATTGAAAATGGCCAAGGGTTACCGCGGCCGCGCTAAAAGTTGTTTCCGCGTTGCGATTGAGAAGGTTGAAAAGGCCCTCCAGTACCAGTACCGCGACCGTCGGAACAAAAAACGCGAGTTTCGTGCCCTTTGGATCCAGCGTATTAACGCCGGTGCCCGTATGGAAGGCCTGAGCTACTCTGTGCTGATGAACGGCATTAAAAAAGCCAACATCGACATTGACCGCAAAGTGCTCGCCCACCTCGCCATGGAAGACTTCCCCGCGTTTAAAGCGATTGTGGACTCTGCCAAGGTTGCTTTGAGCAAGTAAGTGCTCTTTGCGCAAAAGGCCCTCGGTGAGGGCCTTTTTTGTTGCTGTTGTGCTTGGCTTTGGTGAGACTTTTAGGTAGGGTGCGCTTTATGGATTTAGAGATTTTGAAGACACAGGCTTTGGATGCGGTGGCGGGGACCCCTGATTTGGGTGCCTTAGAGGCTGTGCGCGTGCGGTTTATGGGTGGAAAAGGCGAGATTACCGAGCTTTTGAAGGGGCTTGGGGCTATGGCGCCTGACGAGCGCAAGGTGCAGGGGGCGGCGATTCATACCGTGAAAGAAGCTTTTCTTGTCGCATTTGCCGAGAAAAAAGAGGCCCTTGAGGCCGAGGCGTTGGCCGCCAAGCTGGCTGAAGAAGCCGTGGATGTGACCTTGCCGGGCGCCCCTGTATATGTGCCTGTGGGCGGTGGAAAAATCCACCCCTTAACCCTTGCCATGGAAGAAATTGCCGCCAGCCTGAAGCGCCTTGGGTTTGTGCACGCGTTTGGCCCCGAGCTTGAAACCGATGACTACAACTTTACGAAGCTCAACCTGCCTTTGCACCACCCGGCGCGCCAAGATCAGGACACATTTTATGTGACCGAACGCGATGACAAAGGTTTGCGCAAAGTTTTGCGGACGCAAACCAGTAATGTGCAGATACGCACCCTTGAAGCCCATAAGCCGCCGTTCCGCGTGATGGGGGTTGGGCGGGTTTATCGTCGTGACTATGATTTGACCCACACGCCCCAGTTTCATCAGGTAGAAGGCATGATGGTGGAGACAGGCACCACGTTTGCGAACATGATTGCCGTGCTGAATGCCTTTTTGGCTCAGTTTTTTGAGCAGGACGTGGTGACGCGTCTTCGTCCGCATTATTTTCCGTTCACCGAACCTTCTGCCGAGATGGATATGAAGTGCGTTTTTTGCAAAGGCGAGGGGTGCCGGGTGTGTAAAGACACAGGCTGGCTGGAGATTTTGGGCTGCGGGATGGTCCACCGCAATGTGTTGGCTGTGGGAGAGGTGGGACCCGGGGCGGGAGAGATGCAGAAAATATCTGGCTTTGCCTTTGGCGCAGGGGTTGAACGTTTGGCCATGCTCAAGTATGGTATCGGTGACTTGAGGTTGTTCTATGAGAGCTATGGTGCCTTTTTGGACCATTACGGTAAAGCTCCTATAGCGGCGGCCTGACCCTGTCGGACAGAATAACAGAGGGAGACTTCTCCATGAAAAATATCGCACTTGCTTTAGCTGCTTTGGGCCTTGCCGCTTGCAGCACCACCACAACCTGTGTTCAACCTGACCCTGTGGAGCCAAGCAGCACATCTGGCTGCTGGAACCAAGGTATTGACTGCGGCACCCCCATTGATGGTGTGAATGTCCAGTAACCCTTTGGGTTTTACGAGAGAAGAGCCCTTTGGGCTCTTTCTTTTTTGGCGGTTTTGAGGTATTTCTTTTTGTTATGAAAATACTCCTTGACTGGCTCCTTGATTATATTGATTTGAACGAGGGTGTTACCCTTGCGACCCTTGCAAAAACCTTGATTGACCTTGGCCATGAAGTGGATGGTGTGGACGACCGTGCTGCGGCGTTTAACCACGTGGTTGTGGGCAAGATTTTAGACCGTGTGCCCCACCCCAATGCCGACAAGCTTGGCGTGTGCACGGTGGATGTGGGTGAGGCTGCCCCCCGCACCATTGTGTGCGGCGCCCCCAACGCGCGTGCCGGCATTACTGTGGCGGTGGCGCTGCCCGGCGCCGAGCTTGCCGGTGGCTTTAAAATTGCCAGTACGGACAAGCGCGGGATTGTGAGCGACGGGATGATATGCTCGGTTGCGGAGCTGGGGCTTGGTGATGACCATGACGGTATTTGGGAAATGGACGATACGTTACCTGCTGCCACGCCTTTGACCGATGTGGTCAAGCCCGATGTGATTTTGGATGTGGCGGTGACGCCTAACCGCGGCGATGCGCTGAGCCATTTGGGATTGGCGCGGGATTTGGCGGCGGCGGGTTTGGGTGTGCTCAAAGATTTGGACGAGGGTTGGGAAGGTACGACGGCCCCTGCTCTGGCGGTGAAGGCGGGCGGGGGATGCCCTGTGATGATGGGGATGGAAATGCGCGGTGTATCCGCTATGGCCAGCCCCGAGTTTATCCAGCGGCGGTTGCGGGCGGTGGGTGTGAAGCCGCGTAATATTCTGGTGGATGCCACCAACTATGTGATGCTGGCCGTGGGCCAGCCCTTGCACGCTTATGACGCGGACAAGCTTAAACACGGAATTTTTGCCGCACAGGATTATACAGGTGAGTACACCGACTTGATGGGCGAGACATGGGAGCTTGCTGAAGGCGATATTGTTATCCGCGATGGTGAGGGCGGTGAGGTGCTGGGCCTTGGCGGAATTGTAGGCGGGGGTGGCTGCGAAGTGACGGCTACGACAACCCGTATTTTTATGGAAGGGGCCTTGTTTGACCGCGCCCAGATAAGTTTGACCGGCCAGCGTTTGAGTGTGCTTACCGATGCGCGGAGCCGCAATGAACGCGGCCTTGACCCGGCGCTGCGGGCGTATTCGGTGACATGGGCCATGCGTTTGATTGCCGAGGCGTGCGGACTGGACAAGAGCGCGTTAAGCACCCTTGCGGTGGACGGCACCGTGCCTGCCGCTGGCACTGTGATTGCCTATGCGCCGAGCTATTTTACGACGCTTATTGGTATGGATGTGCCTGCGGCGCGCCAGCAAGAGGTTTTGGAAGCCCTTGGCTTTACCGTGGTTGTGAAAGGTGAGGATGCGTGGGACGTGACGGCACCTGCGGGCCGTACCTTTATGGAGACCCCTGAAGACCTGACCGAAGAGATTTTGCGCGTGGTGGGCTATGAGACCGTGCCCCCCGTGATGCCCACCGTTTTAGCGGGCCAGCATGAGATTAACAGCCGCCCTGTGGTGCTGGACCGTCTGGCCCGCAAGGCCCTTGCCTTGAATGGCCTTACTGAAGTGATGAATTATAGTTTTATCCGCCATGCTGATGCCGTGCTGTGCGGGGTGAACGAAGATGACCTGGTGGTGCTGGACAACCCCCTTGTGGACACCATGCAGGTGATGCGGCCCAGCCTGGTGCCCGGCCTGTTGCGGGCGTTGATGGAAAATGTGGCCCGCAGAGATGGTGGCGGCCGCCTTGGGGAAGTGGGCAAGGTTTTTGGCGCGAACGGCAAAGAACGCCTGACCGCCACTGGTGTAGTGGCTGATCTTGGCGAGCGCCACTGGCGCGGTGTGCAGAGTGGTGCCGATGTATTTGTGGCCAAAGGGCTTGGTGAAGCCGTTTTAACGGCCCTTGATGCGCCCTTGGCGGGTGCACGGGTGATACCCGATGCCGGGGCGCTTTACCACCCCGGAAAGAGCGGTGTGTGGCAGGTGGGGCCTATGACGCTGGGGCGCTTTGGCGAGCTTCACCCTGCGGTGCTGAAAGCGCTGGATGTGGATGTGCCTGTGGCGGTTTTTGAACTGGATGTGGAAACCTTGATGGCCATGAAGGGCAAAACCAAGGCCTTTACGGCGAACCCTTACCCCCCTGTGGGCCGCGATGTGGCTTTTGTGGTGGATAAAACCGTGACGGCCGACACGCTTGTGAATGTGATACGCAAAACAGGCAAGACCCTTGTGCGGGATGTGAGCGTGTTTGATGTTTATGCGGGGAAAGGCGTGCCGGAAGGCAAAAAATCGGTTGCTCTTGGTATGACCTTGCAGGCCCCTGACCGCACGCTGACCACGGCCGAGATTGACGGCCTTGTGGCCGACGTGATTGCGGCGGCAGCGGGCGTGGGGGCTGTGCTTAGGAGTTAAATTTCTTTTACCCTCCCGCGTACGACAAAGCGCCGTCTTCTTATGGAAAGGAGACGGCGCTTTGGTTTGGCGGCTAAGCCGCGATGCGGGTGAGCTCCATGACTTTTGCTTTCAACTCATCCAGACCGCCGACGTTGGGCTGAACAAAATGGA
>Ga0051987_10001530_pt1 | contig 11685 bp, 8 predicted proteins | sample CryGey08umfilter_2_FD_58083 | JGI IMG/M metagenome (GOLD analysis project Ga0051987, IMG submission 58083) | Groundwater microbial communities from aquifer in Utah, USA - Crystal Geyser 4/10/14 0.8 um filter | ecosystem: Environmental > Aquatic > Deep subsurface > Groundwater | place: USA: Utah... | reverse complement strand
TAAAAAAATAATCTTGGATTATCCAGATTATTTTAAAGTCTATTTAAATACCAAATTTTACTTATTTAATTGTAAAAGTTTTTGTAATTGAGAAGGGTCAATTTGCAAAGTAGAAGAAGAACTTCCATCACCAAGATATTGACCAAAATATTGTGTAAACTTCCCCAAAATTTCTGGCAAAAAAATGATACTCAACAAAATTGGTGCCAAAATCAAAAATAAACGTAAATAATTTCCAATAACCATCATAGTCAGACGATGCTTAATTTTTTTGTTTTGATTGTAGATTACTTGTGACCATTTGATATTTTTTTCTATCAATCCCTGCAGACTTTCATGAGTAGAATTATTGTCAGTCTCAGTACGAGGATGTTGCGTCCCATAAAAATTGGGACCAACATATTCTGGCACTACGGAAGATTTTTCTGCTGGTTTTTTTTCAGTATTATTATTTTCTACTTTCTTTTCTGTTTCTAATGGTTTTTTGTTCATTTCTTCTGGAGTCATAAAATTAATTTTAGGGATTAAATAATTAAAGAGAATTTACTTCTTTTTTGAAAGTACTAACATCTTCAAAAGCTCTATAAATAGAGGCAAATCTTATATAAGCTATTTTATCAAATTTTTTCAAATGTTTCATCACTATTTCACCTATTTCTTTACTAGCTATTTCACGTTTGTTTTTCTTTTGAATATCTCGTTCAATATTGTGAATCATCATATCAAAACTTTCTTGCAAAAATGGACGCTTGGAAAGTGAATGCATAATCCCCTTTTCTATTTTATCGTGTGCATAAGCTTCTCTCTTGCCATCATTTTTGACAACAATAATATCCAACAACTCCATTTCTTCAACAGTAGAAAATCTATACTGACACTTACTACACTCTCGTCTACGACGTACTGCAAAACCATCTTGAGTCATACGAGAATCAACTACTTTGGTTTCTTGAAAATTACAGACCGGACAGTGCATAGATTGAAAAGTAAATAGTAAATAGACAACAGTACATAGTGAATAGATTTTTAATCGGTTTTATTTATTTGATTATTTGTAGATTTTATAAGTCCACAAAGAATTTTATATCCTTCAAAGCAGATAATTTTGATTTTATTATAATCTTCATCTGGGATATAATTCAATTCATGAGCTAATATAAGATGATTTTGACATTCAGTATTTGATCCACGTGCTTGGTAATAAAATCTAAGTTTATCTTTAATATAATATCTACCATAACCTTCAGCAATGTTTGCCGTAATAGATGATGAGGCACGCCGTATTTGATCAGTTAGTCCAAACATTTCTTCACGAGGAAAACTTTTGGTAATCAAATAAACATTGAGAACAAACTCGTGATTCTTTTTCCAAGCAATAAGATCTATAAAATGTTTTACATCTTGTATTTGCATGAGATTAACTATTTACTGTTGTCTATTTACTGTTTACTACAATCTATTTAACTTCCAAATTTATATCTGGCAAAATCAATTTCAAATTACTTTCAAAATCCTCAGAATAATTCACTCTAAAATTTGTTTTAATTTTTTCTGTACCAACATAAAAATAAACTATACAATCCCCAGTATTTTCAACTAAAAAGGATTTTATTTTTTCAAGGTTAAATTCCAAATCTTCTTTACTAATATATATAATAACATAATTATCAGATTTTGTACTAATTTTTCCGCCCAAGGCGGATCCGCCTTGGGCGGATTCTGTTTTTTCTTTGTTTATAGGTACCAAATAAGCACTTACTTCAACAATATTTTGTTTGGTAAGGACATAAGCTTTTTCTACAAAAATTTTGTTATCACCTTCTTCTCTTGGTGTTTTTCCTACTATACAAACTACATTTCCTTCTTGCCAAGAATCCTTAGTTTCTTCATAAGTTTTGGGAAAAATAAGAAGTTCTATTCTACCTGTCATGTCTTGAATAGTAGCAAACATCATAGCATTACCTTTTTTGGTAATCTTTTTTTTCAAAGAATCAATCACACCACCAACCACAATCCAAGCATCTCTATCAAAACTTTCCACGTTAGCAATACTAATAGTTTTATTTTTCAAAAAATTTTCATAATAAACAAAAGGATGAGAAGAAACATAAATTCCTAATAAATTTTTTTCCCAAACAAGCTTTTGTTCCATAGTAGCTGGCTTGGCGCTTTGCAAAGTAATTTTGGAATCTACATCAATAGCTGTACCAGCAAAAAGAGAATTTTGACTAGTATTTTTTTTGTCTCTACCTTGACGAACATAAAGCAAAATATTTTCCATGCTAGCCATAAGTACAGCTCTATCAATATTAAAACAATCCAACGCTCCCGCCTGAGCTAGACTTTCCAAAGATTTTTTATTCAAATCTTTATCCCCTACCCTATCAATCAAATCTTCCAATTTTTGGTATGAACCATTTTGTTTTCTTTCACGATAAATTACCTCACAAATATGTTCACCAACATTTTTGACACCACTCAGACCAAAACGAATACGACCCTTTTCACCAGGCTTGGAAACCATAGCAAAAGATCTAAAACTTTCATTGACATCTGGTGGCAAAACATCAATCCCAATACGACGACACTCTCCAACAATGGCTGATACTTTGTCAGCGTCCCCTGATTCAGCTTGGAGAACAGCAGTCATATATTGCACTGGATAATGGGCTTTCATATATGATGTCTGATAAGCCACAATGCCATAACTAGCAGCATGAGCTTTGTTGAATCCATAAGCAGCAAACGGTTCAATCGCATGCCACAACTCGTCAATTGTTTCTTTTTTCAATTTACCAATATTTAGACAACCATCATAAAATTTTATTTTTTGTTTGGCCATTTCTTCAGGAATTTTTTTACCCATAGCTTTACGAAATTTGTCAGCTTCCATCCAATCATAACCAGCCAGATGTATAGCCGTCAACATCACGTCATCTTGATAAACAAGCAGTCCAAAAGAAGCACCCAAATATTTTTCCATCCGAGGATCCAAAAAAGTCACAGCTTCTGGATGATATTTTCTTTTGATATATTCGGGAATAGATTCCATCGGACCTGGACGATACAGAGCCACCATCGCCATAATATCATTGATATCTGTTGGTTTTAGTTCTTTTAGCCAACGCGTCATACCAGAACCTCCAAGCTGAAAAGTACCCATAGTTTCACCACGTGCCAACATTTCAAATGTTTGTTTGTCATCAAGAGGTAAATTGTAAATATCTATTTTATCACCTGTAGTTTTTTCTACAATCACCATGGAGTTTCCCAAAATAGAAAGATTACGAATTCCCAGAAAATCATTTTTTAGTACTCCAGCTGTTTCCACAGCATGCATTTCATATTGAGTAATAATTCTGTCGCCACCAGTTTCTCTCTGAACTGGAGTGAAGTCAGTCAGAGCAGTTGGTGAAATTACTACACCAGCAGCGTGGATAGAGGTATGACGGTTACAACCTTCTACTTTTCTTGCCAAATCAATTAGACGTTTAACATCAGGATTAGTATCATACAATTTTTTCAAATCAGGCTCTTCATTTAGAGCTCTATCAATTGTCATCGGAAAACCTTGTGAGCCTGGCGGAATAAGTTTGGCTACTTGATCACAAAAATTATAAGACAAACCCAAAGCACGCCCAACATCACGAATAGCAGCCCGAGCAGCCATCGTTCCAAAAGTAATAATTTGGGCAACCTTGTCTGCACCATATTTTTCAGTCACGTATTTGATCATATCACCACGACGATCATCAGCAAAATCAGTATCCACATCTGGAGGACTAGGACGAAAAGGATTGAGAAAACGTTCAAAAGGCAGATTGAAACGCATTGGATCTACAGTCGTAATTCCTAAAACATAAGATACAAGAGAACCAGCAGCCGAACCACGAGTAGATTCAACAATACCATTTTGTTTAGCATAACCAACATAATCAGCCACACAAAGAAAGTAAGGTGAATAACCTTTGGTCTTGATAATATCCAGTTCATAGTCAAGTCTGTCAGTTAATTCTTTGGTTACTTCTGGATAAAATTTGAGGATAGCTACAAAAGCTTGCTCACGCAATACTTCATCATAAGTTGTTCCTTCAGGAATATTTACTGGCGCAAAATGCCAATTGTTGAGTGGAATTTCTAGGTTGATTCTATCAGCAATTTTGACGGTATTTTCAAGAGCTTCAGGTATATGACGAAAACGAGAAATAATATCTTGGGCAGAATTGAGTGACCTATCTACTTGACGATAATCTTCTCTATCACCTTGATCTACCCGCCAACCATTAGCAATACAACGTAAAATATCTTGAGCTTCAGCTTCAACAAAATCTAAATAATGAACATCACGTGTTACAACCAAGGGTATCTTAGTATCTTTGGAAAGCTTAATAAGTTTGGTATTGACATCAAGTTGACCAGAAATTGCTGGGTGATCTTGCATTTCCAAATAAAAATTTTCTTTACCAAAAATATTTTGTAATTCCAAAGCCACTTTTTTGGCTTCAACTAATTTATTATTTTTTAGCAATTGAGGTATTTCAGCTTCAATTGGACCAGATAAAGCAATTATACCTTGTGCATATTCTTGCAAAAGTTCTTTATCCACACAAGGTTTATCACGATAAAATCCTTCCAAATGACCACGCGAAGAAAGACGCATCAAATTTTGATAACCAACAAAATTTTCAGCCAAGAGAATAAGTCTAAAAATATTTTTGTCTTCATCCAAATTACTTCTAGAACCAGACATCACATAAGCCTCAAAACCGATAATTGGTTTGATTCCTTCGTCAAGACATACTTGATAAAAGGCAATAGCGCCATACATTGATCCATAATCAGTCAAAGCTAAAGCCTTGAAACCCTTAGCTTTGGCATCCTTAACAAGCGGTTTTATTTTGGTAAGACCATTCAAAAGAGAAAAATGAGAGTGGACGTGTAAGTGAACAAAATCCATAGGGTCACTACACCCCAAGTCGATGAAATACGACTAGGGGTCTTTCTTAAATATAAACTTATTTATATACTAGAATCTACGAAAACGAGTTGCTTGACTTAGAAAAGATTTTGATCCCGATAAAATCGGGACAGAATGACGAGAATCAGAAGCCTTTGTATATTACGAGAAAATGAGATAAAAAGCAAGTCAAAAAAAATGTTCCATTGTACCACTGACCCATTGCTTCATTGTCACAATTTCATATAAAAATCACAATTGAACAATGAAACAATAATAAAAAATACCCATCCATTTTGAACGCATGATTATATGTTATGGACTTCGGACTACAACGAAGTACATTCTTATTGACTGACAGATTCGTGATCTGTTTAGCTGTAAATATTCTTTTACTCATATTGCTTGATGATTAAGTTGAATGAATATTATTGTACCTTAAATACCAAAAAGTGAACACTTTCGTGTCCACTTTTTGGGGTACGGATCATTTAGACAAGTATTTTCTTAATTCTTAATCATTATTTTTTACTTCTTTTTTTATTAACTCTATCATCAAGTTTACCAGCCAATTTACCAACAATAAATTTTTCTACCAAACCAGACAACATACTACTGACTACCCCCATTTTACTAGACAAATGATCTACTTTATCACGCATAAAGGTAACTGCATCACTGATAAGCTCCAATTTCTCTGTGAGAATTTCAGCAATTCTATTTATATTACGAAGAGTTCTAGCTGCTTGATAAAGCAACCAACAAAGAAATATCGTAAACCAAAATATAGATAATGATAGAACTACAAAAAGTAGATCTTTACTTGTTTCAAACATAGGACAGGACTTTAAGTTTATAAAGTTAAAAGTTTGTAAAGTTAAAAGTTATTATAACAAGTTCTTTATGAACTTTTCCGCCCAAGGCGAATCCGTCTTGAACGGAATAAACTTTCAAACTTTATAAACTAATATTAGTATAACACTTTTTTAATTTTCTAACAAATAACTTATCTCACTTCAGCTCCCACACTATTTTTCAACTTCTCCAAAACTTGTTTATGAATTTTTTCTACTTCTACTGTTTCCAAAGTTTTTTCATTTGATTGATAGGTGATGTGATAAGCTAAACTCTTTTTGTCTTTGCCAATTTTGTCACTTTCAAAAACATCAAAAAGTTCAACATTTGCAATCAAATTTGAGACAGATTTAATAATTTTTGATAATTCCAAATTACTAACTTTTTTATCCACAAGTATAGCCACATCACGTAATACTGCAGGATATTGGGAAAGTCTCTTGTAATTATCTTTTTCTAACCAAACTCCTACCAATTTATCTAAGTCTAATTCCAATACAGACACTCTGCTTTCAATACCAAAATTATTTTGCAAAGCAGGGTGTAGCTCACCCAAAAAACCAACTTCAACGTCTCCAACCAAAACCTTGGCATTTCTAGCTGGATGTAACAAATTTAATTCAGTACTTTCTTGTAAAGAATACTCAAGATTCAATCCTATAAACAAATCATTTATGACTTGGGACACTTCATAAAAAGGAATTTTTTCTTTTTTATCAGAATAAACTACACCAAGCATTGTATCTTGTTGTGGTAACAATTCATCGCTCTTTTCACTAATGCGAACTCCAGGTTCTTCTTTTTTGAAAACTTTACCAACTTCAAAAAGACAAACTTCATCTTCTTCGTGAATATTTTTTTCCAGACTTTCTAGTAAATTCGGCAACATACTACGACGTAGATATGGTCTATCTTTGGCAATCGGATTATTTAATTCAATATAGTCTTCTACAGCCAGATTTAATTTTTGTAAAACAGTTGGCGAAACAAAAGAATAAGTCAAAGTTTCATGATAACCAGCTTTATTTATCAAAACATTTGATAATTTTCTTTGTAAAATTTTCAATTTATTTTTTTCCGGTGGAGCAATAGTAAAACTTGGCAAACTTATCGCAATATTACCAAAACCATAAATTCGAGAAATTTCTTCTACCAAATCTTCCGTGATAGAAATATCTTTGGTTGCACGCCAAGTTGGAATTTTTACAGAAAGTATATTTTTCTTTTTGGTCACTTCAAAACCAAGGCTCTCCAAAATTTTTATAACTTCTTTAGTTTCTATTTTTTGTCCAATTTTTCTCTCCAAAAATTCTAGAGAAAGTTCAATCGGACCTTGATTCACATGAAAAGATTTCTCGTCCACGACTTTACTGACAACTTTAGCATTGGGACAAAGTTCCAGAGTCAATTCTACAGCCCGACGCAAAGCTAACTCGGTATAATTTGGATCAAGACTTTTTTCAAAACGAGCTGAAGAATCACTACGCAAAGCAAGTTTTTGAGCTGTACGTCTGACACTAATAGGATTGAAATTGGCGGATTCAAAAACAATAGTTTTAGTACCATTGGTCACTTCACTATTTTTTCCACCCATCACACCAGCTAGAGCAATAACTTTTTCATTATCAGCAATAACTAACATTTCACTAGTCAACTTATATTTACTACCATCCAAAGCCACAAAATCTTCATCAACCTTAGCTTTTCTAACTAAAATTTCAACTTCACTGACTTTTGACTTATCAAAAGCATGCATTGGTTGTCCCAAGTCATACATGATGTAATTGGTAATATCGACAATGTTATTGATAGGACGAAGACCAACGGCTGACAATCTTTGTTTGAGCCAAGCTGGAGATTCTACAACTTCTATACCATCAACAACTACAGCTTGATAACGCGGGCATAAATCTGCATCTTCTACTTTTACATTAAGAGAAATTCCTTTAACTTCTTTTATTTTAGCTGGATTGTATTCTGTCAATTCTTTGTGATAAATAGCAGCAACTTCTCTAGCCATACCATAATGACCCCACAAATCTGGACGATGAGTCATAGATTTGTTATCAATATCTAGTACAACATCACTCAAGTCCAAAGCTTGAGCTAATGGTGTACCAACTTTAGCTTTTACATTACTCAAATCCAAAATTTCAGCATGTTCTTTGCTTGGAAACATTCCACCAAGACCGATTTCATCAGAAGCACAAATCATACCAAAAGATTCCACACCACGAATCTTAGCTTTTGACATTTCAATCAATTCACCTTCACCATGCCAACGTACTTTGGAACCAACTTTAGCAAAAGCAATTTTCATTTTTGGCGCAACATTTATACCACCACAAACAACTTGAAAATTTTCTTTTCCATCACTAACAGTACAAACTTTCAATTTGTCTGCATCGCTATGAGCTTCTACTTTGGTGATTTCTCCCAAAACAATATTTTCCAAGTGTTCTCCTTGTCGTTCTATATCTTCCACTTCGACAGTGGACATAGTCAATTTCAAAGCAAAATCTTTGGCTGAAATTGAGTCAGGTAATTTTACATATTGTTTTAACCAATTTAATGATACTTTCATATTTTTTTATTCATCCTGAAGCCACTGAAAGATGGCAAAGGATCTTTCTTAAGTTTAATTTGTTTAATTGTTCTAAATATTGTATCACCTTGTTTGTTGTAATTGAAATTACAATTGTAACATTTTCAACAATTACAACATTTACAACCACGTCAGTGTTTAAAATTGTTTAAGAAAATCAAGTCGTCCAGAATATAGTAGACGAATATCTTCAATACCATATCTTTGCATCACGAGGCGCATAGAACCAAGACCAAAGGCAAAACCAGTCCATTCTTTTGGATCAAGACCACCAGATTCTATAACACTAGGATGTACCAAACCACAAGGCAATGTTTCTACCCAACCAGAATGTTTACAAGCACCACAACCTTTTCCTTCACATACCAGACATTTCATATCAAGTTCAAAACCAGGTTCCACAAAATCAAAATGTCCAGGACGAAGACGAACTTCCACTTCTCTATCAAACACTCCAGCCAAAAGCTCTTTCATGGTGCCAAGTAAGTGTGAAATAGAAATATTTTTGTCAATTACCAATCCTTCCATCTGGTAAAAAGTATGTTCATGACTAGCATCAGTCGCTTCATTACGAAATACTCGTCCAGTAACTACAGCCCGAAGTGGAGCTCCATATTTTTGCATCGCACGAACTTGGACTGAGGAAGTATGCGGACGCATGCACAAATTTGCACTTCCTTTGATATAAAAAGTATCCATAGTTTCTCGAGCTGGATGAGTCTCTGGAATATTTAGACTTTCAAAAGCATAATAATCACTCTCTAGCTCAGGACCATCCAGAAGCATAAAGCCCATTGAAGCAAACAAATCTTCCATATTTTCATGGACAGAAGTCATTGGATGTTTTGAACCATATCTTTCTTTTGGTAATTTTGACTGGGTAATATCTATTTTTTCTGTCAAAACAATTTCATTCCATCGTTTATTTTCCAATTCCTTTTTTTTACTTTCAAACAATTTTTCAATTTCTAATTTAACATCATTGGCCAAAGCTCCAACATTTTTTCTTTCTTTGTCAGTCAAATTTTTGAGACTTTTCATTACCAAAGTAATCTCTCCTGTCTTACGAGAAAAATATTCATTATAAAGATTATCCAAAGAATTTAAGTCTATAATTTTTTTCAATTTTTCATCAAAATCTTTTTTTATTTTTTCCAATTTATTTTTCATACAATAATGTTATAGATGTTAAAATTGTTATAGATGCTGTAATTGATTTTTATATAATTATTATTTACAACAAATGAAGTGATAAAATATATACAACATCTATACCATTTACAACATTTTGAACAATTACAACAATTTCAACATTTACAACACTTATAACATCTTAAAACAACTTAGCCACATCTCTCCAAGTAACTACCACTACCAAAGCCATAAGCAAAACAAAACCAATAGTATGAGCTAATTGTTCGTATTTCATTGGTACTGGTTTTTTCAATATTTTTTCCAAAATTACAAAGACAATTCTACCACCATCAAGAGCAGGAATTGGCAAAATATTGATAGCTGCCAGACTAAGAGAAAGCATAGCTACTACATTGAGCAAATAACTGAAACCAAGCTTGGCACTTTGTCCGACAATCGTGGCAATCCCTACTGGACCAGCTACATCAAAAATTAAACCTTGTCCTAAAATCAAATTTTTTAATAAATAATAAAAACCAATAAAAATATTTAATAATCCTATAAATGTTGCCAACAATCCTTTGTAAATTGCCAAATACCAAGGATACCTAATTACTCCAGCATCAGCAAGAGCAATACCAAGTTTTGGTGTATTAGCATTTTTGATCATTTCTGGTGTCATTTTTATTACCAAATTTTGTCCAGACCTTTCTACTACCAAAGATGCTTCTTCAGTACTATGCAAATTAACATAATCAATCAATTTTTGAGAATTTATTTCTTCACCTAATATTTTATCACCATCAAACCAATTCATATTAGATTCACCAATACGCAAAATTTTGTCACCAAATTGTATTCCTGCAACTTTGGCTGGAGAATTTTCTTCGACTTGTTCAACGACTACACTAGCTTTTTCTACAATAATAGCTTGTGAATCAACACCTCCTGACAAATCAGTTGGCAAACCAATCATAAAACCAATACTAAGTACCACAAAAGCTAAAATGATATTCATAGTCACGCCAGCCGCCAAAACAACAATTCTTTTCCAAGCTTTCTTACATCCAAAACTATCATTATCTTTAATTGATTCACCATTTTCACCTTTTATTTTGACAAATCCACCAAGCGGTAACAAATTTATTGACCACAAAGTGCTCGGATATTCTTCTTCTCTTTCTTCACCACCAACAGTATTAGCCAAAGTAGATTTTTGTTCTTGTTTTTGCTCTTTTGTTTTGCCACTACCCCAAACCCAAACCAATTTTTTTGTTGTTGGATCACGATAAAAACCAAAAGCACGTGGTGGAAAACCAAAACCAAATTCAAAAATTTTTATACCACTCATACGAGCAGTGATGAAATGACCAAATTCATGAGCTACCACCAAAATTCCTAAAATTAAAATAAAGAGTAAAATAGTTAACATAAATATATAAGAAATTACAAATTTCAAATTACAAATAAATTACAAATAGCAATAAACAAAAACTAAATTCGTTATTGATCATTCAAATTTTATTTGATATTTGAGCTTTGTCATTTGGATTTTAAAATATGGTCAAAAAAATTATCAACATTGACGAAATGACCGTAAATATAGTAAAATACAACTGTAAATAATAATGACATTATGTCATAATTTAATTTATTTATCAATAGTGGAAATTTATTCCACATTAAGTCAACACTATATGACTGCACTGTATGTTATTTTAGCTCTTGTGGTTCTTGTCATCCTTTGGATGATAGGAGTTTACAATGGCCTCATCACCCTCCGCAACCGTACCAAGGAAGCTTGGAGTGATATTGATGTCCAACTAAAACGTCGCCATGATTTGATCCCAAATCTAATTGAAAGTGTCAAAGGTTATATGATTCATGAAAAAACTTTGTTAGAAAATGTTACCAAATTTCGTGCTGATGCTATGTCTGCTCAAGTAGCGGGAGATACACAAGCTATGGCTGTAGCTGAAAACAAACTTGGAGGATTGATGCGCGATATCAAGGTGGCTATGGAAGCTTACCCAGATTTGAAAGCTAACCAAAATGTGATGCAACTTATGGATGAACTTTCAGATACTGAAAACAAAATTCAAGCTTCACGTCGCTTCTACAATGGTCAAGTTCG
>Ga0051987_10001519_pt1 | contig 11731 bp, 9 predicted proteins | sample CryGey08umfilter_2_FD_58083 | JGI IMG/M metagenome (GOLD analysis project Ga0051987, IMG submission 58083) | Groundwater microbial communities from aquifer in Utah, USA - Crystal Geyser 4/10/14 0.8 um filter | ecosystem: Environmental > Aquatic > Deep subsurface > Groundwater | place: USA: Utah... | reverse complement strand
TAAAACCGTGGTTTTGTTATTATGGCCTCCCCCTAGACATTGTGTGCCTAGAGGATCTTTACCCGGTACGGTAGAACAGCATCTTTACCTTTCGTAAAAAATACTTAATAGATAAAAATTAGGGCAGTCAAAAAAACATACCCCCCTATATTTAAGGTTTAAAAATGGATATTTTGTTCATAAGATAAACTTTTAACAGCTTTTTTCAATTTATCAAATGCCAGTACTTCTAGTTGCCGCACACGTTCACGCGATAGTCCTAATTCTTGGGCAATATCTTCTAGTGTTTTTGGCTTATCTTTTAAGCGGCGCTCTGCAATAATATATTTCTCACGATCACTCAATTTTAAAAGCGCCTCTTCAAATAATTCGTTCTTACGGGTGTACTCATCTTTTTCTAAAATAAGGGTTTCATGGGATTCAGAATCGTCACTCACCCACTCTATCCATTCAGATTCAGATTCAGATGCACTGCTCATCGGTGCATTTAAAGAAGAATCCTTACCTGCAAAGCGATTGTGCATATCAACAACTTCTTCGGGTTTAACTTCTAATTTATCAGCAATAGTTTGAATTTTTTCATTCGTTAAATAAGATGAATTGTCTTCCGCATCTAGGGTGCGCTTTAATTTACGCAAACTAAAAAATAATTTTCGCTGCGCGCTGGTTGTGCCCATTTTAACCAAAGACCAACTTTTTAAAACATATTCTTGCATACTGGCGCGAATCCACCAGGTTGAATAGGTTGAAAATTTCACACCTTTTTCAGGGTCAAAATTTTTAGTGGCCTGTAAAATGCCCACATTACCTTCTGCAACCAACTCTGAAATTGGCAAACCATAACCTCTATACCCTTGCGCTACTTTCATGACCAAACGTAAATGACTACTCACTAAACGATCTAAAGCTTTTTTACTTTGTTTTTCACGCCAATCTTTAGCACATATATATTCTTCCTCACTACTTAAAATGGGAATATCCATCACGGTGCGCGCGTAACGCTTACATATTTCCTCTGCCGATTGATTCATAAAAAAAGCATTAATCATAAGTATTATATCTTTAATTATACATAGAGAGTATGAATAAAGTATGAATATTGCTTAATTTCAAGCGGTTGGGGGTTAGAATAATATCAACAATCCGCACTTAGAAAAGATGACTTCTATATATTTATACAATTTTTGTGACAATATCTATAAAAGTGTCTGCAGAAAACAACTTAACCCCCAAGCTGGCGTCCATGAAAAACATTTTGTAACAATAACTTATTTTTAATTTTTCTCTCAATCGCATATAATATTCATGTAATTCAATATTTCCAACTATATATATGCAAACCACACACGCTAACATTCATCCAACTGCAATTATTGAAGACGGTGCTCAAATTGGACAAAACGTTATTATTGGGCCTTATTGCACTGTCGGAAACCGGGTAGTATTAAAAAATAATGTTACCTTAAAAAGCCATGTGTGTGTTGCTGGCGATACAGTAATAGGTGAAGGCACTCAAGTGTACCCATTTGCATCCCTTGGTCAGGCACCGCAAGATTTAAAATTTGGCGGGGAACATTCACGAACACGTATTGGGAAAAATTGCACCATTCGTGAGTACGTAACGATACAAGCTGGCACTGTAGGTGACCGCATGGAAACAACAGTTCACGACAATGTTCTGGCTATGGTTGGCACACATATTGCCCATGATTGTGTTGTTGGCAACCATGTTGTCTTGGCAAATTATGTTAATCTTGCAGGGCACGTTCACGTAGGAAACCATACAGTTATTGGGGGCATGTCTGCTATACAGCAATTTGTACGCATTGGCGAACACGCCATGATTGGCGGCATGTCTGGCGTTGATAAAAATGTCATACCTTATGGCCTTGTCATGGGTGAACGGGCACATTTAAATGGATTAAACCTAATCGGTATTCGCCGTCTTGGTGTACCAACAGCAAAAACACGTGTTTTAATGAAAGCCTATGACGCTTTATTTAAAAACAAAACGCAAAATTTTAAAAGCAATATTGAAAATTTACAAGATAGTGCCGATGACAACGAACTAATCGTTAATTTGAAAAAATTTTTATCATTAGAATCCTCTCGCCCGTATTGTACACCAAAATAAATAAACCAAATGACGACGCTCCCACCTGCTGAACAATAAAATTGTATCTGTTACGATCTGTTCACAAAATAATAGGTGAAAACTAACTTCATTCACAAAAAATAACATCTATAGGGAATAATCATTATGCTTAAATATTTGTTCATTATCTTATTTTTGACAAGGGGATCTACCTTTTTTGCTGCGGCAGAAATGAATACCACTGTAGATATCCAATCATTACCGACAGTCACACTTATGGACTCATGCAAAGTTTCTGAGGACTTAAACATTTCTTATGTCATGTTTCAAAACAATATAATTGGCACTGTATCTACCCCCCAATTACCAAAAAATTTACAAATAGGAAGATCTTTTAAAATATCTTATACAACTTATACTAAACAAATTAGTCCAATCACAAATCAAATTGGATATATTTTAGAAAACGTCAAAGCATATACAGACCCTGTACTGATGCAGCAACTTCCTATAAAGATAATGCATTCAGCAAGTACGATAACCAACTTATTAACGCAAGATGCTACAAAAAATGTATGGGTACTGGACCTAGATGATTGCATATTACAAAACAGACTGTCTGAAAATGTATCAGCAACAGTATTAGGCTTTTCTATAGAAAACAGTTTTGAGCGCGAAGAAAACAAGCCTGCCGGAGTGTTTTTTATAACCAAAAGAGACAAGTCTGGATATGGCGTTCTAGATAGGACCATGAGCGAACTAGAAAGGCTATTTCCCAAACTATATACATTTTCTATGAGCAGGGATAACCTTCTATCTACTGCCACAAACAATCCAGATTTTAAAAAACAGTATGAAACTTCGTATGGACCGCTTATTATTATGGGCGACGGAACAGATAGACCTAGCAAGGGAGAAACTTTACGAGCCTTGCTTCAAACAATAAATGAAAATAGCTTACAAAATCTGAATTTTATATGTGTTGATGATCATATGAACAATTGTACTGCCTACGCTAATCTGGTCAAACAACCGACAAACATTACACCTGTTTTATATTTCTACCCTGCTGAAAACTTACGATTTATACAAACATCACCAAATTGACAAGAAAATTGTTCAAACGTTAACTGACCTTCTGAATAAAACCCGGTAGAAAAGACTACTCTTTCCTGTAGCCCTTCAAAAATTCTTTTACATGCAAAGGCTTTTTCCCTTCCGTTTGCAACGTATTAACCTTTAACATACCCTGACCACATTGAATGTATATTGCATGGTCTTGAACAACATATTCCCCAATTAAAAGAGAGCATTTTAGGTTTTTACACGGTTGTACGCTTAAAAGCTTTATTGGAACAGAGGTTTTTTTATACCATACACTTACCTGTGGCGTCATGCCACGTATCATACAATCTAGTTCTTTAGCCGATTTTGAAAAATCTAATTGCCCCTCACTTTTTAATAGTTTTTCTGCATAAGTAACACCAATATCTGGTTGTTTTTTAGGTCGAATATGGCCTAACTGCAATCCACTTAAAGTTGAAAGTATGAGCTTTTCTGAAACCTTTCCTAGTTCATCATGCAAAGATTGGGCTGTTGCTGTGTCTGAAATCAGAAGTTCAGCAGTTTCTAGCATATCGCCTGTATCTAGACCTTCATCCATATACATAGTCGTTAGGCCTGTTTTACGGTCACCTGCCATAATAGCGCGCTGAATAGGCGCCGCCCCCCGCCACCTTGGCAATAAGGATCCATGAATATTAATGCACCCCATGTGCGGTAAATCTAAAATTTGTTTAGGCAACAGCATGCCATAAGCGACAACAACAATAATATCTGCATGAAAATTTTTTGCAATATCAAGCGCTTCTTCTGTTTTTAAAGACTTGGGTGTTAAAACAGGAATATCGTGTTCCTCTCCCCAAATATGTGTAGGGTTTTTTTGTACATTGTGCCCACGACCTTTTTGCTTAGGTGGCTGACAATAAATCGCTTTAATATTGTGGCCCGCATCATACAATGCTTTTAAAGGCGACAGGGCAAATACGGGGGTTCCCATAAAAATAATGTTTAAAGGCTTCATCATAAAGAATTAATGTGTACTGTATTATATACGATACAACATCATCGCATTAAAAATAAAATCATTAGTTTGATTGAACTTCATTATTTGTAAAAGTATGTTTGTATTTTCTTAATAAATCATCAAGATTAAACCTAAGTGATTCTGTGTGCTTTATCATAAGCTCAATAAATTCAGCAAGTTCAGGATACTTTGGCCCAATCACAATATTGATAGGGTCTAGGGCATCTTTTAAAACAATCATCTGATAACGAAGATTTAATTGAGGGTCTTTAATAAGGCGTTTGCGAATACCTTGATCATCTTCAAAAAAGGCAAAGCATTTACCAGATTTGACACTTGGCAATAAATCTTTAGAGGATTTTACAAAAACAAGTCTTGCATATGGCAACACCTTGCTTGCTACTTCGGCGTAGGAGGAACCTTCTATAACACATAAAGTGCGGTTATTTTTTTTAGAAAACATATTGCTTAATGTGGGGTTTTCTCCAGAATGGGCTATGAAAAGCTGACTGACAAGCAAAGCCATTCTAACATTAATATATGGGGTTTTTGTATAATATACTTTTCTAGATCGTTGCGTCGTATAACTTAACATCGACACGCCAATATCAGCCTCTCCACGGCTTACAATGTCAATAACGTCATTAAAAGTCTTTGGTTTGCGCGTCACTTCAACTTCAATATCAGGGTGAATATTTTTAGCAATTGATGTTGCTATATCAACATCAACACCTTTTGTCTCACCATCATCATCACGGTAAAAAAATGGTGGGGTATCCTCTGCATAGATTGCAACAACAAGTTTTTTCTTCTTAATAAAGTGCTGCATATTTGGGAACAAGACACCAGGGTCTGCAGCAGGCGTATTCTTTTTTTCAACTTCTGCACAAGCAATGTGTACAAGTAAAAAAAGATAGAATAAAACATTTTTTACCCCCTTCATGAAGCAACCCCTTCTGTTGCTTGAATTTCTTCTTCATCTTCTTCTGTGTTATTGCCCGAACTATCTGCACCTTCTTCTGCCTCTTTTTTCAATGCCAGTTTTTCTTGTCTTTCACGCAAAGGCTTCAGGTGATGTTTATACTGATCGAAGCTAGTGTGCAATTCAAATTGAAGAGAAGTTGTATTGCGAACAAGATCATCAATAAAGGATGATAAATTTGGATATTTAGGATTTGTTACAATATACGCAGGTGTTTCAACTTTATCTAAAACCACGGCTTCATAGTATGTTTTTAGGAAAGGGTCTTCTGTAAATTTCTTCTCCACATCATAATCATCCAGAAAAAGTGCGTCACACTTACCCTCAACAAACTTCCTGTCGCGTATTTTTTCATTTTTTGATGCGACAATAATAGCCCCAGGGAATAATTCATTTACAGTATAGGTATTAGAAGACCTGGAAATTGTACAAATTTTGCGCTTATTTTTAGCTTTGAAGAATTGACCTGCATCAAACTTATCTTTTTTTTGAGATCTTTCTTTCTTATGCAGCAAAAGCGCTGGGTGTAAAGTAATATAAGATTCATCACCATATAATACCTGTAAGGAACGTGATGGTGTATAGTTTATTTTTGAAATACCAAGATGTGCTCTTCCAGCACTGACTTGTTTAATAATATCATCATACGTTTTTGCTGTTCGAATAATTTTTAACTTCACATTAGGCCCAAGCGCACGTGCTATAGAATTAATAAGTTGCCTATCAATACCTAAAAAACCTGCGTCTTTATCATAAAAAAAGAAAGGGAAAATATCATCCTGTAATAAAGAAACTGTGAGTACGCCATTTTTTAAAATTTTTTGAATATCTGGAAATGCAACAAACTTTTTTTTCTTAACTAAAGCTTCTTTTGTCATTAACATTTTAAAGGCTGAATCTTTAGCCATCGCATGGCTAGAAGCTCTATTGGGAGCAGTTCCACCATGTACAAAACACACAAGAAAAAAAAAGCAAAATCCTAACCGATATATAGATCGAACCAACTGTACCATTACCATAACTCCATTTATAAAACTGCGATCACCTTACACTAAGGTTAGTACAGGATTTTCAATATATTTTTTAAAGCTTTTCAAAAATTGTGCCCCCAAAGCACCATCAACACTTCTGTGGTCTACAGAAAGTGTCACGGTCATTATTGTTGCAATTTCAGGCTTATCATTTCTAACAATCATACGTTTTTCTCCTGCACCAACAGCTAAGATACAGCCTTGTGGGGGATTAACAATTGCAGAAAATTCCTTTACACCGTACATTCCAAGGTTAGATATGGTAAAGCTGCCGCCTTCATATTCACTTGGCTGTAGTTTACCCGCGCGTGCTTTTTCAGCTAAAACCTTAACGGATGTTGCAATTTGCGATAATTGCATATTTTCTGTATTAAACAAAATAGGCGTCACAAGCCCCCCGTCAATTGCAACCGCAACGGAAATATCTACATTTTTATGCTGTCTAATATATGTATCATGCCAGGTCACATTTGTTTCTGGAACATCTTGAAGGACTTTAGAACACGCTTTAATCACCATATCATTAACAGAAATTTTAATACCGCCTTCAGCATTAATTTGTGCGCGTAATGAAAGCAAGGCATCTAATTCACAATCTACAGTTAGGTAAAAATGTGGTACCGTATTTTTTGATTCAGTTAAACGCTTTGCAACTGTCTTGCGCATTAAAGATACTTTTTTATCCTCATACACTGCTTGTGATGCAGCTTCTTGAAAAACAGGCACCTGTTTTGGGACTGAAGTTATATGTTGAACGTCAGTCTTTACAATACGGCCGTGCGGCCCACTGCCTAACACACTATCCAATGAAATATTATTATTGCGCGCGATACGCTTGGCAAGGGGTGTTGCAAAAATTCGGTCGCCAACAAGCCCTGGCGTGATCATATTCATTGAGACTGGATTTTCTTCTTTTTTCTGAGCAACAGTAAAATCTAATTTCGGCGCTTCAGTAACATCTACTTTCGGTGCTTCAGTGACGTCTACTTTTGGCGTTTCAGTAACATTTACTTGTGGCGTTTCAGTAACATCTACTTTCGGCACTTCAGAAACATCAGAAATAATTGATGAATCTTCACCATCTTCTAATAACACAGCAATCAAACTGTTCACTTTAACACCTTCAGAACCCTCTGGGATAAAAATTTTACCCAAAACGCCTTCATCAACAGCTTCTACTTCCATGGTAGCCTTATCAGTTTCAATCTCACACATGATATCACCGGCATTAATTTGATCACCTTCCTTCTTTAGCCATTTAACTAAGTTTCCTTCAGTCATCGTTGGGCTTAAGGCAGGCATCAATACTTGAATAGTCATAATTTTTTAATTTGCGATCTATACACAAATTATAGCCTGAATTTATCATAAAATCTATACGGAGAAAAAATCTGCATAAATATTTACTCACCCATCATATTAAAACTGTAAAAATCAAAAAATAACCGCATAAATTTTATTGAAACTATTTTGAAAAAATCCATTTTCTGCTTTTATCTGAACATCCGTATTACCATTAACTAGCTGCTTATCTGCAGAACCAGACCACCCAAAAGCCATAACATTTCTGCCCATTTCAGGGTCATAATCAGGCGTTTCCAAAGCCCCTACCCACCTTGCTTCACGGTATTTATTATCATACATAATGGGAATAAAACAGTATAAATGCATTAAGTATCTGTCCATTGCATGACATGCGGCAATATGTGTTTCTGGTGTTGCTGCCGTTGCCACATCATAAGCAAGGTCTTCCAATATCTCATCAGATAAACCAATATAATTACTTGAACCTTTTATGTTTGCAAATTTAGCCCCGTAATAATAGGTTTGCTCAACACCCGGAGACATGCCATTGTAAATAGCATGAATAATGATGTCAAAGTCAGATTCCAAAATACGATTTTCGTACTGAACAGTGTCAACTCGTAGAATAAAAAGCTGTATACCCAGCAGTTTTAAATTTTGTGCATAAGATAAGGCTATTTTTTCTAATTTTTCATCTTTTACCATCAGGGAAAATTCTAGTGGCTTACCATCTTTTGCACAACGCACACCGTTTTTAACTTTGTATCCAGCCCCATCTAAAAGAATTGCGGCTTGTTTTATGTACGCCCTATGATCAGAGGGTGATTTTGTTTGGGGGGTAACATATGCACTGTTCGTAATGTCATGAAAACGATCACCAATACGATTTTTGTACTTTGTTAAAATTTCAAGTTCAGAACCCTCTGCTTTACCTTTATGCGCATATATTGTATTGGCAAACGTACTTTGTGGAATTTTCATATCCCCTTCATAAACGCGCCTATTCACAGTATCGGCGTCAAAGGCAAGACTAATGGCTTTTCGCAAACGAATATCTTGAAATATTGGACGACGCATATTGACAATAAAGTAGCGCGATAAAACACCACGTGTATGCTCTGCTTCAAATTTAACAACACGCCCATCTTTTGCTGCAGGAAAATCAAATCCACGTTTCCAATTTTGTGGATTTGTTTCAAAAAAGATGTCATAGGCACCAGCTTGAAACCCCTGAAATTGGGCTTGCGATGTCTTAAAATAATCCAAACGAATGCTATCAAAATTAAAAAAACCTTTTAAATAGTCTTTTGCCCAGTAATCATCGCGCCTTTCCATTTCTATAAAATGCCCATGCTCAAAACTTTTTATTTTATAGGGTCCTGTACCTTGTATGGGTTGATTACTTTGGGCACCAATATCTGTTTTTTCTAAATCTTTTTTAGGCAAAACAATACAATATGCAACAACCAATGGTCTTTCAGGGTCGTAAGTTCCATCATCTTTTTTTGAAAAATGAACTTTGATTGTTAAATCGTCTATCATATCAATGCGTTCAACTGGCCCGAAAGACATTTTATAACGCGGCTTCCCCTTATCGCGCAAATGCTCCATAGATGCTTTAACATCCTTTGCTTGAACTGCAGATCCATCTGCAAATTTTGCTTTTGGGTTAATTTTAAAAGTAATGGAAGAACTATCTGGTGCAATGTGCGCTGATTCTGCAAGCAATGGATATAGTGTAAAAGGCTCATCTGGCGCCCTAAACATCAGCATGTCATATTGTAAAATAAGCACTTCATCAGGCGTTGTACCGTGGATGCTAAAACGATTTAAAGAATCAAAAGTTCCTTGTGTCGCGAGACGTAATTTGCCACCTTTTGGCGCCTGTGTGTTGGCAAATGGAAAATCAGCATCGGGAAATTTATGTTTTGCTGTGCCATTTAAGCGAACGATTGCCTTTGTATTGCCTACATTTTTTGCGCACCATAGACAATTTAAGGTACTTAGAAAAGATAGCAGTATCAAAAATGTGCCCTGTAAAAACATAATAAACCCAAGAATATAAATATATATTCTTTATACAAGTACTATTCTTTACGGTCAAGAATAACCTTGTTAACATCTTTAACATAAGCCACATTAATTATGTTACCGTAAGCAATTTATATATCTATTTCTTCAAACCTTAAACAGCATGAAAACTGCAAAACTATTGACAATTTTTGGTGCTTTGTTAAGGATGTAGGGGTGCGTTACGCACGCTAAATAATTATAGTTTCTTGTTAAAAAAATGAGCGACTAAGCTTTTGAAGGGTGCCAAACACATGACTGATTCACAATTGCCTAAATGGGACTTATCAGACCTATATAAAAGTATTAAAGATCCAAAAATACAACAAGACATGGATCAGCTTAAAGCAATAGCGGCCTCTTTTACAGCTAAATATAAAAACCTATTTACTGGCACTGCATGGGTTGCGCAAGATTTATTTGAAGCCTTATCTGCTTTTGAGGAAATAAGTAGTTTATCTACAAAGCTTGCTGTTTATGCACGTTTGTTATCCTTTACGAATTTAGACAACGAAGATATTCAGCGTTTTTACCAACAAATTGTTGAATTTTTAACAACTTTAGAACAACAATTTACCTTTTTTACAATTGATCTTAACAGCATTAGTGAAAATCAGCTTGATAAGGCCATATCTGCATCATCAGACCTTGCTTTTTATAAGCCGTGGCTTCGCCGTTTGCGTGCCATGAAAGATTATCAATTAGATGAAAAATTAGAACAGCTTCTATCTGATAAGTCAATTACAAGCACACAAGTGTGGTCAAAGCTATTTGATGAAACACTGTCAAAACTGCGTTTTGATTATAACGGTAAAACTTTGGGTATTGCTGAAATTTCAGATTTACAATCAAATTTTGATAAAAGTATCAGAGCAGCTTCTGCAAAAAGCATAAGTGATACATTAAAAAAACAAGGTGATTTATTTGTAACCATCACAAATGTACTCGCCAAAGATTTAGAAATTAACAATCGCTGGCGCGGCTTTAAAGATGTTGCTGCAGCGCGTCATTTAAGTAACGATGTAGAAGCTGAGGTTGTACACAGCTTATTTACAACAGTGCAAAACAATTATGTAAGCCTAGCGCATCGCTTTTATAAACTAAAAGCAAAGTTGATGGGTGTTGAAAAATTAGACTACTGGGATAGAAATGCCCCCCTACCCTTTAATGAGGATAGCAAGTCATATTCATGGGAAGAATCGAAAAATATTGTTTTAGATGCATATGGAAGTTTTAGTGACCAAGCCAGAGGGCTTGTAAATCAATTTTTTGAAAACCCATGGATTGATGCCCCTGCTTCACCGTCAAAATATTCAGGTGCCTTTAATATGCCAACTTTTAAAGGACATCATCCCTATGTTTTGCTTAATTTCAAAGGAAAGCTACGCGATGTTTCAACTCTAGCCCACGAACTGGGGCATGGCATGCACAGCTTGCTTGCAGATGATAAAGGTACACTGATGGCAAATGCACCCTTAACTTTATGCGAAACAGCATCTGTTTTTGGTGAAATGCTAACGTTTCAAAGCCTTTTAAAACACTCAAACTCTCCACAAAAACGCGTACAAGCGCTTGAAGCTAAAATTTCAGACATGATCAATACGGTTGTTCGTCAAATTGCCTTTTATGATTTTGAACGCCGGGTACATGAAAGTCGTCGTTTAAATGGAGAGCTTAGCCGCCATGAGATTAATAAACATTGGTTGGATACACAAAAACAAGCACTTGGACCGTACGTAGAGGTGCCAGACGATGTGCAGGAATTTTGGATGACAATCCCACACTTTATTCATTCGTCGTTTTACGTATACGCTTATGCTTTTGGTGACTGTTTGGTAAATTCCCTTTATCAGATTTATAAAAATCAACCAAAAGATAATACAGGTGACTTTGAAGCCAAATATATGGCTATGTTAAGCGCTGGTGGTACAAAGCATCACAAAACGCTTTTAGAACCCTTTGGATTAGATGCCTCAAACCCCGATTTTTGGGAACAAGGCATGCAGCTTATTCACACATTTATAGATGATCTTGAAGAAGAAATGAAAAAATTATAAAAAGCCTTGCATGACATAACGCAATCCTATATAATTATTTTATACCGCGGGGTAGAGCAGCCCGGTAGCTCGTCAGGCTCATAACCTGAAGGTCGTTGGTTCAAA
>Ga0051987_10001517_pt1 | contig 11744 bp, 15 predicted proteins | sample CryGey08umfilter_2_FD_58083 | JGI IMG/M metagenome (GOLD analysis project Ga0051987, IMG submission 58083) | Groundwater microbial communities from aquifer in Utah, USA - Crystal Geyser 4/10/14 0.8 um filter | ecosystem: Environmental > Aquatic > Deep subsurface > Groundwater | place: USA: Utah... | reverse complement strand
TTTCACGCCAAAAGATAAAAGGCTTGTTTTTCCTTGTGTTCCGCTGGCCGCGCCAGCCGTGTTAGGCGCTGATATCATATCCTCTATTGCCGTAACATCTTTAGCCACATGCTGATAGATATCCAATCGCATAGTCACATCAAGTTTGATGGGTTGCTTAGCGTCTACAGTTACCCTGGCGCACCCCAACAAAAATAACAAGACCATTGCGGCCTTCATCGTCAAACCGATCCTTCCTCTTCGTATTATCACAGCGTCCTCCTAGACCATTCCCTTATATTGTATCGGGAAGGTCTAACCTTTCTGGTTATGCCAAACTACCTCAAATTGTCTCTTACCGGCTTGGCCTTCAAGCAAGAGATCTATCTTTATGTTTTGACCTTCGTTACTTATTTTGGCACTTCCTATATCATAATGGTAATCTTTTAAATTTTCAACCACTATATTTAATCCGTTGCCGCTCAAAGCATTCCGTTCCACAATTGAATCATCAACAATGGTACACTGGCCCCCGCCTTCTGACTTCAGGCCGCCATCTACTTTCCTTATTTCCGCGCCTTCTATGAGAATTTGGATCTTACCAGAATAGGCGCCTGTGGCCTGCACGCGTTTTTCCACCTCAAAAAACTTCATAACATCTCTTAAATCAACATGCTCCAATTGCATGGCTATATCCATTGCAGGAGCCTTTTCTCCTATCAAAAGGATAGAACCAGAGCATCTAATAGTTCCGCCAAATATAGGGATTGCAACATCGTCAAAATAGAACGTCTTTGGATCTATTTTAAGGCGCCCTTTTATAGCCTTTGATACGGCTTTTTTATACGTCAGGCGCCGAATATCCAGCGGAGAGCTAAGCAAACGCGTTTCTTTATCCTTTGAAAAAGCGATCCGCGTATCTTCCAGTTCCAAAACATCATACGACAAAGATGATACCGCCGCCTCTGCTTTATCAATGGCAGATAGATCTCCCTTAAAAAGAGCAAATAATGAAAATTTAAATAAAGCCTTTTGGCCTGTAAAATTTAAGGCGGGAGACGAATTTTTAATATTTTTAATACCAAAATTCTGAAGACGCGCGTATCCAGGCCAAAGAGAAATATCCTTCGCGTAAAAAATACTGCCTGGCGCGTATTTACTCAAGGCTTTATTAACAGCATATATGGCTGCCTTATCCTTAAACGATAACACGGCAGTTATTAAAACAAATAAAACAACAACCCAAACAACCCTACTCTTCATAAAGCAGCTTCTCCTCGTTCTTTAAGGGCATGCATGTATTAAACCCCTGGCTGACTAAAGTATCATAAAGGCATTGCGTCTGATCTTCATCGCCGTGGACAAGGAAGACCTCTTTTGAGGGGCGGCATTCCTGCACATATTTTAAAAGATCATTTTTATCCGCGTGGCCCGAGAGGGCGTTTATGACTACGACCTCAGCATTCAACTCGTATTCCATGCCATAAATGCGCACGATCTTTTCTCTATCTACGATCTTTTTACCAAGCGTGTCTTTTGCCATATAGCCGACGATAAGAACTGTATTGCGCGATTCCGTAATATTATTTTTTAGATGATGCAAAACGCGGCCCGCTTCGCACATGCCGGACCCAGCGATAATAATCATAGGCCTCTTGTCATTGTTTAAAGCCTTTGATTCATGCTGGTCCTGAACATAATGCAGGTGTAAAAAATCAAATGGGCTGGAATCATTGCGTATGAGGTCTTTAACCTTATGATCCATATAATGGACATTTTTCCTAAAGACGTCCGTGACCCGCGTCGCCAACGGGCTGTCAACATAAACAGGCAGCTCGGGTATAGCGCCCTCTTTTAAAAGTTCTGCCAGGACATAGATGACCTCCTGCGTCCTCTCCAGGGCGAAAGACGGTATTATGATCTTTCCTTTCCGGGCGACGGTCCGGTTTATGGCTTCACGCAATTTCCCCTTTGCCTCTGAGATTGGCGAATGGGCCCTGCCTCCATACGTAGACTCCAATATCAAATAATCCAGGTCTTTTAATATCGTGGGATTGTTAAGCATAGGCAGGTCTTCCCTGCCTAAGTCCACCGCGTAACCGATGCGCAATATCTTACGCTCCATCCTTATATCTAAAGATATGACGCTGGCGCCCAAAATATGGCCAGCGTTATAAAAAGTTACCGTTGTATCATGCGTTATCTTAAACCTCTGCCCGTAATTCAAGGGCCGAAATTTTGAAATGGAGCGCATAGCCTCACGTTCAGTATAAAGAGGCCCTTGGGCTCCGGGCCTCTGAGGTTCATGCCTCCTGTTCCTGCGTCCCGCGGACCGTGGAGTGAGCTTTCTTAAATACCTGAAATCTTCTTCCTGGACGCGGCCGGAATCAGCCAGCATCAGATTACATAGGTCCCGAGTAGCTGATGTAGTGTATATCTTACACCGCAGGCCGTGCTTCAATAACGTAGGAATATTTCCACAGTGGTCAATGTGCGCGTGAGATAGGACAAGCGCGCCTATGCGCGGAAGATGATAAGAAAACGAGGTATTTATCTGGTAAAACTCTCCACGGTGGCCATAAAACAGGCCGGCATCTATTAAGACTTGCGATTTCGGAGTAGTCAAAAGATGGCTGGACCCTGTCACGGTCCTGACCCCGCCTAAAAACTTTATCCGGACTTCTCTTTTACGACTGGCACCATTTTTTTTCATCCAGTTAGGCCTCCCGCCCATACGGCTCGTCACCAAAAAAAGTTTCGTTCACACTAACATACGCTCTCACTTTATAAAAACGCCCAGCGCAAGGTCCAACGGGATTCATATCTTTGAATCCCTCCTCAAACGCACCTGGGCAGCCCTCTCTTCAAGTAAAGCCTTTAACATCTTTTCAATCTCCCGGTAGGTGTAGAAACCTTTATATCGCGCCCTGATGTAACCATCTCTGTCAATAAGACAAAAAGAAGGCCACATCTGTTGCGCGTAAGCGGTCCGCATGTATGAATCTTCATCAATGACAACAGGGAACTTAATATTCAAAATGTCTATCTTGGAGAAAATTGCGCTTGCGGAAGAGTCAAATTGCCATTCTGGAGAATTAACGCCTATGATCTCAAAACCTTTGCTTTTATAACGCGAGTACCACTCGTTCAAGGTGCGCGCGGCAGAATCACAGTTGGTATCGTTAGATGTCCAGAAAAATATCAAGACGACTTTGCCAAGCAGGGCCTTGTTGTTTATCTTTTTGTAAGCCCCAGCGTTAAACCAGGCCGAACCTCTTATCTCGGGCGCGCGCTCCTGCTCCTGCGCCTTTATCGCGCCTCCACCTGCCAAAAATAAAAAAAATAAAACGAGCTGATATTTTAAAATAGCTCGTAATAATGGTTTAACCATAAACTATCAGCTATATACTATTAATTATAAACTAATACTTCTGCGGCCTTGCCAACTCTTTGCACAAGGCGTTAACTTCTGCTTTAAGATCCTCTATCAGCTTTTCGTAGTGTTCTCTGTCGTCCTCATGGAAACGCACTGATTTTAAAAGAGCGCGAAAAGACTCACGCTCCCTTTGCTTGACAATATTCTTTATGGTAACGTCAATACCTACCGCGAAACTACCCACTACGCTGCCTTTCTTATCTTTGACGCGAATGGCAGACCAGGAGATACATTTCTTATCACCATACTTGGTGGTAAGTATGAACTCTACATTCTTGTAATTATCCTTGAAAGCCGTGCCCACGCTTTTTAAAACCTCTTTTCTATATTCAGCGTCGGGATAAAGAAGGCTGAATACCTTGCTGCTGCCAAGGGCCTCCTTCTTAGTATACCCCGTCACCTCTTCAGCCGCCCTGTTCCATATCAGGATATCGCCTTTCGCGTCAAACGCGTGGATGATAACATTGGCGCTGTCAATTAGTTCCTTATACAACCTGATCTCCTTGTCTAATAATATTTTAATAATTACCCCGCTAAAGTTTAAGTTAAAAAATACCTAAATAGCCAGCCTTGACTTTAAACTGCCGCTGGAACCTATCTCCACTATCTCTATGACCTTGACTTTCAAAATAGCAAATTGATCCGGCAAAGAAAGATCCAGAGGTATCGCCTTTTCGCCCGTGCGAACATTCAAAAGTATGCGCTCAACCGTAAAATCGGTTTTTATCTTCTGGAACTCTTCAATGAACTTTTCAAATTCCTCTCCGAATTCCAGGATATCCACCGAACCGTTCATCTGATACCCAGTCAATGTGCGGTCATTTATAAAAGACAAAGACACCCGAGGATTCTCTTTTAAATTGGAATAAGTCTTACCTATCACATAGTCAATAAGATAAATAATGTTCTTTTCGGTCTTAGCGATAAGTTTGGGCGCTACGTTAGGCATGCGCTCATCGCTGCAAGTGGCTACATTGACAAATTTTCCTTTAGCTAAAAAAGGCAGAAAACCTACAAGCAGGCTGTCTCTTTCTTTCAGGGTGACTTTCTCTACTATTTTTTTTGACTTTCTATCCATAATAGGAACAAAAACCCTTTAAAAAACACTCGGAGCACTTTGGTTTTTGGGCGTGGCAAACATCTCGGCCGTGTGCTATAAGGCGCAGGCTGAATGCCCCCCACTCTTTCTTATCCAATTGACTCATCAGATCCTGCTCTATCTTTTCAGGCACACTGTTTTTTGTAAGCCCAAGCCTCTGAGAAACTCTGGCCACATGCGTATCCACCGCTATGCCTTCATTCTTATTATAGGCATTGTACAAAACGACATTAGCGGTCTTGCGCGCCACACCAGGCAGCTCAAGCAGGTCATCCATGGTCTCAGGCACCCTGCCCCTGAAATCTTTTGAGATCTTATCCGCGGCGCCTGCTATATTCTTAGCTTTGTTATGATAAAAACCGGTTGAGCGGATATCCTGTTCAAGGGATTTAAGATCAGCCCTCGCGTAATCTTTAGCTTTTCTATATTTCTTAAAAAGCGTATTAGTCACGATATTAACGCGCGTATCCGTGCACTGCGCTGAAAGTATAGTAGCCACAAGTAATTCCAAAGAATTCTTTGCTTTCAGCGATATCACCGGATCAGGATACTTATTCTTTAAAAGGTTTAAAATTATATCTATGCCAGGCATCATTTGTAAATCTTGCCGGTCCCGATGCTCCAGAACAAAAGGTCCAGATGCGACGCCGGGATCTTAAGTTTTGAGGCTAATTGCCTCACTTTTTCTTCTATCTGAAGATATTTCTTAGGGCTTAAGCTCTTAGGCAATTCGTCTATCACTCCTAATCTTTTAAGAGAACGCAAAACATGCACATCTAAAATAGCGAGGTCTTGGCCGTAACCAATATTCCTCAAAAAATGACTGGACTCTTTGTGCCCTAAACCTTTTATATTCTCAATGAGCCACTGCCGCGCGGCTAAGGGCCCATCTTGCGCTAAACTTTTCTTAAACCGCGCAATCTCTTCTTTTGAAAATACCCTGCGCGCAAACATAAGATATCGCGCCTTATTCCTATAAAAACGGGTCCTTTTCAAAAAAGGCTCCAGCTGTTTCCTTGAGCCTTTGTATAAAAGCCCATTCTTCTTTAGATCCGAAATGATCTGCCCGCAGCTCTGCGCCTTTGATTGCGGGGTTAATAGGCAAAAACAAAGTTCTTCAAAAAAACGCTCATGCCCGGAATCTCTCAACTTATCAAATTCAGAAAGGCGAAGGCCAATGGCGCGCCTGCGGAGCTTATATATTTTTTTTAATTCAGAGATATTACCCATGAGCAGGCGCCTCATCTCCCGCGGAAGGCTGCAGCCTTTTGTGGGTACGAAGCGTCATCTGGATCATCTGTATGAGCTGATCAAACGTATAGCTCTTGGCAAAAAATCCGGAGATCCCAAGCTCTTTAGCTTTAACGATCTTATCTTCGGAACTAAAAGCCGCCGTAACCATAATAATAGGCAGGTCTTTATTAAAAGACCTGATCTGTTTTAGGGCCTCTAAACCGTCCATCACAGGCATATTGATATCCATGAACATAATGTCAGGCGGATTCTCTGTTACCTGGTTTACGGCCTCTTTACCGTTCTGCAGGGTTTTAACATCATAGCCCCTGGATTTAAGCCAAAAGGCTATCGGTTCTGAAAAATCTGTTTCGTCGTCCACTAATAGAATACTTATCGATTTATCAGTCATTCATCAATCCTTTTTTGGCAATGTAAAAATAAATTTAGCCCCCTGGCCTTTTTCGCTCTCAGCCCATATCTTTCCACCATGAAGTTCTACGATCTCTTTGGCGATAGACAGTCCTAACCCAGTGCCACTGATGTCTGTCTGCCTTCTCTCACCCAATTGCAAAAATTTTTCAAAGACCCTGCTTAAATCTTCTTTAGGAATACCCGCGCCCGTATCCTGGACACTCACGCGAACGCCGCCATCTAAGCTTGCCACATCCACGGTAACACTGCCGCCTTTAGGAGTGAATTTAAGGGCATTGCCTATCAGATTATTTAAGATCTGTATGATCCTGTTAGGGTCTGCCTTAACCTGAGGGATATTATCCTGGACGTTCTTTATGATCCGTATATCTTTTGAATTAGCCCAGCTGACCAAGCCCTCGCAGGCATCCTCAACCACTTGGCCAATAGATGCTTCAACAAGTTCTATCTTCATCTTACCTGCCTCAAGCTTTGAAAAATCAAGTATATCATTTATAAGCGCGCTCAGGCGCCCTAAATTACGATTTGCTATGTCTAAAAATCTTGCCTGGTCATCCGTAAGCGGGCCCGCGGCCTTATCCATCATGACCGCCAATGCCTTCTACGTAGCCACAATAGGGGTGCGCAGTTCGTGGGATACGGTAGAGACGAACTGAGACTTAAGCCGATCCAATTCTTTCTGTTTGGTGATATCGGTCAAAACCGATACCATGCCCACGGTCTGGCCGTTCTCGTTCTCAACAAGCGCGCTGGAAGAACGGATTATCTTTTTCGTCTCCATCTGGGTGGCATTAAGCTCCACCGTCTTCTCTCCGGAGGCGTCGCTGACCAGCGAGACGACTTCTTCACCTTTTAAATTTTGCGTCAGAGGCTTGCCGACCTTCTGTTCTCTGGAGACTCCCAATATCTTCTCTGCCGCAGGGTTCATCATCACGACTTCACCCTTGGAGTTAACAACGGCCAGGCCTTCAGCAAGGCTCTGAACAATAGCCTCAGTCTGATTCTTCTCGGCTACAACGTTTTTATATTTTAAATGCAATATCTCCTGTTCTTTATCTCTCTCTTTAATTGCCGCCTCAAACTTACTAGCGGCCTCTGAACGGACTTCTGAGATCTTACGGCTCATCTTTTCAGCGACCACACCTGAAATAGAGCGCGCTATCTGCGAACGATTTTCCCTGGAAGCTACTACGCCGGTTAACTGAGCTTCAAGCGAGTTTTCAAATTCCCTGTCATATATCTTTTCACGGATCTCAGGCGCAGCTATCTTTACCTTGCTGCTACGCGCCATACGGCTTAATAAAATAGATACCAATATACCAATAGCAATAGCCACGATATAAAAATGCCAAGGCGTTATAATAACAACATTCTCGGCATCATCAGCGGCCAACGCCAGGCCGCGGCTTAAAAATAAAACAGCAAGTATCCTCAGATAGAATACTATCATGACAAAAAATTATTTATTATTAATAAATATTACCGCTCTGCCTGAAGCGGCCTGATTCCTCTTTGTTGAGAGAAGCCTGCCACAAAATATGATATCATTGGCCTTATCTTCGCCGTATTGCACGTCCATTAAAGCGTCAGCTCCAGCCTGCCCGGCCCTCTTTTTCATCTCCTGTATCATGGCCTCTTTTGCCGTGCCCCACTTAGCCATGACATTTACCTTACCAATCTCCTTATAAGGCTTCTTAGGCGCGTCGCCTTCTGAAAACATCAATATCTCCTGCCCGGGTTCCTTAGGCACCAGGACCGAACCCGTAATATCATAATACTCTGACTTCATCAGGGTACATGTAGACGCGCAGCCAACAAGGCACACAAGCAAAATAAATAAAGTAAATATTTTCTTAAAAATATCCATGATTATATATGATTATATATGGAATCCCGCCACAGCGCAAGCCTAAAACCCCCTATATCAAACGCGAGCATATCTCATCTAAAACGACCATCCCGCTCATGGTCGCCCTTATCCTGTTTTGACACCTGGCTAATAATCCCTCTCGCACGAAGCCATTGACCTGCCCTTCTTTTTCAGGAGTAAGCGCCGTGTTAAATCTGGACCCCAGCTCACAGATATCCACACCTTCTGTCAAACGCAAGCCTATCAAAAATGCCTCCATAAAACGCTTATCATCACCCAATTTCTCCTCGCAGGATATAGCGTTATCTTTTGTCTTAAAAGCGCTTATATAGGTTTCAGGATCCGCGATATTCCAAAAACGACGGCCGCCTAAATTAGAATGAGCTGCCGCGCCTAACCCTATATAATCGCCTCCGCGCCAGTAATTCACGTTATGCCCGCACTCAAAACCATATTTGGCGAAATTGCTGACTTCATAATGCAGGAATCCCGCTTTCTTTAACAATTCGGTTACCAAAAGATAATGCCGGGCTTGCCTATCCGGCAATGACGGCTTTACTTTTCTCACGGCTAACTTAGAACCATCGGAAATGGCCAGGGCGTAAAGTGACACATGCTCGCTGCCTAAAAAAACCAACTCTGAGACGTCCTTTTTTATATCTTTTTCACTCTGCCCAGGCAAGGAATAAATAAGGTCAAGGTTTAAATTCTTTAACCCCGCATCGCGCAGTGCCTTAAAAATTGAAATAGCGCAGGCAGGGCTGTGATGCCTGCCCAGCCATTTAAGATTTTTATCACCGAAAGACTGGACACCGAGGCTAACCCTGTTCACGCCTCCATCAGTTAAAACTTTTATCTTTTTTAGATCAAGGCCCGTTGGGTTCGCCTCTATCGTAACTTCACTATTTTTATCTAAGACAAAGCCATTATTGATAATTGAAAAAAGCGCCTCAAGACAGGCCGCGTTCAGATGCGTAGGCGTGCCACCGCCTATGTATACGGTGCTCACCTTTTGGCCCTTATAAAGAGCAGCCTCTTTTTTAAGCGCCTCCAGATATGGCGCGATCAGTTCATCCTTATTTTCAAATGAAACAAACGAACAATAAAAACATTTGGATATGCAAAATGGGATATGGATATAAAGTGATTGATGCATGGCAGGCGCGGCCGCGGTATTCTACCGCTTGAACAACGCTGATCTTATCCAGGGCCAATTCAAAATGATATGCGTGATCACGAGAATAATAAAAAATAACCCGTTGTATTTATGTATTGTAAGGGCAGTCCGCGTAAAATGCAACAATAGCCACAGACTCGTGAAAACCTGTAGCAAGAGAGACACGAACATCACGGAATTAACAGTTTTCAACCACTGATTTTTATTCATAGACAGTGCCCCTATTATAACTTATTATAGTGCTTAGATGAAAATTATTTTATCAGCGCTCATATGGTTCGGCATTTCGGTGCTCACCATCATACTGTACTTGGTGATGCTATTATGCTCAGTCATTTTTTATCCTTTTGATAAAAAACGCTGCCTCGCGCATAAACAGTGCTTCTGGTGGTCGGACGCTATAATAGGGCTCAACCCTTATTGGAACGTGCATATAGCCGGCTCAGAAAATATTGACAAGAAGCGCACATATATAATAATAGCCAATCACCAAAGCCTGGCTGATATCGTGCTCATATATCAGACAAAAATGCAGTTCAAGTGGGTCGCCAAAAAAAGCTTATTTAAAGTGCCTTTCATCGGATGGTCAATGTCGCTGGCAAGGCATATAAAACTGGAAAGAGGCAATTTCGGCAGCATAAAGAAAGTCTACCGAGAGGCTGCTGAATGGTTAAGGGGCGGCATGTCAGTACTCTTTTTTCCCGAGGGAACACGCAGCCAAACAAATAAGATCGGTGATTTTCGTAATGGGGCTTTCAAACTTGCCATAAAAGAGCGCGTGCCGATATTACCAATAGTATTTGAAGGTACCGGCACAGCCATCCCTAAGGGGAGCTGGATATTCGCGACCAAAACTACTGCCAAACTGAAGATACTGCCCGCTATAGAAACAACGAATTACCTTCCGCAAGACTTTGCCAAGCTCAGGGACCTGGCGCACTCTATGATCAGGAAATAAGGCTTTTGAGCGCCTTTAACGCCGCGTCATAATCCGGAGGATTGCCAAGCTCTTTTACGTATTCAACGTACCTGATAGTATCATTTTTATCAACGATAAATATAGCGCGGGCCAATAAACGTAAGCCCTTTATCAAAACCCCGTAATTTGTCCCAAAATCCGCTTCACGATGGTCTGATAAAGCCTGGACTTTCTTAATATTAAATTCCTGGCAAAACCGCCTCAAAGCAAAAGGCAGGTCCATACTGATAAATATGACGGCCACATCTTTAGAAATACTCGCGGCTTCGTCATTAAATCTTTTTATTTCCGTATCACAGACAGGCGTGTCTAAAGAAGGGACAGCCGCGATAAGTTTTATCTTACCCTTAAAAGAATCAAGCGTTTTTTCAGACATATCCTTGTCCAATACTTTAAAATTCCCGGCCTTTTTTCCGACAACAGCCTCTTCGCCCAACAAAGTCAAAGACGTTCCTTTAAATGTGGCTACTCCATTGCGCTCCATACTTACCCCCTTAACTTTGCATATTGTAGGTTTTTATTCCTTATGGTATCCGTTCGCCCCTGAGTATAGCCGGAAGAGAACGCGTATCTATCCTCATTCCGCCGTCGTGCTCTATTTTTATCGTATACAGAGTACCCGGCACAAACATGGTGCCCGGGGCCTCTATTTGCGCGTTCTTTATGCCCATCTTTTTTGCCTCAGTTGAATTTAGGGCGTATTCCCAAAATTTTTTCCATAGCTTTTCTTCAAAGGGATGGCTAAGGTTTCCTATTTTATAGCCCTCCGGTATCCTGTCGGCTTTTGCTATCTCAAATTCCTGGGTGTTAGCGCCGTCAAGCATAAAAACCTTCCAAAAGAGATATATGCTTTTACCTCTTAAGGGATCATTGCGTATAATATAGGAATTATCAAACCGGATCACTAAGGATTGGAACTGAATGATATTGCCTGAAAATGTAAAATACTTAGGCGGCATCTGAGAACCATCTGTGCCATATTCTAAGAATTTAATAGTGGTCCACTCTTTACCTGTATTTTCATCAAAATGCACATTAGTTACCAGCACCTCGGATATGCGTGAATCAGCCTGTAATCTCGCGATCACCTGTTTTAAGACCCTGTTCTCTCCTAGATATTTAAAAAGACTTTGAAATGCCAAAAAACCGCAACCGATAATAAGCGCCCAAACTATAATAAGAATTAATGTCTTTTTTATTATTTTTTTCATAGTGCTACCTAATATGACAGGTTGGTTTTATGCCCTTTTTTTCAAAATAGCGCTGGTAATATTCTTCTGCTTTATAAAAGTCTTTGGCTGCTGTGACCTCTGTCACAATGGATTTTTCAAATTTGCCTGATCCCTGGAGCCTCTTCTTGGACGCAAGAGCCATATTCTCCTGCTCGGGAGAATGATAAAAAATAGCTGAGCGATACTGACTACCCACGTCAGGACCCTGCCTGTTTAGTGTTGTAGGGTCATGCATATCCCAAAATACATCTAGCAACTTTTCGTAAGTGACAATGCCCGGGTCAAACTCTAATTCCACGGCCTC
>Ga0051987_10001511_pt1 | contig 11761 bp, 11 predicted proteins | sample CryGey08umfilter_2_FD_58083 | JGI IMG/M metagenome (GOLD analysis project Ga0051987, IMG submission 58083) | Groundwater microbial communities from aquifer in Utah, USA - Crystal Geyser 4/10/14 0.8 um filter | ecosystem: Environmental > Aquatic > Deep subsurface > Groundwater | place: USA: Utah... | reverse complement strand
CCCGTTTTCACGAGAACGACAGGAATGGTAAAGAAGATCCCGGCACCAGTCCTGACGAAATAGATGCTAGCGAAGACACGTTAGAGATTAAAGGTAAAGATGAAAAATGGGATGATTCTGGACAAGCCAGAATGACGAGTGAGTTAAGCTCTGCGCAGATTAGTGTCGCCGAAAAATCATCAGCGAAAATCAGTAGTCCTGATAATCCGGTTTCTATCGAAGGAGAGGAAGGGCAACTTTGGGCAGAATTCTTGATGGAGATAAAGGCGAAAAATCCTTCACTGCACGCATTTGTCAGAGTAACTGAGCCCGTATTTGGAAAAGAAGAGATTGTGATGTCTTTTCCTTATCGATTTCATAAAGAACGGGTTGAAGACTTCAAAAATAAAAAAGTTGTAGAAGAAATACTGGAAATGGTTTACAATAAACCTTACAAGCTAAAATGTATATTGAAACAAGGCAGTGAAGCTAAGAAAGAAGACGTAGAAAAAAACGAGGATATAAAAGCCATAGATACCGCGCTTGATATATTTGGAGGAGAAATAGTAGAATAAATCGAGTTAATGGTTAAAAGAAAAAAGTTAAAAGATAAAAGACTCTTATGCTCTTAACTCTTAACCAATAACTTAAAAAAAGAAGGAGGGCATGTGCCCTTTTTATTATATAAATAATAGTTATGGATAAAGATAAGCTTTTAGAACAATCAGGAGTTATACCGCCTCAAAACCTCGAAGCGGAAGTTTCGGTACTCGGGTCTATCCTTTTGGATAAGGACGCGATTTTGAAAGTGGCGGACATGATTCGGCCTGATGATTTTTATAAAAATTCCCACGGAGTCATCTTCAAGGCGATGTTGGAACTGTATGAGAAAGGAGATCCTATCGATCTCGTTACTCTTTCAAATAAACTGGAAGCCGAAAAATCCATGGATAAAGTCGGCGGAGCAAGCTATCTCGCAAGTCTGGCGAACTCAGTTCCTTCAGCGGCGCATGTCGTTAATTATTCAAAAATAGTTTCTGATAAATCGGTTCTTTCACGGCTCATTGGGGCGGCAAACGATATAGAGGCTCTTTGTTATGAGGGGAGCGAAGATGTGGCTACAGTGCTTGATAAAGCGGAACAAGTGATTTTCCAAGTATCTAAAAAACATACTAGGGAAAATTTTGTTGAGCTCAAAAATATCCTCGAAGAAAGCTTTGAAAGACTGGATGATCTTCATAAAAACAAAGACAAACTTAGGGGTGCACCGACGGGATTTGGAGCTTTGGACAATATTCTTGCCGGTTTGCAAAACTCCGATCTTATCATTATCGCCGGGAGACCATCCTCGGGGAAGTCATCGCTTGCTTTAAATATTGCTCAAAATGTAGCTACAAACGAGGGCATTCCGGTTGCCGTATTTTCACTTGAGATGTCAAAGGATCAGTTGGGAGACAGGCTCCTTAGCGCTGAAGCGGGGATAGACGGATGGAAACTAAGAACGGGCAATCTCTCCGATGACGACTTCCCAAAGATCGGCGAGGCTATGGCAAGGCTTTCAGAATCACCTATATTTTTGGACGATACCGCAGCCATAAACGTTCTCGAGATGAAGACAAAGGCGAGACGGCTTCAGTCAGAGCATGGGCTTGGGCTTATCATAGTCGACTACCTCCAATTAATGCATAGCAGAGGACAGGAAAACAGGGTCCAAGAAATCTCAGAGATATCGAGAGCATTGAAAGGCCTAGCGAGAGAACTGAATGTCCCTATCATAGCGCTTTCACAGCTTTCCAGAGCGCTGGAGTCAAGACCCTCGAAGATACCAATGTTGTCTGACCTTCGCGAATCGGGGTCCATAGAACAAGACGCCGATGTAGTACTTATGATTTACAGAGAGGATTACTACGATCCTGATACGGAAAGAAAAAACATAGCCGATATACTAGTCCGAAAACATAGAAACGGTCCGATAGGATCCGTAGAACTTTACTTCCAGCCGGAAAGAATGCAGTTTAGGAATTTGGACAAAAAGAGAGAATCCTAGATTGTACAGAAGCTCAATAAAATTTTACAAAGCTCTTATTCTTTACTATAATAAATATAGATTAATTAACGGCTCTTTGAGCTACTAAAGGAGGGTATATGGCAGAAGCCACAGCACAAATAATAAACGCAGGAGGACAAAAACTTTCAAGACAGATCCCAAAGTTTGCGGTAGTAGGAGTTTTGAACACAATCATCGATATTGGGATCGTCAATGTGATGGTGTTAATGCTCGGTTTCAATCCGGTCATTAGCAATATCGTCGGTGTTTCGGTCGCTATCATAAACAGCTATATCCTAAATAAATATTGGACATTCAAAGACAAAGAGAAGGAACATGTAGCCCAACAGTTTGGTATTTTTGTAGTTTTGAGTTTAGCCGGCATGGCGATAAACACCGCTGTTTTTTATTTTCTGTATACCATGTGGACATGGTCGGGAACTTTTGCTTTTTCGATCGTAAAGCTTATAGGACTTAGTTCGATATTTAAGGAATCATTCGTACTCCTAAACTGGGCGAAAGCTTGGTCAATAGCATTCTCAATGATCTGGAACTTCATCGCCTACAGAAAGTGGACATTTAAGAGTTAGCTTTTGGCTATTAGCGATTAGCCGTTAGGATTTTGATAAAGTAATCTTAAAATCTTTTCCTAATGGCTGAAAGCGAACAGCTAATAGCTAAATTATGAATTGGATATACTTTGCATTTTTATCGGCCGTCCTTATCGGAACGGATACTATAATAAATAAAAAAATCCTTTCTCGGGAACACGCGATAGAGTTTTTGGCGGCATCGTCGGTCATCATTCTTTTTCTTATAATCCCGATGGGCTTTTTCATCAAAGTTCTAAACCCCACAGAATATGGACTTCTCTTTCTCAAGTCATTTTTCGCGGTAAACTTTTTTTATCTTGCCGATAGATCTCTTCGCCATATGAAAGTTTCCGACTATGCTCCGCTTATGAACTTGAGCCCTATCATCCTTGTAGCTTTTGGGTATTTGTTTCTTGGTGAAAAACTCGCGACGGTCCAGTTAGCTGGCGTTACCCTAACTGTTGCGGGGACCTATCTTTTGGAACTTAAAGACGGATTTTCAGATTTTAAAGAGCCATTTCGCGAGTTTAAAGGAAACAGAGAGCTTCACATGCTCCTTTTAGGACTTTTGTTTGCGGCCGTGGCTGCCACCATAGACAGACATCTTTTAAAAAGCATGCGGCTAATAGACTTCTACTTTTGGCAAGGGATATTTATCGATGTCTTTATCTTTGGCTACCTTTTTCTCTTTTTTGACAAATATGCAGGATTAAAAAGGGGGTTTAAAAGTGCGGGTTGGCTGATACTTCTCTCCACAGTCATCTATATAGCAGCCGATCTTTCTTACTTTCGCGCCATTATGTATCCGACCGCATTTATCGCTATCGTCATAGCTGTCAAAAGACTTTCTTCTTTTTTTGCTACAGTCGTTGGCGGGGAGATATTTCACGACGATTCGCTACTGCGAAAAAGTCTCGCCTGTGCTATAATGATTGCCGGAGTAGTCCTGATAATAAAGTAACAATGAATTTACCTGGCCGACATTCGTATGTGTGAAGTCAATGTGGCAGGGCGATTTTTAAACAAATATTCGCATATAATAATTTTTAACGTCTGTTATGCGTAATATACCGCGATAGTTTAGCGGCGCCAAACAATTATGAACAAATCAAAAGAATTATCATTATTTACATTTAAGCAGTTAAAGAAAACTTTTTTCTTTGCTTATGATCCCCTAAAAACGATCTGGAAGGAAAACCCCTACTCTATCGTTTTGTTTCTAATAATGATATTCGCTATTATACTTAGAACATACAAACTTGAGTTTCTTCCGGGTGGAGTTTCAAAAAACGAGCTAGAATTTATCGGAAGATTTAAAGAAGTTGGGGATCTAAAAAAGATATGGTTAGGGAAAAATTTTAATAACGGGCTTTACATATTTGCAAACTCCCTCATCTATAGAGCATTTGGTCTAAAAGTATATTATTTTCGAGCGTTCTCCGCATTGGTCGGGATAGGGACAGTATATCTTACTTATCTTTTTACAAAAGAATGGTTTAACAAGCAGAGCGCTTATATAGCCGGGCTTCTTCTCGCTTTTTCCAGCTGGCACATCACCATTTCCAGGAATATCGATCCGGTAGTACTTCAGCCGTTTTTTATCCTTCTTATATTTTATTTTGCAAGTCACGCCTTTAGAAGTAAGAAATTATCTTTCGTTTTTCTGAGTGGTATCTTTCTTGGACTTAGCGTTTATGTGAGCTCTGCTTTTTTGATGCTTCCGTTGCTTCTCCTAGTAGCCGCTATTTATTTTTATTTTAAAAACAAGAAGTTTTTAAATGTCTATATAAAGGAGATTTCGGTAGTTTCAAATGTGTTTCTTTTGGTCGCCTTACCATTTTTTTACAACCTGTTCGAGAGGTCATATGCTTTTGTTAGTGAATACAGTTTCATCGGGGTAAGGGACAGCCTATATAACTTCGGGGATATTATCTGGTCCTTTTTTGGGAAAGGCGTTACAAATAACTTTCACAATCTCGGGAATACACCGCTTTTGGATCCATTTACAGGTGTGATTTTTCTGATAGGTATAGCGTACGCTCTTTTAAACTGGGGGAGCAGGAAGAACTTCTTTTTGTTGGCATGGATATTTATTATGTCCACTCCAGCTATTTTCTCAGCGAATTTTTTTGATAAGATATATGTTATTTTACCGGCGATCTATATACTGACGGCGGTTACACTAGACTATCTTTTGAGCGAATGGTTTACGACATTTCCTCTGAACAAAAAAGCCAGGATGTCGATGGTTCTACTGGTGAGTTTCTTTTTTCTTCTGACTTTTTCTTTCAATTTTAAAAAATATTTTGTAGCATGGGCCGGCTCAAAAGAAGTAAAGAACTTATACAGTGAAAATACTTCCTTGATTAAGTAAAAGCAGTTTTGGTATAATAAGTCTAGCTGTTAGCTACCAGTTATCAGCTATCGGTAAAAATTAAATAACTCTAACAGCCAGTAGCTGATAGCGGAGGGCTAGTAAATGTCTAAAGAAATATATCTCACAATTATAGTGCCGTTTCGAAACGAAGAAAAAAGGCTCGAAGGAACCATCAAAGAAATCGAAAGGTACACCGACTCAAAGCCTTTTGAGACTCAGGTTATTCTTGCAGACAATCACAGTACTGACAGGTCTATAGAGATAGCAAAGAAATACGCAGGGGAGATAGAACATTTCGAATTTACCGAGCCGAATCCTGAGTTTAAAGTAAAGGATACGGGCAAAGGGGAGGCTGTCATGGACGGGTTTGCTGTCGCAGATGGCAAATATATTATGTTTATGGACGCTGATAGCTCTACCAAGGTTACTGAGCTGGATAAACTGCTGCCATTCATCGAAGACTATGATATCGTTACCGGTTCGAGATACATAAAAGAACCTAGACCGTATCAGTCGAGCTATTTTATGGCACTTTTCAGAGGTGTGAAAAGTGTTTTTGAAGTCATCATATTTGGGCATTCCAAAGACTACACCGCAACAGGCAAGCAGGGACGCTTAAGGCAGTTAATAAGCCGAGGTGGGAATCTAATGTTTGCTGTTTTGTTAAACCAAAGTTATGTTGACCAGCGTTGTGGTTTTAAGCTCTATAGAAAGCCTGTCGCAAAATTTTTAGCCGGTTTACAACAAATATATGACTTCGGGTTTGATACGGAGTTTTGGGCGATCGCTCAAAAATATAAACTTAGATCCATAGAGGTTCCAGTAGATTGGTATGACGACGCAGAGGGAACAAAAGTGAACCCTATCAAAGATACGATAAGTTCATTTAAGGCTATTTTTAGGGTTCAATGGAATCTTATTACCGGTAAATATTCAAAAAAGAATGCCAGAAAGTTGGGCAACGTAGCGGAAGAGTTTGTGTTGCATAAGTAGACTTAATTTCTAAATACTAAACTAGAAATTTTAAACAATATCAAAAAATTAAAATTCAAATAATAGAAACAAAGAAAGTTTTGGATTTTAAAATTATAATTTCGAATTTATTTATGATTCCCGCCCGCCTTTGACTGAGTCCAAGATGATGTCGGGCAGGTAGATATTAGGGTTTAGGATTTATTAAAAGAATATGTTTGAGGGTATAAAAAATTTATTTAAATCAAAAAGTTCTTTAGCTTTGCTTGGTATCATTCTGCTCTCTATTTTTTTCCGTTTCTTCCTTCTCGGCACTGTTCCTCCTGGGCTTTACCCAGATGTGGCTGTAAATGGTATGGATGCGATCCACGCAAACGAAACAGGGGACTACAAGATATTTTATCCTGCAAACAATGGCCGTGAAGGCTTGTTTATGAATATGTCCGCTGTTGTTTTTAAAGTTTTCGGTACGGGGCTTTGGCAACTAAGAGCGGCGGGAGCTTTGGCCGGTGTCCTGACGGTTATAGGCATTTATCTTTTGGGGAAAGAAATATTTGACAAAAGGATCGGAATATTTGTCGCTCTTTTTATGAGTACTTCCTTTTGGGCTGTCGGCTTTTCCCGTATCGGGTTTCGTGCCATCTTGGTGCCGTTTGTCTTGGTTTGGGGAAGTTATTTTCTTTTTAAGGCATTTAAAGGGAATAGATTTATCTACTATATATTGTCTGGTCTCGTTTTTGGTCTCGGATTCCATACTTATATAGCATATAAAGCTGCCGTTTTAATATTCGCCGTTATCTTTGGCTATAAGATATTTTTAGAAAAAGGTTACTTCAAAAAAAGCTGGTTAAGGATCGGCGTTTTTGGTATTGGGCTGGTGCTTCTGGCTTTCCCGATACTTTACTATCAACAGACTCACAAGGGAGACGCGGCGCGGACCGGACAAGTCTCTGTATTCAACCCAGCTGTAAATAAAGGGAACCTTGTTAAAACACTGGCCATTACCTCGGCAAAAGGGCTGGGTATGTACAACTTTTACGGGGACCCCAACTCTAGGCACAACTTCAAATCTTTACCGGCTCTAAATCCGCTTGTAGGCATTGCGTTCTTATTTGGGCTTTATGTGAGCTTCAAATTTATTTTTCAAAATTTTAAGAACAGAGATGATCAATTTTTCGGTTTTTTGTTTTTGATCATAGATTTTTTCGTAATGATGATCCCTTCAGTTCTGACCGAAGAGGGGATGCCTCATAGTCTGCGCGCCATTGGTACTATGCCATTTGCTTTTCTATTTGCCGGGATTGGAGTAGACTTCCTGCTTAAAAATAAAAAATTTAAAGTTAAAAACATTCTGATTCCTCTCTTAGGGCTTATTATTCTCGTTGATTTTACACTGTATTTCGTTGTTTGGGCTCAAAGTCCGGAAACCAGAGGGCAGTTCAACGAAAGCTATGTTGAAGCGTCGAGATATCTAAATACTCAGCCGAAAAGCGAGAAAAAGTATGTGATCATAAATACCGGAGGAGTGCTAGTAGACGGTCTTCCTGTCGCCGCGCAAACCTACAAATTTGTGACTTATGGCAAAAGCCAAGTTGATTTCCTGACCGAAGATCAAGCGATAGCTACCAGATTTGAAAAAGGATCAATCGTTATACTGGCGATAAAGGATGAGAAATTGATTAGAGTTTTAAATCTGAAATGTCCAGGCGGGGGGCTATACACCTACAATCCCGGAGAACCGATGGAATTTTCAGCATTTAAAATATCACAAAATGAAAGTTGTATTCGATAAGCGTCTTTAGTAAAACCCTTTGTTTATAAAATTTAGTGTTTAGAAATTATTTAAAAATTATAAAATTATAAAATTTGAAATTAAAAATTAGGAATTAGGAGGATAAAATGCCAAAAACAAAAACAATCGTAATTTTCTTGTTAGCAGTAATGTTCGCTACAATGATTGGTTCAAGCTGGGGAGACTCTGGTATCGAGGACGAAAGACCGCACATCGTCGCCGGATATTCTTATCTGACAACCGGAGACTATCGAATCAACCCGGAGCACCCGCCACTCATCAAAGATCTCGCAGCGTTACCGTTGGTCCTAAAAAGCAGCTTTACTTTTCCGTTCGACTATTGGAGAGCGAATCTAAACTCGCAGTGGGAGTTGGGTTCCAAATTTCTCTATGACAGCGGCAACAATCCTGACGAGATCTTCTTTTTGGCAAGATTACCCATCATCCTGTTATCGCTTGTTTTGGGCTACCTCGTTTTCATTTGGGCGAAAGATCTTTATGGCGAAAAGGCTGGTCTTTTTGCTCTTTTCCTATATGCGTTTGACGCCAATATCATAGCCCACAGCCGCTTTGTCACGACCGACCTCGGAATATCGTTTGCGATATTTCTAAATCTTTATTTTGTCTGGAAATTCTTCAGAGAACCGGTCATGAAATACTTCCTTCTTGCGGGGCTGACGTTTGGAGTCGTTCTTATAACTAAGTTTTCGGCGGCGCTACTCGTCCCTATTTATTTCTTAATATTTGTACTTGAGATGATAAAAGGGCGTGATGGGAAAGCCGAAGATAGAAAGTTCTCTCTCTTGTTTGATAAATCTATAATCAAAAGAGGCCTCGGGAACATATTGAGCTTTACTTTGATAGGGCTTATCGGACTTGTGGTAATGTACCTTTTCTACGTACCGCACGTTATAAATATGAGCAGTGAGACTGCTCACGCTTTAGTCGCAGCAGAACTTCCAAACCATAACTGGACGCCTATAATTGAAAAATTATATGACACACCCCTCATGAAACCATTTGCTCACTATCTTTTGGGCTTCTCGATGGTTTCAGGGCATGTTATGGGAGGACACAGGGTCTTCTTTATGGGTAATGTGGCAAACGGGTTCAGACCTTACTATATCATCGCATTTCTCATTAAAACGGCTATCCCGACCTTAATATTCTTGTTCTCAATGCTTTTCCTGATGTTTAGAAAAAATATTAAAGAGAGAAACCTCGATTATGACAAGCTTTATCTTCTGATCCCGTTTGCTGTCTTTTATGGTATGGCGCTTCAGGGATCCATAAATCTTGGTATTCGCTACCTTCTACCTGTATTCCCATTTATATTTGTTTTTGTCTCTGACTTCGCGAACAAGGTGGATCTTTCTTCTCTTTCGTCATTCTGGCGACGACTAGGAGTCCAGGATCAAAAGGGGGAAGATTCTGGACAAGCCAGAATGACTGCTGCTGTGGGAAGCGCCCTCTTTATAGTTCTTTTAGTCTGGTACGCTCTAGGGTCACTAAATACTTACCCGCATTATCTAGCATACTTCAATGAGTCCATCGGCGGACCGAAAAACGGCGCCAAGTACATCACCGATTCAAACATCGACTGGGGCCAGGACTTGAAAAGATTAGCGAAATATGTCGACGACAATAAAATTAACTCCATAGCAATTGACTATTTTGGGAGCGGAAGGCCGAGTTATTACATCCCAAGTTCGAGGCAATGGAAGGGTGAGATGGGCAAACCGCAAGGGTATTTTGCGATCTCCGCCAGCACTTACTCGCAGGTTACCGGCAAATTTAAAGATACGGGAGAGGACGTAAATCCAGGCTACATATGGCTCCGGGACGAAAAGCCGGTAGCAAATATCGGATACTCGATATTGGTGTTCAACGTAAAGTAATGAATAAAAAAATAATTTTTCTAATCCTTATTATCCCAGCTGTATTCTTATTTGCATGGGGTTCTAAATATTTGCCCATAGAGTAGCCGGTCTCTGCTAAAGGAAAAAGTTGGAAAAATGTCAAAAAAATAGATATTAATACAAACACAAAAGGATTGACGTTTTGCACAATGATTTATTCTTATGGCGAAAAGCGGGGCTTCCCTGTTGGATATGAGCGAAAGGATAAAACAAGCGGTTGCAGTGAATCGGTTTTTAATTCACAGAGAGGATTTTTCGAAAATGTGATCTTTTATTTTGTGTCTCTACTCGGTATATATCTTATTTGTCCTGAAATGCTAGGTAAAAAGAAACAGTAATCAGTAGACTGTTTTTGTTCTCAAAATTTGTTATAATATTCGAGTTGAAATAATTAAAAGCCGCGAAACATACTATTAAATTTTAGCGTCTGTTTTGCATATTAGTTTAGCGTCAGTTCTGTGGCGCGACGAAAGGAGCAATATGTTTGGAAAAATGAAGGACCTATATGATTTTCAGAAAAAAGCGAGAGAGATTCAGAAACAGCTTAGGGCTGAGATTATCGAAAAAAAGGTCGGGGCTGTAAAGGTTATTATTAATGGCGAGCAAAAGATTCAGTCTGTAGAGATCGATCCAGAGATGATAGATCTCGATAAGATAAGCGAACTAGAGGGGGATGTGAAGTCAGCGGTGGAACAGGCAGTAGCTGAGTCTCAAAAGATCGCGGGTGATAAGATGAAGGATATAACGGGAGGACTAGGATTGCCGGGAATGTGAGTCAGATAGCAGATAACAATAAACAATTAACAACAAGCTGCCAAGTATGAACAATAACATTCTTATTAAAAAGTCGGACGAATTGGCTCACTTAGTTTATAAGATTACAAAAGGTTTTCCCAAAGAGGAAATATACGGGTTAGTTTCGCAAATAAGAAGGGCTGCCGTTTCGGTTCCAGTAAATATTATAGAAGGCTTTGCAAGACAAGGGGACAAGTCTTACAGGCAATTTCTAATAATTTCTTACGGGTCCCTTAAAGAGCTTAAGTATTCGTTGCAATTTTCTTTGGAGGAAGAACTTCTCTCGAAAGAGGACTACAATAAAGCTTTCGAGTCAGCTGAAGAATGTGCTAAAATTCTTTGGAAGACTATCCAGACTGTAAGCAAAAACTGCTAATTTGTTAAGAGTATCCACGCTAACTGCTAACTGTTAATTGATTATGATCCCAAAAAATGTTCAAAACTTAATAGATGAATTTTCTAAACTTCCAGGAGTGGGGCCGAAAAGTGCTCAGAGGCTTACTTTCTTTTTACTTCGAGGCGCAAAAAGTAATGTCGAAGGATTGGGCGAGGCGGTATTAAAGCTCAAAAATAATATCGGCTATTGCCAGCATTGTTGGAATCTTACCGAAGTCGAAGGCGAAAATGCACCGGATTCCCCGAGCCAGATTTTAGGTTCTTGTGTAGTCTGTGAAGACGAGAAAAGAGAGAGAAGTATCATCTGCGTGGTAGAGGAACCGCTTGATGTCATCGCTCTAGAAAAAACGAGACAATTTAAGGGGATATATCATGTCTTGCATGGCGCGATCTCTCCTATCGAAGGCATTGGCCCGGATGAGCTTTATGTAAAACAACTTGTAGATAGAGTGGCTAGCGCAAACGGCGAAGTAAAAGAGATTATCTTGGCTATGAACCCAAATCTAGAAGGAGAAACGACGGCTATGTATATTCAAAAATTACTTCAACCATATGAACTAAAAGTCACAAGGATCGCCCGCGGTCTTCCTGTCGGCGGAGACATCGAGTACGCCGATGAGGTAACTCTGACAAGAGCCCTTGAAGGAAGAAGAGAATACTAAATGTCATTCTGGCTTGACCAGAATCTAACTTTCCAATATCCTCGCCTCGACCGATTCGAGCAGGAAATTTCCAATAGGAAGGATTAGATTTAGTCGAGTATGGCTTTATTGCCTGTTTTGCTTGGTTTTGGTAAAATTTATTTTGTTTGTTAAGTAAAGAAAAAGATGGAAGATCTAAAGAGATTTTGGAACTTAGTTAAACAGATCAAGATTAGAAACTTGACAATTT
>Ga0051987_10001505_pt1 | contig 11786 bp, 13 predicted proteins | sample CryGey08umfilter_2_FD_58083 | JGI IMG/M metagenome (GOLD analysis project Ga0051987, IMG submission 58083) | Groundwater microbial communities from aquifer in Utah, USA - Crystal Geyser 4/10/14 0.8 um filter | ecosystem: Environmental > Aquatic > Deep subsurface > Groundwater | place: USA: Utah... | reverse complement strand
CTGAAGCGAAGATAATCCCAAAGTTGGGCCAATTACGTGGCTTTGAAGTGTCGTGAGCGGCACAGGAAGCGCTCCTGCGTTTAGCTCAGTTGCCAATGCTTTGGCAGTTTCCACAGTAAACCCTCCCGATATCTCTGCGTTCCCTCCTAAAATAGGCTCATTAACCGAAGGTGCTTCTATTACCAAGTTGTCTAAGGCAATTGCCAATCTTTTTCCCACGACTCTTTTTGTAATTTCTCCAAATTTTTGCGAACCGTCAGAGGTAAAAGTTAATAAGACTTGAGGTTTCCCGGTATTTTGGTTAAAACCAACCGTAGATTGTTTTAAATCGCTTCCTGTTAAATTTGTTTTTTTGTATCCGGGTGGAAGATTTAGAGGGTAATTTATTTGCTTAGCTGTAATCTTAGCCGATCCGGTTCCAACTTCTTCCCAAAAAGTAAGTTCTGCAGTAGTTCCAATTAATTTTCTTACTTCGTTAAGATCCGTAACCCCCGGCAACTCAACTATTACCCTATATTCTCCATTTACAGTAGAAGTTTGCACAATTGACTCCGCTACCCCGAAAAGGTTAACCCTTCTTTCTATAACTGATTTTGCAGATTCCAAAGCATCTTTTCTTTGAGTAGAAGGAATATTCTTCATTTCCGCTTTAAGAGTAATGCTTGTTCCACCTTCTAAGTCCAAACCTTTTCTAAAATCAAGTTTTTTAGTAATTTTTACTTTAGATAGAATTGCAGCTTTATCAAAGCTTACGGTTTTAAAAGGTTTTACAGATAAATTAAACGATGAAGGTAAATTAACAAATACCGCAAAAACGGTAAGCAATATTATTATCCATAAAAGAAAACGGGGATTTTTCATAGATTCGATTTACTCACTATGACACTGAGCGAAGTCGAACGTGTCATCAGAGCATGCTTTCCTCATCACCAATAAGCATTATCCTGGAACCGAAAAGAATAGATAGCACAAATTGATCTCTTTTCTTTTTTCTAAAATTAAATTCATCTTCGGACATAACCGTATAGTTTATTTCTGTATTTATTTTTTTCTCTTCTTCTCTTATTAAAAGTGCAAGCTCGGGCAAAACAACTGTTCCTACAATCAAAAGATCTATTTCATCGGGAGCATCTTTTATTCTTCTTATAAACTTTCCCGAAAACATTGCGTATTTAATTCTACCCAGTTTCGCTCTGTTTTTAATAATTTCTGCCCCAAGTCCAATTGTTTTCGCGCTTAATCTCAATAAGTCAAAGTAAAAAGGATAATTCTTGGAAAGAGAGTAATAAACTCTATTTGCTCTTGGTTCTCTGGAAAGCACCCCTTTTTTTTCCAAATAAAATAACTCACGTCTTACAGCATTAATTTCGTCACCCGTTCTTCTTACTAATTCCCTAACATGATATATCTCGGATGGAGAAACCAAAAAAACGTTTAACAATTTTACTCTTGCTTTTGATGTTATTAAATCAGAAAACATATCCCACCTTTATTTGACAGTAAGGACTCCGTCTGTGGGCAGGATCTCAAACCATATTTTTCCACGGTTAAACTCAACAGTTTTACCGCTACTGTCTGTAATTATTGTTCTTGCTGTCCTGCCGCTCTTCTTCCATGTTCCTGTTATTTTCTTTCCGTCCATAAAGACTGTTGCTTTACCTGTCCCTTTAGTTTTATAAAGCAAATGCGCGTTATTCTCATATCCATCGTTTGCACTGCTTTCTACCATGGATAATACTACAATGTTTTTAGTTGTCAACTGTTTGTTTGTATCTCTATCTATGTGGATAACCCCACTATTAGCTCTTTTGTATTCATTTGCTACGGGGTCATATGTCCAATCAACAAAATAATTTTTATCCGATGACCAAAACTCAAGATGAACAGTTTGACTGGTTGGCCTACCGGAAGTAGCAGTATCTTCTTTAAAAGAATATGGAGTAAATCCTTCCGTCCACGCTGTCCCTTTTTTGTCTGTATCTTTTAAACCTCGTGTTACTGCAGCATATTCCCACAATTTACCGGTTGTTGAATACATTGTGTGCTCTGTGGCTGCAGGATGACCAAGGCGGTTAGAATCCCTCCAAAAGACAGGGAAACCAATCGCGAATTGATTCATGTCATTATACCCTCCCCAGTCGTAGTCATTAATTTGGGAAAGTGCATCCGCAGGCCCAGGCTGATTTGCTCCACCAACGTGAGTGTATAAAGGATGATCACCATATTCCGAAGCAAAATCTAAAAAGTAAGTTCTGGCAGATCTTATTGGACCCACTTGTCCTGCATCCTGACAATAAAATATTGCCAAAAATCTGGTGATTCCACCCTCTGCTACTGTTTCATAAATTGTATCTGCAGAGGATAATCCCGATTGCGGTCTTGCTTCTTGATGATTTTCAATCATTATCCCTAAAGGTCTATGTTTTTCCCACCATGCCCTCTGTTGTTTTGAGTACAAAGCACCATTTATCGGACAGCTTTCTGTTTTAGGCTGATTACTGTCGAAAATAGTTTGCCCGTCTGCAGCTTTTGAAGGAGCGGCTACGGGAGACGTTATCCCCTGAGAAGCAATTCCCCCCGGAGAAAAAACAAAATAGGAAAGCCCTGCAGTTAAAAAATATACAGCCAAGGTTAATAATATCGAATATATAGTGTTCTTTTTCATTTATTTATCCCCCGTGCTTCCTTGATTGATCTTTTCTCTTCTTCCGATAACTCGTTATCTACACCCTTTCCTCCATTTACTCTCTTAGCATACCATCTCGTACCCGACCTTGAATAAAGAGCGGAGATAACAACCCCCGTATTGTGTCCGTCAGTTAAGGATAACACAAAACTTTGATCTCCTCCAGTATCTTTAAAAGGATTGTAGCGGACCAGTCCAACCCTCTGAATATGCAAAAGGCTATCTTTATAAAGTTTTTCCGAATATCTCTTAAGCTTTTCTATGTCTTTTTTGGAAAGATCCATGTCCTTTAAAAGATTTTCTAAAATAATATTTAAACTTTTACCGTTTGCGCCTTTTGTAAGCTTATTATAATGAGAGGAAAGTTTCCAAAAATAAACTGTAAGTATTATTAACCATAAAAATAAAATTCCAAAACCGAGGTAGGCAAAATTAAGCAACATAGATATTTATCTATGTTAGCCTCTTGACATGGTAGTGTCAAGTAGTGTAATCTAGGCTTCGAACATGCCTAAGAGAAGGACAAGACAAGAAAAGATAGAATCTGATCATCGTCGGCAATTATCTTTCGGTCAAAAAGCCACTTTCTCCTATAAAATTGTCCCAAAAAATCAAGAACAACCGCTATTGGTTACACCTACCAAGACTGTTCTTTACCCTTATTTGCGGGCAGATTTAAAAAAAACTACGCTGCTTACTTTATCCATTATTGTAATCCAATTTGCACTTTATTTCTTTTTAAGAAATCATATCTTTTTTTTACCCGGACTAATATATTAAGGATTATGCGTAAAAGAGATATTTCAAACATTGAACTCCGTCCTAGTATAGTAACGACGGATGAGGGGAGGTGATTATATAATGGCACAAATGTATTGCGTGAAATGCAGAGAAAAAAGAGAAGATGCGAATGCACAAAAAGTTACCATGAAAAATGGTAAACCGGCCCTTAAAGGGAAATGCCCAGTTTGTGGTACAGGAATGTACAGAATTGGAGCTGCTTAGTCTTTCTTGAAAGTCCTTCGAAGGAAATATTCAAGAAACAGTAAAACCCCTCAATTTCTTGGGGGGTTTTTATTTGGGGAAGCTAGCTAATATTACTGCCTAAAACCACGAGTAGCTCTAATTATTTTGTGGTTAAAAATTGAGATAAATATGCATTAAATATCGCTGTCTGTTTATCGTTAAGCTTAGGCAATGCGTTAGATAAGGCACTCTTTAAATTAGATGAAAATACAGATTCATATACCTCATTGTATTGATTTGTACCAATATATTCTTTTATAAGTCGTAACCATTCATCTGATTGCTGTTCCGATGAAATATTTTTAATTTTTTCTAGTTTGTTAACGGGAATTTTACTACTCACAAGTAAACTCATCGTCTCTTTATTGACCAAATCCAGAAATTCATCTATGAATTCCTCCTTGCTATCTTCAAAATTTATTGCTGTAAGAAGTCCTGTTAATTGTCTTTTTGTCTCATCCATAAATATTATTTTATTTAAGGCGGCTTGATCTTAATCTTTGTTTTTGCTCAATTTCTCTCACTCTTATTTGATCTGGGTTTTAACAGTAAAGACAGGTATCGCTAATTCTCCGGCTAGGGTCAATAATGTTACTCCGAAATTATGGGTTGCCATCCCTGCTCCCAAAGCCGCTTCCAGCCCAAGCATCGCTGTAAAAGAACCCACTAATAATGGCTGCTTTTTAAAGTTCTGAACATAGGCATCTTTTCTTTTCAAAAGCCATTCCTTCAAAGCACGGGTTTGTGGATTTTTTATTACAGTTTCCGGAACCTGAGGGACTTCGGAATTTCTAGCATCCATATGAATATATTATACATGATCTTAAAAGAATTTGCAATAGACTCTTACAAATTCTTTTGTTATAAGATTAAAAAAAACTTAAAAGATTTTAAGCTATCTTCCTTTATAATGTTCTAGCTTATAGACTTTTACAACGGATACGTTCCATTCTCCTACAATTTGTGCCCTACCAAAACCGGCAATTTCCCAAAGAGAATTCCCTTCCGGCCTACATGGCAAACTCTCGCATACAACAAATAGTTGATCCATTACGGATTTTCTTAGAGGATCTTTTCCCGAATATTCTATGGTTACAGGAGGTCTACCCCAGACTGTAAAAAAATACCTATACGCATGATCTGAGTTATTACCGGAGATAAGAGCAAAATTAAATGGTTTTGCATCTGTTTTTGTAAAAACAAAGTTGGAAACTTGCTCCATCTGATTCAACTGTCTATTTGGCTCATAACGGAATGGCACGCCCTGAATATTTATTAGAAAAAGTGCACATACCAGTATCGGAGCAGCAATTTTTCCGAATTTCGGCAATCGTTCTTTGAGCTCGAGTATACTAAGTCCGACTAAAATAAATGGTACCGGAAACATAAAACCAAAATAGTATTCGTAAATAGTTTTTTTGTAAAAACCAAACATTAGTATTCCAAAAAATACCCAAGAAAAAAGTAATAAATATTTATTATATTCAATGTTTTCTTTTTTAAACGATTTAAATAATTTAAGTATTAAAGTTAAAATACTTATAACGCCAAGCAACAAAATAAATAAATACCATGCCGCAAACATCGGATTGTTAAAATTAACTTTTTCCGGAGTTGGAAAAGAAGCAACTAACCTTCCAAAAAGCCTAAAGAAAACATCATAAATAATTGCAAGTGTTTGGCTGGTTTTCCCTGTTTGCCCGGAATGAAAAATAAAATTAAAAATACTTTGAATATTAGGAAAGCCATGACGAAATTCAAATGCTAAAAACGGCAACCATCCCACCAAAAAACCGGCAAATATTAAAAAATATTGCATAGTTAACCCGGAGATTAATTTAGGAAGATTTTTAACTGATTTTATGTTAGATAAAAAAATATAAAATCCTAAAACTACTCCCAAAAACAGTGCTAGATAATGAAGCTGCAGGGCTATTCCAAGCAGAAAACCGCTGACTATAAATAAATATTTTTTGTTTTTTGTTAAAGCTTTATATAAAAGATAGAGGATAAGTAACGAAAAAAATGGTAAAGGATTTGGATTCCAGGAAGACCGCGAATAGGCAACCACAATAGGAGATACTGCATATAGAAGCGCCGCAACAGTGGCAACATACTTTCCAAAAAATTCATTACAAACCTTATATACTAACCACACTGTCGCAATACCAAAGACTGCAACCATTACCGAAGGACCTACGGGATCATAATTAAATATAAAGGTAAAAACCGCCATAAAATAATAGTAAATTGGTCCTAAAAAAAATCCCCCAACCGAAGCGGTTGGACCAAGCAGTGTTAATTTGCCATGTAGGATGTTATAGACCACAATTGCATCTCTTCCTTCGTCTCCTAAAAAAGTCATATAATCCCGGATTCTATAAAGTCTTAAAAAAGCAGAAACAAAAAGGATACTAACAATCGGAAACCAACGAAATAAATTCTGAATTCTAAATTCTGAATTATTAATTCTCATTTATGAGGTTTTTTTTCTCCAAATGACAAATCTATACATTGTAAAGTTCCAGACTAAAAGAACAGCTGTAGCAAAAATAAAGTAGAAATTTGCGTATTTTCTTCCGAATAGATATTCAAGAATATAAATTATTCCGGATTGGATAAATAAAACCCCAATATTTGAAGTAAAGAAAAAAATAACAATTTTTGTAATGTAGCTTAGAAAACCTTTACTTTTGTCTTCTTTAAATGTCCATAAATTATTAAGGTTAAAATTGGAGAATATTGCCGGCTGAGCCGCAACCCAGCTTCCGAAAGCTAAAGGTAAACTCGCATATTTAATAAATAAATTGTAAATAACAAACTGTATTACGAAACCTGTTCCCCCAACAACAAGAAATTTTCCAAAAGGACCAAACGCCAGTTCTTTAAATCTTGCAATAAAACAATATTTTAATACGCCTATTATATAAGATTTTGCAGCAAGCTTTGATCTTCCCATGGTTCTATCTGTAAAATTAATCGGCACTTCCGCAACCTTAAAACCGTCTTGAACCGCATGATGTAAGAAAGATATTTGAAAAGTATAATTTCTAACCTCTTTTATTTTTTTACTTTCGTTTAGAAAAACCTCTTTCTTAATTGCCCTATATCCACCGGTCCAATCATGAATAGAAAACCGCATTAAAATTATTCTTATCAGAATATTGCCGAATATAGAATAAATTTTCCTAATTAATCCCCAGTTCTCGGGAATTGAACCTCCTTCGCTATAGCGCGTACCAATTACAAAATCTGCTCCTTCGTCTATTTTTTGTAAGAAATCCGGAACTTTATGTGGATCATGAGACAAATCCGCGTCCATCTCAAACATAACTTCTGCCCCCATTCTATCGATTGCGTAAGCCATTGCTCTCATGTAGGCAGCTCCTAACCCTTGCTTTTCTCCGGAGATAAGATCGATATTTTTCCATTTTTCCATAAGCTTTTTAACTTGATCTGCTGTACCATCAGGAGACCTATCATCAGCAACTAAAATAGCCATTTCGTGGTTTTTAATTTGCGGAAAAATTTCTTCCTCAAGGGTAGGTACAATTCTGTCGATATTACCTTTTTCGTTGTAGGTAGGAATAATAATTACGACTTTCATAGTTTCTTAAAATATTGTATGGTTTTTTCTATGCCCATTTCAATAGATACTTTTGGTTCCCAATTCAACAATCTTTTCGCTTTGCCGATATCCGGCTTTCTGATCTTCGGATCATCTTCGGGCAAAGATTCAAACTCGATTTTTGACTCTGAATTAGTTAGTTCTTTAATTAGCTTTGCCATCTCTTGAACCGTTCTTTCATCCGGATTTCCCAAATTAAAGACTTCTCCGTTGGAATTTTCGGAAAACATCGCCTTTTTTAGTCCCAACACCATATCATCTATGTAGCAAAAGCTTCTGGTTTGTTTTCCTGTTCCGTAAATCGTTAACGGTTCGTTTTTTAAAGCCTGGTTAATAAAATTAGAAACAACTCTTCCATCGTCTGCTCTCATAATTGGACCAAAGGTATTAAAAATTCTAATAATCCTAATGTCTAAGTTATATTTTCTAAAAAAAGCCATCGTCATTGACTCGCCAAATCTCTTTCCCTCATCATATACCGATCTAATCCCATTTGGATTAACGTATCCATGATATGTTTCGGGCTGAGGATTTACCTCCGGATCTCCATAAATTTCCGATGAAGAAACATAAAGAAATTTAGCTTTATTTTCTTTGGCAATTCTTAATAAATTGTATGTTCCAATTGAATTTACAAGAAGTGTTTCTATTGGAAAAGCTATATAGCTTCTGGAACTTTTTGCATTTGGAGAGGCCGGAGATGCCAAATCAAAAATATAGTGTATTTTTTCTTCCAGAAAAAAATCTTTAGTAATATCTACTTCTTTAAAAGAAAAGTTATTATTCGTTAAAAAATCTTTAATATTTTCTTTTTCTCCGGTTATAAGATTATCTAAGCAAATCACTCTAAAATTTTCTTTTAATAATTCGCGGCAAAGATGAGAACCAATAAATCCTGCTCCCCCGGCCACTAAAACAGTCTGCATAATTATCTATCTTTTTCGGATTCGAGGTCTGCTTTAACCATCATTTTCACCAACTCTTTAAAGCTTGTTTTTGCTTCCCAGCCTAATTTTTTCTTTGCCTTACTGCAATCACCAATTAGATAGTCAACTTCTGCCGGTCTCATATGGTCTGGATGGTCTGTTACTACATATTTTTCCCAATTTTTTATCCCTACTGCCTCAAACGATAAATTCACAAACTCTCTTACCGAATGATTTTCTCCCGTTGCTATAACAAAATCGTCTGGTTCATTTTGATTAAGCATTAACCACATTGCCTCGACATAGTCACCGGCAAACCCCCAATCTCTTTTTGGATCAAGACTTCCCAGTTCAAGCGTTTTTTGTTTACCAAGCGAAATTCTTGCAACAGCATGACTAATTTTTCTTGTAACAAACTCTAATCCTCTTCTTGGAGATTCATGGTTAAAAAGTATACCTGAACAAGCAAATATATCATAGCTTTCTCTATAATTAAGAGTTAAATAATGACCGTAAACCTTTGCAACACCATAGGGACTTCTGGGATGAAATCTCGTTGTTTCTTTTTGTGGAGTTTCTGTTACTTTTCCAAACATTTCCGATGAAGATGCCTGGTAAAATTTAATCTTTGGATTAAGAACCCTTATTGCCTCAAGAATTCTGGTTACACCTAATGCTGTAAATTCTCCCGTTAGAACAGGCTGATTCCAAGAAGTTTTAACAAACGATTGGGCAGCTAAATTATAGACCTCATCCGGTTCCGATTTAAGAATTGCTTCCGATAGAGAGCTTTGATCCAAAAGATCTCCCTGCAATAATTCTATTTTTTCTTGAATATGAGCAATTCTTTCATTATTTACAGTACTGGTTCTACGGGTTAAGCCAAAAACTTTATAATCTTTTTTTAACAAAAATTCTGCCAGATATGATCCGTCTTGTCCTGTAATACCTGTAATTAAAGCTCTTTTCATAAATATTATTCTAAATTATATTTCTAAAATAGTCCAGAGTATCTTTTAAAGTTTTTTCAATTAAAATCTCGGGTTTCCAATCGGTAATTTTTTTCATTTTAGAAAAATCACAGACAAGCTCCGTATTATCAACAGGTCTAAATAACGATTTATCAGCCTTAACTTTTATCTTTACTTTTGATAATGATATAAGTTTTTCCAATATCTCAGAAATTTTATAAGAAATACCCGATCCGATGTTATAGACACCTCCAGGTTCCCCTTTTTCCATTAAAAGCACGTAAGCTTTAACCATATCCCTAACGTCTGTAAAATCTCTGCTTGTTTCTAAGTTTCCAACCTTTAATATTGGTTTTATCTTTCCTTTTTCTATTTGAACAATTTTTTTGGCAAAATCCGCGACAACAAATCCCTGAGATTGTGCCGGGCCAATATGGTTAAATGGTCTAACCCTAATTGTTTTTAGATTATAAGTTAGAAAATACTGTAAACCTAGGAAGTCTTGAGCAATTTTCGATACGGCATATGAACTGGTAGGGTTAAAAGGGGCTTCTTCATTAAGGGGATTATTACCCTTATCCACCTTACCGTAAATTTCTGCAGAGGAAACAATTAAAATCCTTGTTTCAAATAAATTTGCTTTCCTAACACCCTCTAAAATATTTAATTCCGTTTCGATATTGCTAACCAATGTTTGTTTTGGATTATCAAAGCTTTTGGAAGATGATGCTAACGCAGCAAGGTGAAAAATATAATCAGGTTTAATTTTGGCAATCATTTCCTCAACTTTATCCTGAAGACTTAAATCTATTTTTTCAAAATTTATTTTTTGAGAAAAATCAGCAACATTATTAAGACTACCTTCTGTAAGATACGTTCCGAATAGTTCATAATTACCCAAGGTATCTAAATAACGGAGAAGGTGCGATCCGGCAAATCCTGTAGATCCCGTAATTAGAACTTTTTTCATCTTCCAACCCCAATATAAATAAACCCAAATTCCTTAACTTTTTCAGGATCATAAATATTTCTGGCATCTATTATTATTTTTTTCTTCATTAACTTTCCAACTTTTTTAAGATCTATTTGTCTAAATTCATTCCATTCGGTTAAGACTATTAATATTTCGCTCTCTTTTGCAGTTTCATAAGAATCTTTACAATATTCTATTCCTTTAATTATTTTTTTCGCATTATTCATGGCAACAGGATCAAAAACTTTTATTTTCGCTCCTTTTTCCAGAAGTTTATTTATGATTACAACCGATGGAGCATCTCTCATGTCGTCCGTATCCGGCTTAAAGGACAACCCCAAGACTGCAATCGATTTATCTTTAACTCCTCCTAAACTTTTTTCCGCTTTTTTAAAGATATCGTTCATGGCGATTGTATTTATTTTTTCTACAGACTTTAAGAGCTCGAAATCATAACCATTTTGACCGGCAATGGCAATTAATGCCTTAACGTCTTTAGGAAAACAGCTCCCACCGTATCCTGCCCCTGGAGAAAGGAATGCCGATCCCACTCTTTTATCAAAACCAACTGCTTCCAGAACCTTTAAACCATCTGCACCTGTTAATTCGGAGAGATAAGCGATTGCATTGGCAAATGAGATTTTTGTTGCCAGAAATGCGTTAGCAGCATACTTAATCATTTCCGCAGTCTCGATATTTGTTAACACATAATTACCATCTATTGGTTCATGAAGTTCAACCATTAGATCCTGTGCTTTTTTTGATTCCGTACCAATTACTATCCTATCGGGATGCATCGTGTCGGAGATTGCCTGTCCTTCTCTTAAAAACTCCGGTATGGAAGCAATATCAAATTCCGCTTTTTCCGGTTTTAAATCCTCAATTAATTTCTTAACTTTTTTATTTGTTCCAACAGGAACAGTGCTCTTTACGGAAACTACCGTATATCCGCTAAGATGGTTTGCTAATTTCTCCGCTACAGCATAAACTACGGTTAAATCTGCTTCTCCGGTACTCTTTGGAGGAGTACCAACTGCAATAAATATTGCCGAAGACTCCGGGATTGCTTTGTCATAATCCATCGTAAACAGAAGCCTACCTGCTCTAACATTTCTTTTTACAATTTCTTCCAGTCCCGGCTCAAATATTGGAATTATTCCCTTCTTCAGGTTTTCAATCTTTTCAGGAGTATGTCCAACAACCCAAACAGTATTTCCTAAATCAGCAAAGATGGATGCTGTAACTAATCCCACATACCCATGCCCTATAAATGTAATTGTCATATGTTTAACTTTAAAATATGCAAACCTTCTTCAAGAGTATGCATATTTATTCCAAGTTGTTTTATTTTAGCATTGCTAAGTGCAGATGAAAAGGGCTCAGGAGGACGACCAACCAAGAATTCTTCCCTAGTAGTTTTTTTAACTAAAGACTTATCTAAATTAAAGTTCTCTGCAATCATAGTAACCGCATCCTGTAAGCTTATAATCTGACTCCCAACTACATGAAAAATTCCTGTAACATCTTTTTCCATTAATGCTTCAAAAGCGAATGCAAGGTCATCAATAAAAGTCGG
>Ga0051987_10001495_pt1 | contig 11823 bp, 7 predicted proteins | sample CryGey08umfilter_2_FD_58083 | JGI IMG/M metagenome (GOLD analysis project Ga0051987, IMG submission 58083) | Groundwater microbial communities from aquifer in Utah, USA - Crystal Geyser 4/10/14 0.8 um filter | ecosystem: Environmental > Aquatic > Deep subsurface > Groundwater | place: USA: Utah... | reverse complement strand
TCTTTAATAAACTGCTCACGCATTGCCCAGGCTTGAGGTGAATCAAGACCAGCCAGGCCTAGGGCAATAGAGCTTTTACCTTCTTTTTCTTGAATGAGCTGCTCAAAATAATCAAGTGTTTTAGTTTCAAATTTCTCTAAATAAGAATGTTCTTTTTCTCTAACCTCAACTTTCTTTAAATCATCATTAAGCTCCTTGATCAAAGCTCCCTGGATCATAGAATTTTCATGTTTCGTAGAAATATTTGGTAGTTTATAAGCAGCATAATCAAATCTTTTATCCCAAATATTATCATCCATCTTTAAAGAATCCCTAATCTGTCTCAAAGTATCTGAACTAATCAAATTTTGATGCTCTAAAGCTTGCACTAAATCATTATCCACTCCTTGCTCTTTCATAAAAGCCAAAGCTATCTCTTTTTGCGGAGCATTACCTTTCAGTAATAAGCGATGATAAGTTTGAAAGTCTCGATAACTTTCTTGTAGGGTTTTGCTTTGACTATATTCAATAATAGCTCTCTGTTCAACAAAGTGAGCATCACTGGCTACGGCCAGATCAAAAATCCTTTTCAAGACAGTCCCAGTATAATAATTCTTTTCTAAAGCCCTTTGTAATTTACGTAAATGCCTATCTGCTGCTTCTTGGTTTGTTGCTTCTATCTGATGATAAATCGCTTCTGACCCTTTAAATTCTCTGAGCTTTAAAAACTCAGCAAAGATATTATCCATCTCTTTAATTGTGGTCTTAGCACTGGTTTCTTTCGGCTTGTCTATCTCTGCCAGCTCTAATAGCTCGGTATATTTATTATCTTCTAACTGTTGGTTAAAATATTCATAGTTCTTTATAATTCCTTCTAATTGATCTTTACTGTGTGCGCGTTCTTCACCATTTTTCAAATGTCCTCTAAGATCAAGACAAAAATCCTTATGTTTAAGATAAAACCGAGGATTGCTGATCATCTGGATAATCTCAGTTGGTGTCAGATGCAAGGTCTCAGCCATATTCAAACCATCACTCAAAGAGTGCTCAAATAAGCGGCTAATTACCTTCAGCATTTCATCCCTAGGAAGACCATCTGCTAGGCTCTCTATCTTGGTGAATAATTCTTGTTGCTGCAACAGCAAATCTACAGACTCTTTTGTCTGTTCTTTTTCCAAGTCCTGCTGTTTGTCATTCAAAGATTCTGCTTCACTATCTGGAGAGGACACAAATTTTTCTGCAGTAAATACCATTTTAACTAAATAACTTCTCTTTACGCTTAATAATAATACTTTGGATAATCCCAATCACTAAAAAGCTAGTCAACAGGGAACTGCCACCATAGCTGACAAAAGGTAAAGTAATACCAGTTACCGGCGCTAAACCAATAGCCATACCAATATTGATCACCACCTGTAAACTAAAATAAATAACAAAACCAATCACCAACCAAGCCCCAAAAGCATCTCCCATATTTCTAGCCATCAGTAATAATCGCAAAAACAAGATTAGATATAAACTAATCAATAGTAAACTGCCCCACAGACCCAAACTTTCTGCAATCACGGCAAAAATAAAGTCTGAATATTGCTCTGGTAAAAAATTGAGTTGACTCTGTGGTCCCAAACCCAAACCGCGTCCCAATATTTGTCCAGAGCCAACAGCGATGATCGACTGCTGGACATTATATCCCTGACCCAATAAATCTTGCTCTGGTTGCATAAAAGATGATAAGCGTGCTTGCTGATAGTCCTCTAAAACAAAAGACCAGACAAAAACACTTAAAATCAAAATCACCACAATGACACCAATAAAATATTTACGACTAATCTTGGTAAAAAATAAAAAAACCAGCCAGGTCATAAAAATAATAGCTGCTGATCCAAAATCAGGCTGTTTTGCCACCAAAATAGTCAGTGCTAAAACCACACCACCGGTAACCAAAATATGTTTCCAACTATCAATCCCATTGTCTTTCTCCGAAAAATACTTTGCCAGAAAAACCACGATCGCAATCTTAGCAAGTTCAGAGGGCTGAAATGTCTGTCCCCCAAATTCTAGCCAACCAGTCATCCCACGAATTGGTTCAGCGAAAAAAAGGACAGCTAATAGTAAAATAAAAATAATCAGTAAAATAATTTTATAATAATTCTTCAGCCAATGATAATCAAAAAAAGACAAAAGAAAAATCAAACCAAAGCCAACTAGTACAAACAAAAGCTGACGCAAATAAAGATTTACCTCAGAAAAAGATTGCTGCGTATTAAGACTATATAAAGCCGAAATTGAAAATAAAATTAGAAAAAAAATATTAAGTAATAATAGCCAGTCAAGTTTCTTTAACCATATTGAAATATTTGTCCACATTATTTCTTGATTACTGCTGGATCAAAGATATTAATCTCCGGAATGATAATCACGTCAGTCACCCGAGAAATGCTATGCAACCAATTGACTGAAAGATCCTGTTCTTCCCAACTATTTAGTGAATTGGTTTGTAAATAATTGTAGCCAACCTCTTTGGTGCCTGACAGAGCAATGACTTGCCAGCCAACATCCCAAAAACTATCCAAAGAACGATTAATTGCTTGCCATTCAACCCAACCACCAACAGCATTGCGATCATCTAGCTCTCGACCTGAATGATAAGTAACATTGTCAGTTCGAATATCAACTTCTGACCAAGCATCGCTTGGCTTAATCCGCACCCAATCAATCTTCAAAATTTGTAAACTAGCAGACCGTCCAGTAGTTACCACCCCAAAAGCTAATAAATACTTCTCACTATTGGGCAATAAGAAAGTGTCCTGAACAACTGTGGTATCACCACCAGCCAATAAGAACTGATAAGTCAGATGCGCCACTCCCCAATCTTCATTATTATTCGTGATCTTCGCACCCAAATCATATTTATTGTCAGCCACTGCTACCATATTGACAATGCCAGCCTGAATCGCCACTGGTTGATGAGTCTGATGATATGTTTGCCAATCAATATAGGCAGGCGCTTCTTGTGTCAACTGATTAAACTCCTGATAATTACTAAGATAACTAATCAAACCCCAAATGGCGATAACTAACATCAGGACATCAAAAACAATAAAGGTAATAATACCTATTTTCTTAAACTGCTTCTTGCGCAAAATAAACCAATAAGCATATTTCAATTGCTTATCATTTAGGCCTGAAAATTGTTCTGGTTGGTCGTCCATCTAATAATATTTTACCCTAAATAGCGTCTTTTGTCTATTGCTTTTGATAATCTAAATTCTGTGTTATAATAAAATAAAATTAACCTGAAACATATGCTCGAAACATCAAGGGATTTACTAAATATTGTCATCGCTTTCTGTGTGCTCTGGTTGACAGTTTTTATCTGCTGGTTTATTTATTATATGGTCTCAATCATGAGGTGCGTTGCTGAAACTATGGATCAAGTTTCCAAGATGACTGTTAATATCAATAATTTTTTTGCAGAAGCAAAAAATAAAATGCAACAGGCTACCTCTTATATCCCAATGGTCTTTGAGGGTATCAAGGGTTTAACCAATTATGTTAATAAAAAAAGCAAAACAAAAACTGCCAGCAAATCAAAAAAGGCTAAATAAGAAGTTGTTTTAAAAAAATATAAAAATTGGGTTATGCCCAATTTTTTATTGATAGTTTTGCTGGTAAATTTGAACGATACTTATCAAGTAATAAAATAGTTGTGTCATTTGTCCACCTCCATGTTCATAGTCACTATTCATTGCTCGACGGTCTGGGAAAGATCGATGATTTTGTGACCAAGTGCCAAGAATTAAAAATGCCCGGCATGGCCCTGACTGATCATGGTACCATGTACGGTGTTGTTGAATTTTATCAAAAATTTACAAAAGCTGGTTTAAAGCCAATTATTGGTGTCGAAGCCTATGTCGCGCCTAATGGTCATACACAAAAAAGGCCAAAAATTGACGAGAAACCCTATCACCTGGTCCTCTTAGCTAAGAACAATCAGGGTTATAAAAATTTGATGAAGCTGATCTCGATTGCTCATCTTGAGGGTTATTATTATAAACCGCGGATTGATTGGGAATTATTAGAAAAATATCATGAGGGCATCATTGCCCTGACTGCTTGTCTACAAGGAGAAATACCAAAGAAGATTATTAATCAAGATCTTAATCAAGCTCGCAAACTAATCAAACAATATCAAGATCTTTTCGGTGCAGATAATTTTTATTTAGAATTGCAACATCATCCCAGCATTCCTCAATGTCAAATAGTCAATGATCAGTTGATTGAGCTAGGGCGTGAACTCAATGTACCCCTCGTAGCAACCAATGATGTTCATTATATTGAGTCAACAGACAATATTCCTCACGATATTTTGATTTGCCTACAAACCAAAAGAAAACAATCAGATGAAAATAGGATGTCTTATCTTGGAGAAGACTTTTCTTTTCAATCAATAGAAAAAATGAGTCAAGCTTTTAGCCATGTCCCTGAAGCGATCAGTAATACAGGCAAGATTGCTGAGATGTGCAATGTCACCCTGGACTTTGATACCATTCATTTACCTGAATACCAATTACCAATTGGTATCACTGCCAATGATTATTTAAGGAAGCTCTGCGATGAAGGTTTGCCCAATAGATACGGAGAAAACATCACCCCTGCCATCAAAGAACGCTTAGAGTATGAATTGAATATTATTAGCAAGACCGGTTATGCTTCTTATTTTTTGATTGTCCAAGACTTTATTAGCTGGGCTCGTAATAATGGCATCATTGTTGGTCCGGGACGTGGTAGTGCTGCTGGCAGTATTGTCTCCTATCTCACCGGCATCACCAATATTGATCCCATTCACTATGATTTACTCTTTGAGAGATTTCTTAATCCAGAAAGAATCTCGATGCCTGATATTGATATTGACTTTTCTGACGCGCGCCGCAATGAAGTGATCCAGTACGCTGCTAATAAATACGGACACAATCACGTCTCCCAAATCATCACTTTCGGAACAATGGCGGCGCGCGTCTCAATCCGCGATGCTGGTCGAGTAATGGGTTATAGCTATGGCTATTGTGATCGTATTGCCAAGCTGATTCCGATGTTCACGAGTCTAGATAAAGCTCTAGAGACAGTAGCTGAACTAAATGCGATGTATAAAAATGATCCAGAAGCAAAAAAACTGATTGATATGGCCAGACGCTTGGAAGGTGTCGCTCGTCATCACTCTACTCATGCTTGCGGTATCTTGATCACAAAAAATGAACTGACTGATTATGTTCCTCTGACCAGAGCTAGTTCTGCTGATGAGACCATCATCTCTCAATACTCTCTTCATCCTGTGGAAGATTTGGGCCTCCTTAAAATGGACTTTTTGGGATTGAAAAATCTAACTATTCTCGAAACTGCTGTTGAGATTATTGCCAAGACTATGGGCGATCAAGTTGATATTGACAAAATCCCACTGAACGATAAAAAAACTTTTCAAATTTTTAAAAAAAGTTCTACTACTGGTGTTTTTCAATTTGAATCATCTGGCATGCGCCGTTACTTGAAACAATTGAAACCTTCTGAGTTTGAAGACATCATTGCTATGGTCGCACTGTATCGACCAGGACCAATGGAATTGATCCCTGATTATATTGCTTCCAAACATGGTCGCAAGACACCAACTTACTTACACCCAGATCTAAAGCCGATTTTAGAGAAAACGCACGGCATCATCATTTATCAAGAACAAATCATGCAAGTGGCTCGCGCTTTGGCGGGTTTTACCTATGGCGAAGCTGATGTTTTACGTAAAGCCGTTGGTAAAAAAATCAAAGAATTGATGGCTCAGCAAGAGAAAAAAATGATTGACGGCATGATTGCAAATGGTATTAATGAAAGAATTGCTAGACAAATTTGGGAATACATCCTCCCCTTTGCCAGCTATGGTTTCAATCGCTCACACGCGGCTTGCTATGCTATGATCGCTTATCAAACAGCCTATCTAAAGGCCAATTATCCAGCCCAATTTATGGCTGCCTTATTAACTGCTGATTTAAATGATAGTGATAAAATAGCGCGTGAAGTAGCTGAATGCGAAAGTATGGGCATCAGTGTCTTGCCACCAAATATTAATGAAAGTTATCGTATCTTCACGGTGGTGATGGATCAAGACTTCAAAACTCATCCTCGTATTCGCTTTGGTTTGGAAGCAGTCAAAAATGTTGGTCACAATATTTGTACTGCCATTATTCACGAGAGAAAAAAACAAGGACCCTATCAAACCTTTGAAGACTTTTTGCTGAGAGTCAAAAATAAAGATCTGAATAAAAAATCGCTTGAAAGCTTAATCAAAGCTGGTGCCTTTGATGAGTTTAATGACCGTCAAATATTGCTTTATAATCTGGAAAAAATTCTTAGCTTTGTCAAAAGTAATAATACTGATGACAATCAGCACAATCTTTTTGCTGACACACCACTGATCGCCACTCCCAAGTTGATGCTGGCTGAGACAGAACTAGCTACTGATAAACAAAAGCTGGCCTGGGAGAAAGAATTCTTGGGAATCTATATTTCCAGCCACCCGATTAATGACTATTTACCCTATCTTGATCATGACTTTGTTACCTGCCAAGACATTTTGCAAATGAAAAATCAAAACACAATCAAGACTGCTGGTGTGATCACCCGCATAAAACGGATCATCACGAATGGTGGCAAACCCATGCTCTTTGCCAATATTGAAGACCATACTGGCAGTACAGAAGTCATTGTCTTTACTGATATCCTGGAAAAGGGTCTTGGTCTCTGGGAAGAAGATAAAGTAATCAAAGTTAAAGGCAAAATATCCAATAAAGACGGCATCAATAAAATAATCTGCGATCAAGCTGAAATCCTGACTAGTGAAAATACTCAATCATCCCAGACACAATATCAATCACTAACCCTAACCCTACCCCAACAATTTAAAAAAAGTCAGATTGATTTGTTAAAAAAAATACTAACTGACAGTCCTGGGCTCGTACCAGTGATCATCCAAATTGAGGACCAACAGAATAATAAGACAAGCTCTTATCAAATCAGGCCCAATAAAATAATGCTGGCTGAACTAGAGAATATCCTTGGCGCCACCAATATCTCCCTAGACAAAAAGTCATAAATATTCTATATTGCTAAAGTAACTAATTAATATTTTATTACTATCTAGCCAATTATATGCCAATTAAAAAAACTACCTCAGAAATCGAAAAATCAGGATCGAAAAAAAAGGCTACTCTCTCTGACAAACCAAAAGTCAAAGTCACTAGCCTTAATTATGAAAAACCTGAAATTAGTAAACCGAACTCTTTTAATCGAAAACAAGACTATGGTGATGTCACTCGCAGTCACAAAAAATTCATTTGGGTTTTTGCTTTGATTATTATTGTTTTGGCTGTAGTGATTACCCATTTCTCATTTGCCAAAGCAACTATCTATATCGATCCTCAGTACACTGAGCACGATATCTCTTTTTCAGCACAAATTGTAGATAGTGACCATCCTGACATTAATGATCAAAATGATTTATTGGTTGGCAGAAAACTAAGCACAGTGATCACAAAATCCGAAACTTATCAGACCACAGCGACTACCATGCAAAGCAGTAAGGCCATGGGCGAAGTTGTTTTGATTAATAATTACACTAAAGACCAACCATTGATCGCAACCACTAGACTACTGACTGCTGATAATAAATTGTTCAGATTAGTTGCCGACACAGTCGTCCCAGCTGGTGGTACAGTCACTGCTTTGGCCCAAGCCGATGAAGAAGGTGATGAATATTTGATCGGCCCGTCAAGTTTTATTATTCCTGGTTTGTGGGAAGGCCTGAGAGATAAGATCTATGCTGAAAGCAATACTGCCATGTCTTATCAAGTATTGAATCAGCACGCCCTAACAGCGACGAATATTGAAACAGCTTATCAAGCCCTAGAAACACTGATTATCGCTGATGCCATGGCTGAATTTTCACAAAACAAACTTGCTAATGAGTTTATTAATCCAGAAGCCTTTATTGTGGAAGAAATAAGAGAGGTTTTGTCTGCTGAGCTGGGCGATGCAGTTGATAATTTTGAAATGGAATTAGAACTCGGAATCACCACCATGACCTATGATGAACAAAAACTACTCAGTAAAATAGAGAATGATATCAATGTTTTGTCTGAACAAAATCAAGATTTATTAAAATTCTCCAACAAAGATATCTCCATTAGCATTAAGGAAGATACTGCCGAAGATAATAATATTATTGGTTTGGTTCAAGGTAAATACAAAATACAAATAGCCAATCCCAATATTGATTTGGAGCAGATCAAAAACAAAGATAAGGCAGCAGCAACCGAATATCTCAATAATCTCAGTGGGGTCAATAATGCAACTATTCAACTTTGGCCATTCTGGTTAAAAAGCATTCCTTCTCTTGACAATCATATTGAAATTAAATTACAATAGTATTGCTTTAGGTGATTGCCTAGTTTACCAAGCTAGGATTACTAATAATATAAACAATTGTTTATCTAAACCTATTTTAAAGAAGCGCTTCTTATTTTGAGAAGAATAAGGGTGGAACCGCGAAAGCTTGCCTTTCGTCCCTTAATGGCTAATTTTAGCTGTTAAAGGACGGGAGGTTTTTTTATTAATAATTATCTACATATATGAGTAAACAAGAAAAAATAGATTTATTACGGCATTCAGCGGCTCACTTAATGGCCGCTAGCATTCAAAAGCTTTACCCGCAAGCTAAATTTGGTATTGGTCCAGTGATTGACAATGGCTTTTACTATGATGTGGAAATAGCTGGTATGGCCCTGACAGATGCTGAGCTACCAAAAATTACCAAGCAAATGAAACGGATGATTCAGGATAATATTAAGTTTAGCAAAGAAGAGCTGTCGATTGATGAGGCGATCAAGCTATTTGCCAAAGCTGATCAAAATTATAAAGTAGAACTATTGAAAGATTTGAAGACCAAGGGCACAACCAAGATGGATGATAGTGAAGCCGAAGTGCTGCCTGCTGGAGATTCTAATATCACTATTTATCGGACAGGTGATTTTGTTGATCTCTGTCGTGGACCTCATATTGAGTCTAGTAAAGAATTGAAAATTTCTTTTAAACTAGATCGTTTAGCCGGAGCTTACTGGCGTGGTAATGAAAAAAATCCGATGTTAACTCGGATCTATGTTGTTGCCTTTGCCAGTCAAGAAGAACTAAATGACTATCTAGAGCTTTTAGAAGAAGCGAAAAAAAGAGACCACCGCAAGCTCGGTAAGGAAATGGATATTTTTCACTTTGATGATTTGGTTGGTAAGGGTTTACCGCTGTGGCTACCGAAAGGGACTATCCTTCGTGACCAGGTCGAAAAATTGGCTAAAGAATATGAAGACGCTGATGGTTATCAAAGAGTAGTCACTCCCCACTTAGCAAAAAAAGAACTTTATCTCCAATCTGGGCATTTACCCTATTATCAAAATGACATGTACCCAGCCATGGAAATGGATGATGGCACTTATTATTTGAAGGCAATGAATTGTCCTCACCATCATCTGATCTTCAAAGCCAGACCACGTAGTTATCGTGACATGCCACTAAGGTTTGCCGAATATGGTGTTCAGTATCGAAATGAGCTGTCAGGTACTCTGGCCGGACTACTTAGAGTACGCATGTTATCGATGAATGATGCTCATATTTACTGCACCAAAGACCAGGTCAAAGATGAATTTAAAAAAGTAATCGATCTGACCTTAAAATATTTTTCAATATTTGGTCTAAAAGATTATTGGTTTAGACTTTCTAAGTGGGATCCGGAACATACAGAAAAATACATCAATGAACCTGCTAATTGGGATTACACTCAAAAAGTGATCAAAGAAGTCCTTGACAAAGCAAAAGTAAAATATACAGAAGTTGATGATGAAGCCGCTTTTTACGGTCCAAAAGTTGATATTCAATTCAAATCAATCATTGGCCGAGAAGAATCCATGTCTACTATTCAACTAGACTTTGCTGCTAAAAAGAGATTTGATCTGACTTATATTGACAATCAAGGACAAGCTAACAATGAAATCTTTGTCATTCATCGTGCTCCTCTTTCTACTCATGAGAGATTCATGGCTTTCTTAATCGAACACTATGCTGGCGCCTTTCCAGTCTGGCTAACCCCAACTCAAATATCAATTTTACCAGTTGGTGAAAGTTATCATGCTTATTGTCATAAACTTGCTGCGAAATTTAAAAATAATGGGATGCGAGTAGAAGTCAATGATGCCAGTGAAACTATTGGTAATAAAGTACGTAAGTCCGTGGCCTTAAAAGTACCATATATCCTGGTCATTGGTGATCAAGAAATAAAATCAGACAAACTTCACGTCCGTTTACGTGGTACTAATAAACTTCTAGAAATTTCAGAAGAAAAATTTGTGACTAGAGTCCAAGAAGAAATAGTAAATAGAAAAGATCAATAAATAAAAAGTCCTTAATCTTATACGATCTAATAGGAGTTAATTTTTCTATAAGTATACTAACTAGCTAAAAATTATTACTAGATAGTAATAATTTTACTAAACTAGCTATTACTTTAAAAAAGCTACCGAAACAACGGAAGCCCTCACTTTAAATTATGGAATATTTATTAATACAATTATTAAATTTTTTAATTACTTCTTTTTCTATATTTTTTATTATAAGACACCTTAATAAATTAAAGAAAAAAATATTGAAGAAAAAACAACTCAATTTGATGAAAAAAAATATTACTTAGAAATATTAAAGATAGTTTAAAGAAATAAAATAAATCAATTATTTAATCAAGTGGACTCTTAATACTATTTAAATAGCTTTTAGCAACTCGAACGTAAGTCTGAGTTGTTTTAATATTTGTATGTCCTAATAATTTCTGAATTAATCTCATCTCTACTCCACTTTCCAATAAATGAGTAGCAAAAGAATGCCTTAAAGAGTGACAACTCACTTTTTTAACAATATGAGCTTTATTTAAAGCTTGAACAAATATTTTTTGAGCTGATCTTTGACTTAAATGACTATTTAATTTAAGACCTGTAAATAAATATATTTGATTATTTGGCAAGATCTCAATATACTTTTTAAATAAGTTAATCGAATAATTACTTAGTATAGTATACCTATCTTTGTTCCCTTTGCCTGCTTTAACCAGCACCTCTCTATTTATTAAATCAAAATGCCTTAACTTAAGCTTAACAACTTCAGAAACCCTAAGACCAGAACCATACATTAAAGACAAAATAAGCTTATGCTTTAAATTGCCTGTTAAATTTATTAAGCTAATTATTTCTGATTTAGATAATATATTTGGCAAATATTTCTCTCTTTTAGGCCTCGAGATATTAAAAAACAGCTTCCGTTTAAGAACCTGCGTATAATAAAACTTCAAAGCTGAAATTACTAAATTAAGTGAAGTATTAGAATAATTTTTAAACTTTAAGTATAATAAATAATCTTTAATATCTTGGCTAGTAACCTCTTTAGCAGACTTGCCTAAATACTGTAAAAATTGCATATTATAGCTCAGATACAACTTAATCGTTCTCTTAGAAAGACCTCGAATTATAAGCTCCTGAGCTAAACTAGACAAAGGATGACTTTTAACAATATTAGCTGGATTATAAGAACTTTTTAGAATCCTTAAGCCCTGTTCAAACTTGCTTTTCATAACGCCTTCTGATTAATAGTTAATCTTTACTTTTTATCTAAACTTAGTTAAAATGTCAATAGGTGCGTATATAATATGTTATACGAAATTGAAATTTTTTATAACTTTCCTTTAATTATATGAAACAAGAATTTAGC
>Ga0051987_10001478_pt1 | contig 11892 bp, 20 predicted proteins | sample CryGey08umfilter_2_FD_58083 | JGI IMG/M metagenome (GOLD analysis project Ga0051987, IMG submission 58083) | Groundwater microbial communities from aquifer in Utah, USA - Crystal Geyser 4/10/14 0.8 um filter | ecosystem: Environmental > Aquatic > Deep subsurface > Groundwater | place: USA: Utah... | reverse complement strand
TTGAGGCTCTTAAAGAAGTCTTTGAAATATATCCGGATGCTGTTCTCGATGGCGAACTATACAACCATGACCTGAAGGATGACTTTAATAAGATCCTTTCGTGTGCAAAACGTACAAAGGTTTCTGATGAAGTACTTGCTACGTCCCGCGAGTTTATTCAATACTGGGTATATGATATTGCTGACCCGAGCTGTGTTGAAGAAGACTTCGAAAATCGCTGGGCACTTCTAAGCGTAATTCATCAAAATTATGTTAGCGAAGACTTTATTAAACTAACACCTACATCTATTGTCAAGCAAGACATGGTAGATGACAATGCTGCTATCTGGATTGAACTAGGTTTTGAAGGTGCGATGGTTCGTACCAATGGACCATATCAGAATAAACGTTCTAAGAATCTCATTAAATGGAAAGAGATGATGGACGAAGAGTTCAAAATTCTTGACATTCAAGAAGGTGCGGGTAATCGCGTTGGTATTGCTAGTCGTATTATTCTTGAACTCCCTGATGATCGTACGTTTGCTGCAGGTGTAATTGGCAATTTTGACTACTGTAAGAAGCTCCTTGAGAATAAGGACAAGTATACCGGGCAGCAGGGTACAGTTGTATTCCAAAACTACACGCCTGATGGCGTTCCACGCTTCCCTAAGTTTAAAATAGTTCGCGATTACGAATAAAAGTTGGAAATTAAATATATAGTTTAATGGAATATTAATACCTTGTCGCTATATTAAGAATATGAGGGAATACAATCTCATACTTTAGTCTAGTTAATAAGGAATATTTTATGAAAAAGAGTCTTTTGTTCGTTGCTGCTAGTGCATTTGCTATGGTAACCGTACCCGCGCTGGCTACACCAGGCGGCGAAGGCAAAAATACTGGGTGTAATGGCGTAGGAAATGTCAATTCACCTTGCGATCCTTCACCAACACCGACCCCAGTACCTCCAGGCAATAATGGTGGCAATGGCGGTGCTGTTGGTGATACCTCTGCAATCGGCGTAGGTGTTGGTATTGGTTTTGGCGGAGCTGGTGGTTCGGTTGGAGATACCTCTGCTTCGGTTGGCGACGTTTCGTCAGCTTCAGTAAGCAATGCAACAGCTGGATCGACGAGTAATGCTACAGGTGGTTCTGTTGGGGATACATCTCAGAACAACACGAATACTATCTCAAACGGTTCTAACAATTCGAGTCAGACCTCTTTGTCAACTTCGATCAGCTACAATCATGTGACGAAGATTCCAGTAAGTACAGCATACGCAGCGCCATTGGTTGCTAGCATCGATACGTGCTATGGATCATTCTCTGGCGGTGTTCAGACTAAGGTTCTTGGTATTAGCTTCGGTGGTACAAAGAAGGATGGAACTTGCGAGCTGATCAAGCTGAGCCGGGAAGCTGGTTTGATGGGTATGGCAGACGTTCAGTGCGAGCTTTTGGCGCAGGACGAACGCTTTGCTAAGGCACTTGAACTTGCTAATCGCTCGTGCAGGCTACCTCCTAAGATTGAAATCGTTGAGGTACCATTTGTAGTTCCCGCTCCTGCTCCGATAGAAGTAAAGTTTAACTACGCTAATGAGTATCCAAACGATCCAGGCGAACGCGGTTAATAAATCTGCGAGATATTGGGGATATTCATATTACTATCGGTATTGACGCATAAATAGAGTACTGTGATCACACAAGTAGATTATGTCGCAAAATTTACTGAATAGGAACACAAAAATATGAAGCATCCAAAGAGTACTCTTATAAGAGTGCTTCTAGCCGTTGCTCTAACTATATTAGCTGTTGGTGTAATATACGATTTACACATAATGGAAATTGATAACCTGATTGAGCAAATGTTGTAAATACCTATAACCCCGGCGATTAACGTCGCTGGGGTCTTTTTTAAGGATAAACTATATGAATAGAGCATTAAAGCCATGGATTGAAACAGCTAACACTTGGCTTGCAGCTGTATTTGTTTTCCTTCTATTCGCTGCGATTATTGTAACAGCTGGTATTATTCTCATTTCAGTATTCGTACTTTGGTTGGTGATGTTGGTTATCACTTTCCCTGTATACCTGTGGGAACTTATTAAGAAATAAGTTGTACTTATAGCGGAAAGAGGCTATAAGAAGGTATGTGAAAAGGAAATCCTATGCAGATTAAGGTAACTGGTGGCAATAAAAAGCTACGTGCAGAGCTTGATAAGGCAGCACAGTTTTTCGGTAAGATTCTTCTTCACGGGAAGACATATAAGGATATCGTTCTAGATATCGACATTCACAAAAAGTACGATATATACGGCGACTGTATGGATGATGACGGCGGCCGGCGACCGCGATTCTTTACCATTAACCTAAAGCAAAATGATCCTGATGATCGAGATTATGATCCTGTAAAAACATTAGCACATGAAATGGTACACCTTAAGCAGTTTGCAACCGGGGAACTTCGTGGCGGATTTATGGTACCTGCGCGCGGCAATTCCCGTATGCTTACATCGAAGTGGCATGGAAAGCTTTGGATTCCTGGTACGAAAGACGACAAATATTTTGACTCACCATGGGAAATAGAAGCTTATGGTCGTGAGGTCGGTTTGTATTACAGATGGATTGATCACATTGAAGGTAGAACATAGTGAGTAAGATTTGGTTGATTATATTTCTAATTACATCAGATGGCGAAGTCATCGATAGGAAGTAAGTTTCTTATAAAGATTACAGCACCTGCATGGTTGCGGCAGCTAAAACACAATTTGCCATGGTGAATAGCGGCATCGGAGTAACAACGTTCTGCGTTACCAATGACCACTACACAGGTAAAAAGGACGATACTGGCATCCCAATGGACTTTTAATTCTTGCACTTATATCAAAAACATGCTATAAGAAAGAATAAGAAGTAAAAGAAGTAAAAGAAGTAAAAGAAGTAAAAGGTAGTATAATGAAGAATCGTTTTGTAATTTCTGACACCCATTTCGGGCATACGAACTCTTGGGCTAGGTTCAAGAATAAGGATGGATCCCCGATGCGCCCGTTTAGCTCTAATGAAGAGATGGACGAGACTATGGTTGAGCGTTGGAATAAAATCGTTAAGCCAGGTGATACAGTGTACCATCTGGGTGACGTTGTTATTAACCGCAAGAGCCTGGAAATTGTTAAGCGCCTGAACGGCAAAAAGCGACTGGTTCGCGGTAATCACGATCATTTCGACGACAAGTATTACACGGAAGTTGGCTTCGAAAAGCTGCAGGGTGTTAGCGTATGGGTTGACAAATTTATCCTGAGCCATATCCCTCTACACCCTGAATGCATCACGAACCGTTTCCGTGTGAATGTCCATGGACATCTGCACAACAACCGCGTACGTCTACCGGATGGATCAATTGATCCGCGCTATATGAGTGCATGCGTAGAATTGAACAACTATGGGCCAGTTAGCTTTGAAGAGCTGGAGGTTAAAATCCAAAAGCAATTCGATGAGTGTGGGTATACTCCACCTTCTAGTTATTTCAATGGATCAGGTCCTTCTTAAGCGACCTTTAATATAACCTAGAGTAGAGGCATCTTCTGGTTTACCCTTTCTTTGATCAGACCATAATTTTCTAGTAGCCTTACTAGGCGATTTACCTTTGAGAGCTAAGGATATTTTGCTTTTATGTTCATCACTATGAGGGGATAATTTTTACCTTTGTTCCATGGTATTCTACCTTATGATACATGGAGGTGATGCAGAAAATAAACGTTGTGGCAAGTGATGCGTTTGACGCTGATGAGCTTCAACATATCGTCGAACACTTGTCAAACGCCAAAATGATCCTTTTGTTCAAAGGATTGTCGAGAAGGCGCAGAAACAGCTTGCATTATACTGAGAAGTTCCTATTATAAGATATAGGAGAAAAAAATTGACGATGAAAAAAGGTGAAATGCTCGGCAGAATGCTAGTTCTCGCTACCACTGCTCACGCTGGTCAAACTGACCGCGGAGGCGCTCCTTATATTCTGCATTGCTTGAAAGTAATGCATTACCTCAAAACTGACGATGAAGAACTCCAGTGCATCGCGCTCGGGCATGACATCATCGAAGATACCAAGACTACTTGGAAGGATCTCGAAACCTGTGGTTTCAGTGAAAGAGTTATCGCTGGTATCCGCGCTATGACTAAGCTCCCTGGTCTCTCTTACGAAGACTATCAGGAGCAAGTTTACGCTACCGAAGATGCGATGCGCGTTAAGCTTTGCGACCTTCGTCATAACACTGACGTTCGTCGTCTCAAAGGTGTTACTCAAAAGGACATCGATCGGATGGCTAAGTATCACCGATTCTATCTCGAAATTGAAAGCAGACTATGAACCTAGAACTAGAAGCCTATGAAGGCGAACTTCGGGACTTGCGTAAAATTAAAACAGGTTACGACGCTGCTATGCGGATTGTAAAGTCCACATATCCAGATAAGTTTCCTGATACGTATTTCATTAGCGGTCAGGGTGGAGACGTTGATAAAAACGGTCTGCCTGATCGCCTATACGTATGTCCAGCATATGGCGTCGACTGGGTTGTAACTTATAAAAAAGTTAATATTTAATGTTCAGTTTTCTCTATAAGTTTTTAATTGTAATCGTGATGGCACTATGTATTCAGGTTGTAATTACAGGTAATTCATTCGCCATTACTTTGGTGGCTATTGTATGTTTTATTGAGCTAGTTCAGCGACTGTTAATTACACTTTGGGTAGAGTCAGAAAGGGGTACTAATGAGTAAATGGCATAATAGGTTTATGGCGCTGGCTGACCATGTATCAACGTGGACTAAAGATCCTAACAAAGGCGTAGGTGCTGTTATCGTAGATGACAAGCATCGCGTTTTAGGTATTGGCTATAACGGATTCCCTCGCGGAGTAAAAGACTTACCTGAGCGGTACGCTGATCGTGAATTGAAACATGACCTTGTTTGTCACGCAGAACGAAACGCACTAGATAATTATCCTGCTCCGGTTGATAGTTGTACTATGTACGCTTCGTATTTTCCGTGTTCTGAGTGCGCTAAATCTATCGCACAACGAGGTATCACAACGGTAATTTCACGTGTACCTGATATGGATAGTGAACACGCAACCAGATTCAAATGGGACATTACACATCTTATATTTAAAGAAGCTGGAATTAGAGTTTTGTATTATGTAGTAGAGGAGTATTAAAATGAAAGAAGATCAAGCAGAAAATTTTATACAATCTATAGGTTTGGCGCACGGTGATGCTGTGGCTTCACGTTGGGGGGTTTTAATATGGCCATGGATGGCCTCATTTTTGTTTGCGTACGTATTCATATTTAGTATTGTGAACCAAGCAGAGACAGCAACCACGTTTGGTATTGCATTAGCACTATGCATTGGTTTTACTGTGCTAGTAACAAAATTTATTCCACGTAAAGTAACTATTATTGTTGGAATTTTAATTACTTCGACAATTATAGGTCTAATACTATATGCATTACTTGGATGGTTCTGGGCACTACTTACTATTCCAATCCTTTGGTTTAGCTTTAAAGCTATTCCTGAAAACTGCAACAGTCCAGATTTCTACACGCTTGATGAAGAAGAAGCGGCTGTAGTAGCTGCAACACGTAAAGAGGAAGCAATGAAACCGAAAGTTAATAACCGCTTACCAAGAGTAAAGATACAAATCATGGGGCCTCAACGCGGTCGCTGGGATACATTTAATCAGGGAAGATATGGGAAGCAGAAGATTCTCGAAGAAATGAAACGCGCCCAGCGCGCAAACCCGGAACATCGAGTTAGAGCTGTTGATGAAAACGGACGATTCATGGATTCTCTATAACGATTATTTCTTATGCATAACTAGTTTGCTATCAGCTACGTTAAATGCATGATCAACTTCGTTTTTGTAGGCTTTCTTATCTTTTTTAGTCTTAGCAGTATGCGAATCCGTTCGAAGCGTATGGATATCTCCTGGTAATATATAATGCTCATCTTCAGATGGATGTGCGTGAAAAGCTTTAGCTCTCCTACCCGCAATACCATGCACATTGACCTTAGGGTGCTTACTAGCTTTATCCCAAACTCTTCTAGCGCCCGGTGTTTGATTAGAAGCTACAAGTATTTTGTCATGATGTGTCACAAGGTGACGATATAAGTGATGGGCTCCTTTAGAGGCTTTATTAGCCCCGAGGCCGCTAATATCTTCGCCTTTGTGACCATTTTCTGGTAAGTATAAAGATGTATATTCGTTTTACCTGAATCACCAGTAACAAAATACTCGTGCTCTTTATGTGCACCAAGTGTATAGCCAGCTTCTTTATTAGTTACCTTATGGCGAACTTTATCCCAATTAGGCATAGTACTAATATGCTTCACGTACTCGGGGGCTTTGTACCGAGAGCTGTTCCTGCAAATCTCTTACCTTTTTTAATATAAAGCCCAGAGTTCTGGAATAAAAGAAGCAAATCTTTTCATATTACACCCAATTTCCAAATTGCATAGTTTTGTTGATTCTATCATCAAGACCGTGTGTTCCACCGTTAATTCTCTTTGTAAGAGTAATAATGGTTGCGCGATCTGTTCCACGGTCACAAATTGACCATAGGCCATTTTCTTCAAAGAAGAATAGAGCAGATTCAAACGCAAGCTCTGTAGCAACGATGTCTGGTTGTGTTAAGATATCCTGACGGTTCATATGCTTGGCAAATGCTGTGTAGTTGTTCTTACCTGTAAGTTGGATAGCACCGCGACCGCGATACTTCCAACCATCGCCAGATGCTTCGTTACCGTTACCCATGCGATTTGCATAGACGCGGTTAGCAATCTTTTCTGGTTGCCGAGCATAAGCTTTTGCAAGAGCTTCAGTAGGGAAATACTTCTTGAAGGTCTTTCTTAGACCAGACTGAGAGTAGTTTAGGTTTTCTGAAAAGACTTTAAGTCCGCCGGATTCGTGAGCGCACTGAGCGAAAAAGTGGATCGCGCGCGGCTTCGTTAGCCCGAAGAGCTGTTGGGCGGCGCGGAATGTGGCAGGGCCGAAAGCACCATCAGGCGACACGCCAGCTTTGTTTTGAAGGATCTTTACTGGGTTAGTTTCGTGCATTGCTTTTCTCCATTTAGCAGTTGCAATTCAAACACTTAACGACTATATTAAATAATAATCAACTGGAGTATGTATGAGTCACAAATTTTATACCAACGTAGCATTATCTAAAAATGATATTCTACTATGCGGGTACGAGGGTAATGAGCGTATTAGGGAACGAGTTCATTATAAGCCGTATTTATTTATACCAACTCAAGAACAGACTAAATTTAAAACTCTCGAGCAGAAGAAGGTCGGGCAGGTTGACTTTGACTCTATCTGGGATGCTCGGGACTTCTTAAAGCAGTATAAGGACGTAAGTGGCATGCCCATTTACGGGCTGAATAACTTTGTTTATACCTATATTTATGATAATTACGGTGGTGAGATCCAGTATGATCCCGCTACCATTTCTGCTGTTTCCATCGATATCGAGGTCGATATTTCGGATGAGAAGGGGTTCCCAGACATCGAACGTGCAGAAAATGAGATTACACTCATTACTATGTCAAAGAATGGCAAGAAGGTCGTGTTCGGCTGTCAGCCTTATACCGCTAAGAGTAAAGATGTAACATATTACTTATGTAAGAGTGAAATACATCTGCTGCAATGCTTCATTGAGATGTGGAATTCAAGAGACTTCTCTCCTGATGTTGTTACGGGCTGGAACGTGGAGCCGTTCGATATTCCCTATATTGTTAACCGTATTATAAACGTACTCGGCCGTAAGGAAGCTAACAAACTATCTCCGTGGGGCTTTCTACAAGAGAACCGTATCGTTATTATGGGGCGTGAGGTTCAGTTCTGGAACCCGGTAGGTATTACCATTCTCGATTATATGCAGCTCTATAAGAAGTTTGCGTATACTATCCAAGAGTCCTATTCGCTTGATCACGTCTCCTTTCAAGAGCTAGGCGAGAAAAAACTTGACTATGGCGAGTATGGATCTCTCGCTGGTTTGCAAGTGGGGGATGTTAATGTGGTCGAAAAACCTACAACTCTACTAGGTAAGCAAGCGCTATTACGATCTAGGTTAAAAAAGGAGTAGTTTGACGAAAGAACATCCATCCAATAGCGTTTAAACGCTCAGGACTACATTGTGAAATATATCTCTTTACAGGTATAGGTACAACTTCGTTTGTATTACTAAACTTTTTGATAGTGTCAACGTTTGTTTTTACCAATCTAGCAAGCTCAAATGTTGATTTACATATAGTAACTTCGCCTTCTGGTGAAATAGCTTTACAGAACCACTTAGCACTATTTTCACTCATGCTCTTTTTAGATGCAGCGCTGTGCTTTTTGTTTAGCATTGGATGTTCATGTCCTATCTTGGACCAGTGATTACTTTTAAATACATCGAGTTCTTCTTTGGAACGCTTTCTTTTATTCACCTCAGCCAATCTAACTATATTAATGCTTCTAATCTTTTCAATAATAAGTGATGGTATAGTAATATGAGTTTTTCTCTTCTGTATTACGAACGCGTTCAAAGAGTATAGTTGTTTATAATATATTTGCTTATTATTAATAAGCTTTGATGCATGATACAACATCAGATGAGCAATGTAATGCTCGCGTACGGTCAGCCGTACTAAATTATCAGAGCTACCGTCTCCTCCTAGTGAGCGCGGCACAATGTGATGTGTTTCGTAGTTAACGTCAATAACCAGTTGCCTTCTTTTGTTAATTAGACTAATATACCAGTTAATATACTTATTTGTACCAAACAGAGAAACTAATTTATGCATTTAACCCTCAATGAAATAGATGTTACTAACGAAGCACATGTTGATTATGTGCTCGAACATCTCGAAAGTTATAATACTTCTGATCGTGCAGCTATTTATAATATGCTAGACCTCGAGATTAAGCAAACAGCGTGGGATACGTATTGTTCATACAATATTCGAGATGTTGAGCTAGTCGACATGCTAGACGACAAACTAAAATTGATGGAGCTCGTCTATGCCATGGCTTTTGACGCTAAGGTTAACTTTCAGGATACTTTTACTACTGTACGCGCCTGGGATGTAATCATTCACAACTATCTGATGGAGCGTAATATCGTTGTTCCACAGATCAAGGTGCCTGAGTTTAACAGAGGCATTCTTGGTGGGTATGTTAAGGACGTGCAAACGGGCATGCACAAATGGGTGATGTCATTCGATTTGGCATCGCTGTATCCACATATCATTATGCAGTATAATATCTCCCCTGAGACCTTTGCGGGCTGGTTTAGAGGAGCGCATGAGTGTGAGACTAAAGACCTAGCGGAAGCGCGTGCTCTGATGATTTTGAATAAACAACTCGACGACGAGGGCGACTCGCGTAATGAGCTGGTTAAGGATGATATTACACTCACAGGTAATTGGACTACATTCAGGCGTGATCGTCTAGGTTTCCTTCCATCTCTTATGAAGAAGTATTATAACGAGCGTGTTATCTATAAGGGTAAGATGATCGACGCTAAGAAAGAAATTGAACTTATAGATCAAGAGCTTAGAAGGCGTGAAAATGCTAAATAAAGTATATGTTACCAAGGGAACAAGAGCTTGTACTATACTATCTATAAAGTTACTAATATAATAAATGGTAAATATTATATTGGGAAACATAAAACAATTAATCCAAATGACTCTTATTTAGGGTCAGGAAGTGCAATTAAAAATGCAATAAACAAATATGGAAAACATAACTTCGTAAAAGAAGTCTTGCATGTTTTTGAAACTGAACAAGAAATGAATAATAAAGAAAAAGAACTTGTTATTATTGCAGAAAACACTTATAATTTAACTGAGGGTGGCAGGGGTGGATTTTCCTTTATTCATAAACATGGATTAAACAGCGGCGCCAATAATGTAATGCATAATTCAGAATCAAAGAGAAAACAAACTACTTCAATGATGGACACTCGTAATAAAAACAAAAAACATTATGATGGTATATCTAAAGTAAACTTACAAAAAGCTATAGATGTTAACACTGGTAAAAAACGACCAGAGCACTCACAATTAATGAAAAAGAAGAGTTTTTTAGTAGAACTACGTAATAAAGATCCTGAAGCATTTAGAGATCTTATTAGTACATACTTTGAAGTTACTTCACCTAATAACAATATATTTAAAACAAATAGACTAGAAGATTTTTGTGTTGAACATAACCTCGGTTATGTTGCATTGTGGAATACCTCACGCACAAACAAACCAGTATCAAAAGGAAAAAGTAAAGGATGGATATGTCAGAAATTAGCGCCTTGAGAAAGGAGGATCTAATTGCGCGCCGTGAGCAGCTTACAAAAGAAGTATCTAGATATCACAACTTACAGATGTCTAAGAAAATTCAATTGAATTCTGCTTACGGTGCGCTTTAGCCTTGGTAATAAGTACTTCCGTTGGTATCGTAATGAGTTTGCAGAGGCGATTACTTCGTCTGGCCAGCTGGCTACGCGGTGGATCGAGCGTGCGATTAATGGTTACCTCAACAAGCTACTTAAGACGGAAGACTTCGACTATGTGATTGCGTGTGATACTGACTCAGTTTATATCACACTCGAGAAGCTCGTTGATCAGGTGTTCGAGGATCAGACTGATACAGCAAAGATTGTTAAGTTCCTAGATCAGGTTGCTGTGCAGAAGCTAAGTCCATTCATCGATAAGAGCTTTGACGACTTGTGTAAGCAGATCAACGGCTATGAGCAGGCTATGTCTATGAAGCGTGAATGTATCGCTAACAAGGGCATATGGACGGCTAAGAAGCATTATATCCTCAATGTGAATAATAACGAAGGTGTGGCTTTCGATCCACCAAAGCTGAAGATGATGGGTATTGAAGCTATTCGTACCTCTACTCCTCAGGTATGTCGTGATGGTATTAAGCACGCGCTAGGCCTTATTATGAACAAGGAAGAGAAAGACCTTCAGGATTATATTACACAGTTCAAGCAGGAATATAATAGGATGTCGTTTGAGCAAGTGGCCTCCCCTCGATCTGTATCGGATCTGGATAAGTATGCTGACGCGGCAAGTATCTTTAAGAAGGGTACGCCGATTAATGCTAAGGGCTCTCTGATCTACAACCATCACTTAAAACGATTGAAACTGGGTAACAAGTACGAAGCTATTGCCCCCGGACAAAAGATCAAGTATGCGTATTGCATTGTTCCGAATCCGTTTCAGTGTACGGTTATTGCGTGTCCTGGAGAGCTTCCTAAAGAGTTCGATATGGATAGGTTTATTGATCGTGAGAAGCAATTCGACAAGGCGTTTATTGAACCAATTAAGAATATCGTGAAATGTATTGGCTGGGAAGTCGAGAAGCGTGCAACACTCGATAGCTTTTTCTCATAAGGAATAAGACATGGAATTTGATCTAGAAGACGATTTTGACTTTGGTTTCACCTCTGTCCCAACCGATAGTGTGGTACCTGCTACTGATGTAGATGCAGCACAGAAAAAGGCACAATTAATGTATAATGCCGTGATGCCGCTGCTAAATAATCTCGCTAAGGATGCCGACAAAAACGACTATATTTTATGGCCCGGCCGAGCTACGAAAATCGAAGCGTTCAAGAAAAAGCTCTCAGGCATACTAAACAGTTGATATTCATACGTAAAAATACTATAATCAGGTATGTGTTGCGGCACAGACCACTCTAAGGAATTGCTATATGTCCATGCTTGATAAACTCAAGAAGAATTCTACCATTAAGGATTCTGCTATCCTCTCCGAATCGAAGTTCTTTCAAAAGAAAGATATGATTCAAACCCAAGTCCCGGCTCTTAATATTGCACTCTCAGGTAGTCTAGACGGTGGTCTAACTCCCGG
>Ga0051987_10001477_pt1 | contig 11896 bp, 8 predicted proteins | sample CryGey08umfilter_2_FD_58083 | JGI IMG/M metagenome (GOLD analysis project Ga0051987, IMG submission 58083) | Groundwater microbial communities from aquifer in Utah, USA - Crystal Geyser 4/10/14 0.8 um filter | ecosystem: Environmental > Aquatic > Deep subsurface > Groundwater | place: USA: Utah... | reverse complement strand
TTCAATGGCTAGTTTCCGGCGGTGATAAGGCTGGAACCGAGGGCGCGAAGAATCGAATCACGGCCGCTTTAATCGGTCTAGTCATTGTTTTCTCGGCTTGGGCAATTACGAGCTTAATTGAGAAATTCTTTGACATCCACATTCTCAACGTAAATATTCCAACGATTTAGGTTGGATTTTTGTACAAGAATTACAATACCCGGAGCTTGGCTCGGGGTATTGTGTTTTTATTATGGTCTGATAAACTAAATATATGGCTATTTGGGAAGATCCTAAATGTACAATCGGCGGCGTTGCAACTCTTCAAGGATTCGAGTGCATATTTAAAATTATTTTGAATATCGCGGCCCAGCTGGGGGTTTTGCTTTTATTTATCTTGTTGATCATGGGTGGTTTTAAATATATGACTTCCGGAGGAGATCCAAAAGCGTCTGCCTCGGCTTCTCAAACCATAACCTATGCCATTTTTGGCCTGGTGATGCTGGTAATTATCTGGTTGATTATGAAATTTATTTGGCAATTCACCGGTGTTGATGTTCTCAACTTTAGTATTCCCAGCTCGTAACAACAATGAAGAAACTTCTATTCGGGTTTTCTAGTTTACTGGTTGTCTGGTTTGCTGGTATATCTTCCCCAATTTATGCCCGTACTGCAGAAACCGATCTGGATCTAAGAATAAGCTTAAGAGGTTTAGTTCAAATTCCAATCGGTGAGCAAGGTCATAATTATGGTCTTTTTTATTTCGCGCATCCCGTAAACAGTGCTCCCAGATTGTGCGGTTTGGTTGAGGATGATGCCCGGCCAGTGGTTACCACTTTATACCGAATTCATCAATATGATAGTGGTACCAATTTACCGATTGATGCTTTAGAAACTATAAAAGAAAACCCAAGTGATTATGCTTCAGTTGTTGGTTTTTCCACTAACGGTTCATCAACCGGAAATATCCTTGTGCCCGCTGCTCCGTTTAGTATCGGCAACGGCAAACAGGTGATGGTTTATTATGCTTCATCTAATGAGATTTTTATTATGTATAATACCGGCGGCGGGATTAGAAACGGATACGGTATCCATATTATGGGAAATTTTACCGTTAGACCGGAACTTTTAGCTTTATATAATCAACTTAATGCTGCCGGACGGGTTCAACTACCCGCTTTAGGTGCTTCCGAAATATTAGGAACGGCTCACGGAGATATTCAGGTGGCAATTAGAGATACCGGCGGATTTATGGATCCGCGCTGGAAAAACGATTGGTGGGATCCTTGTAATACACCCGCAAAAGCAAATACTACACTTCCGGGAACGATTGATACTAAACCCCCCCTTCCGAATTATCCATCAACGGTTTGCGACCTAACTCAAAACGGTGACCGTAATTCCCGACCGGTCGCCTGTCAAGCTTGCAATATTGGTAATAATTCCGGCAGCTGCGCTACCAGTTTTACCGTCACTGATCATGTTTCCTGGCAAAGATGGATGGGTCCAGATAGCTGTACTGATGCAACGTTAACTGTTCCTCATTTAGTCACTACCACTTGGGGCGGAACAATTACGATTAATCCAAAAGATATTACTATTCCTTTTGTGGGTAAGGAAGACCAAGAAAGTGAAAGTAAATATTTGGCGGATTATTTTGAAGGAACAAATGAATATTATAAAAACTATGAAAAATACTGGTTGGATTATGTTAATTATGCCGGGGTTTTAAGAAAATTAACACCCATGACCTACCAAGACACCCTTAAAGAACAAATGGTCGCCAGGGCGGTGCGCTCGCTTAATACCCAAGCGCCTTTTGAAGGAAAAATTCATGATTATATGGTTAACTATCCAACCCGTCTTTGTTGGGATGCTCCGTTTATTATGGAGATTTCTTATGATATTTGGAACGAATTTAATTTAATTAGTTTAATTTATAAAAAATTAGGAGTACCTGTACCTAGCAAGGATGAATGGTTTCATCATTGTTTATTTAATAATAGTGCTGATCAAGCTGTGGAAATTGATAAAATTGGTTTAATCTTACGAGCTTATAACGCATCACCATTAGGGAAGCTCTTACCCATAGACGTTCGTTATTATAGTATGGGTTTTATACCGATTCCGCCGTTTTCAGACCTCGAAGGGCATAAAAAACTTTCGGAAATTGCCAGTCATCTTCCTCCTTCGGTCAACGACTCTGATTATGAAATAAAGTGGGCGACTTGGAAAAAAAGTACTTGGGGGCGTATTTGGGAAGCGGTTCCATTGGTTTCCCGGGAAGATACCGAAGGCCTGATTCAACCTTATTTAGGTGCTAAAAACGAAGACACTTTTACAAATTTAGATCCCACCAATAAAAATCAGGTTGAAAAAGTTCCCCATCTGGCAAGATTATATGAATCAAGTAAAATAGTTTCCAGTATTTTAATTCCCTACAATGAACCAATTACCACAACGGCCCAAATTTCCAATAACCAGAATGTTCTTGCTGATAATTCCTCTACCAACAATCCACTCACTGGCTTATTTAGTCCCAAATCCGTTCAGGCGGCGACTCCTCCACCCTGCCAAAGATACTGTACAGGTAATATGACTTTTTATGATATTGATGCTCCAGCCCCAGGACAACATAGTTTTAAATCTTATTTTTGTGTTCCCTGTCCGGCCGGACAAAATTGTGACGGTATTTCCCATTTAAAGAATTTATCAATCTATGATTCTGGAGGCGCCAGCGGATTTTTATCAGACACTGGCGGTCCAGAAATCCAGTGTCCGGGTAAATGGGAAACTCAATGGGGAACTAATTATCATCCCAGCACCATAAATATGAATGTTGGCGATGCTTTTACAGTTTCTGCCAATTGGACAAAAGCTTCCGGCGGTTCCCGAGCGAACTGCTGCGTGGATGGAGGATCCGTTTCTTGCAGTATCACCTTGGCTCAAAACGCCGATGGGACTTATAAATGGGATACGACTTGCGGTGTTGCCCCGGCCCCACCGCCAACTTGTTTCCAGGATCCAGCCAAATCAATTGATTCCTGTATTAAAAAAGATGCCATTACCGGAACCGGCGATACTCTTTGCTGCAGCAATATTCAATATAAACTAACCGCGGTGGATAAATTTGAAAATAATCGATATGTTGCCTGCAATGGATCCAGTTGGGCTTGTCAAGCTTGGCTGCTTGAAGAAGGAAAATATGATCAGATAAATATGGACCCCTGTCTTGATTTGGGTGGACGAGGAAACGGACATACGGTAACTTGTGAAGCCGGTGATTGGGCAAATCCCAATAATGTTGCGCCTGATCCGGTCTGTGTCCAAATACAAAATACTGATAATCGATGTTACGAATGGACCGGCCGAGAAGGAAGCCAACCAACCATCTGGAATGATAGTGAGCAAGTTAGCCGTAATATAGGGGTCAGCTTAATTCACCCCTATCTTGATGATATTTGGAATCAGACCAGTGGATCAATGGGGGTGCTTAATATTTTTCGTCCTTCCTTTCATCCCGGTTTTCCGGATACACCAGCAATAAGCCAGGCAACAATAAAATATACACCTTACAGCGATCAGGTTGGTTGGTGTTCCGGAAACCTACCAATCAAAGGTGATTGTCCCCTTCAAAGACACAAAGACGGTTCAACTTCTCCGACCGAAGGCCAGTTTTATTTCCCCCACTTGGGCGGAATCCAACAGGCAAAACAATGGGTAACCAACAGTCTGTTTCCAGCCAGCTTAACGAGCGTTAACCCCGTCCTCTCTTGTTCTCAACTGGGTGGAACTTGCACTGATAGTTGTGCTGCAAATGACACTCTCGGCACTGGACTACCCGGCGGGGATGGTTGCGGAGGTGTGAATGTTTGTTGCAAACCATAAACCAATTTGAAATTTAAAATTTAATTACATAAAGTCAAAAGGCAAAATTCAAAATGCAAAATTACAATTCAAAATTTAAAAGTGATTTAAAGACACGGTGTTATCAATTTAGCCTCGCTATAATTACGTTAATGGACACTCTTCCTAATAAACGAGCCGCTTGGGTTATTGCTGATTAATTATTAAGGGCGGCAATGTCAATCGGAGCAAATCTTATTGAAGGAGGAGCTTCTAGCTCCCGCTTGGAGTTCAAGAAATTTTACGAGATTGCTTTAAGAAGTGCCAACGAAACAAAATATTGGTTATGCCTTTTAAGAGATTCCGGCTTGGTAGAGAAAAAAGAAAGTATTATACGATTGCTAAATGAAGTTACGGAAATTGCTAATATGTTAGCCGCTGGCGTAATCAAACTTAAAAGCAAAAACTTTTGAATTTTAACTTGAAATTTTGAATTTTGAAAATTGTTTCGGATTTCGATATTCGATATTCAAATTTATAACTAATGTCTTAAGTCTAATATTTGTGATTGATATAGTTTTAAGTAATAAATTGTTTCTTCAATTAACTTTTCTCTCACCCACATTTTTTGTTTATTATCCAAAAGTTCACCCAAACCAGACAATAACTCTGTTTTTTTAAGACCATTTACCTTTTCCTGTGCTTTTTTTAGAGCATTAGCCAACGACATTCCCGTTTTTTCCTGCAACAACTTCTCGTTAATTGGCCAATTATTTTTTAAATAAAACCAAACATCATAAACATCTCGAGAGGCAAATCGTTTTCGAGTCAACAAGGCGGAAATCTTCCCCGCCGCCATATCAGCCGGCGCCATTACCAACATCGAAATACCCAAATAATTTTTAATAGTAAAATCCGCCTTAACCGGTCTTTTGGAGATTTCCACTTTCAAATTTCTTTCTCCTTTTTGGTAATTCAGAAGGAAAAAAAGAGTATATCGTTTTTCGATCGCCTCTGTCAGAGTACCAAAATTGGGTAGAATTTCTTTTAACCGGGTAAAAACGACTTCTTTTTGCTTCAAATCCAGTAAATCAAAATCCAAGTCAACGGAAAAACGGGGCAATCCGTAAAACAAAAAGGCCGCGGTTCCGCCCTTAAAACCCAAAACACTTCTTAAACTTGGATCAGAATAAATTTCCCGTAAAATATTAATAAAAATGGTTCGGTGCAAATCAATGTTAACCATGTTCCTCCTTGGATAATTGATAATACTCCCCAACTCTTTTTTCAAAGATTTTGCTTTTATAGATTTTTTTAAGGGCTTCAACTTCGTTCCAATCAATTGCCCCTAAATTGTCAAAATGATAATTTTTATAGATATAAATTGCGTCTAAAAACGCCCGCTCGCGGGTAGCCGTAAAATAACCATCTTTCTGATCAATTCCTTCAGTATTGGTCAAGATTTCTCCTTTAATTTGCCGATACTGGATTTCTGTCTCGTTTATGGTTATTGTTCTTGTCAAATAGGAAACAACAAAAATTGTTTTGTAAGACTGAAAGACCACGCCTTGTTTTGCCAGGACAGTTTCCAAACTGATATATGACGGTTTATAAAGTTTATTGGCCAATTCAAAAGGATGGTAGTCGTTTTTCGCATAAATCCCCTGGTGAGGCCGTTTCAATTTCCCGGTTTTAGCAAAATAATATAGGCGGTCACGCACACTCTCGTAAGAAACGTCAGGGTAGAGTTGGGCAATCTCATTAATAGTGAAAACCGTTTCCGGCCGATAATAAAGTTGTAAAATAAAGTCGTTGTTAATCATATAATGCTACTAAAAGCCGTAATTTTTACGGCATCCAGTAGATTTTAGCTAAAAAATAAGTTTTTGTCAAGGGGACGCTGGTAATAATATACTTCCCAACAAATTAACAATATTGTTAATTTTCTCGGAACAAGTTTAATTTTAGGGTCTTGAAAATAAAAAATAATGATGTTAGATTTAATTTATTCATTATGAACACCAAATTCCGCATATTTGTCTTAGGTTTTCTCTTAATTGCAGGTTCTCTTGCCGTTTCCAAACCTGTTCTGGCATTTTCTACACCCGAAGCCTCATATCCTCTTTTATATCAGCAAGCAATAGAATCCCCGGATATGAATTTGCAAAGTTTTGTTCGCGAAACCATTAAAGCCATTATGTTTTCTTTTGCGGATCAGGCAGGAATGCCAAAATTGAGTACTGTTTCCAGCGGCGGTACCCCAAGTCCGGGAACAGATAATGGCGGACTTGTTCCAACCCTCGCTTCTCTTATTGGTTTAGTTTACCAAGCACCTCCCGCTTCGGGATTGACTTATTTAGCTGATCTTGGTTCAAAGGTCGGCATCGCTAAACCGGCTTATGCACAAGATAATGGCATTGGATTTACAAGTATGGAAACGGTTTTGCCTCTCTGGAAAGCTTTTCGAGACATGTCTTACCTTCTTTTTGTTTTGGTTTTTGTGATTACCGGTTTTGCCATCATGTTTCGATTTAAAGTGGATCCGCGCACAATAATTACCCTCGAGGCAGCCCTCCCAAAAATTATTATTGGCTTAATTCTGGTCACTTTTTCCTATGCTATCGCTGGCTTTTTAGTCGACCTTATGTGGATTATTAATAATCTTCTTTTGGGTGTTTTTCATCAACTTCGGCCTGATTATTTCAGTTTTGTCTCCGGGACCCCGGTTACCTCTGTTGTTGATAATGCTAGCTTAATTATTCAATCCGCAATGGCACCGTTTGAAATCGGTGCTGTCTTCCTTATTATTCTTGGCATGATTGTTGGAGGAGTTGCCGGTATTCCATTTGGAGGACCGGCGGGAATGGCTACCGGCGCAGTCGTCGGCGCATTAATTCTTTTGATCATTTTTGCTATCGTTTTCATCATCGCCCTTTTTCGTCTTTTGTGGACGTTGCTTAAGGCTTATGTAAATGTTGTTTTGGCAATTATTTTCGCTCCATTTCTTCTTGCTTTTGGCGCCCTTCCTGCTTCCAGCTCAACCGGTGCTTGGTTTAAAAATATTTTGAGCAACCTCGCGGTTCTACCAGTCGTTTTAACAATGCTCTTGATCGCCAATTTTCTGGTTAGGGAATCCCTCCATGAAATGCCATTACTCGAAGGAGCTTTCGCAGGAATAGGAATTGTTTCTATTCCCGGTGCCTCACCATCAACCTTAGCCGAAGTTCAACAAGTCGTACAAGCGAGTATCCCAGCCAGAGTCAGCTTTTTCTTTTTAATGATCTTTGTTGCCTTAGGATTGATGCTCATGACGCCTCATGTTGCCGATATGATTAAAAATGTTTTGGCTGGGAAATCGTTTGGAGATAGACTAGGAATAGGGGAAGCAGCAATGGGTGTTCCAATGGCTGCAGGAAGAATGGGGGCCGCCGGAGGAATTGAAGCAGGCTATCGCAACTTAACAACAGGAAAAAGCCCTGTAATACCTACAGAATGGCAAGGCCTTACTTGGAATACTAAAGAAGCTGCGACCAAGAAGATTCTATCGGGAAGATGAAACTAAAGACCTCTTTGTCCCACCGCGGTAGGAATCTTAAGATAATCCCGAATCCACTCAGCATCTTTCTTTGTTATCCAGGTTGAATCATAACCAGCTCTTAAAAATTCCCAAGCAGATAGTTTTTTTGCGTCGGGATCGTTTATAGGATTAAAAGAAAACCGTTCTTTTGGATCAAGGCTGGTTCTTAGAGCTAAATCCGGGTTTTTTTGCGCCCAAGGAATATGATTGTTAGTTTCCGGATGATGATTAAAAATGATGTCTGCCATTAACCAAACCATCGGATTTTGATCTGGTGTATATTGATCCGCTTTCGGCAAATACAAAGTATTCCTCCAGTTTCTGATTCTCGAAGAAAAGAAGTCTGCTTTTCCATAATCATTTAAACCTTTGAAGGGTAATTCTCTAATATCCTTAACCATATTGAAAGCTCTTCTTCGCCTAAATAACCAACTGCTGTAAGATCCAAAATCCTGTTCCTCAAGCCGCGACATATCTTGTGTTGCTTGTTCTAAATGCGTCCAGGGAAATTCGCGATCAGCAAAAGACATTCCCCCTGCCCAAATTTCCCGAAGTGACTTTTTTCCTCCGCCGGGCGCATCAACCTTCGTTTCTTTAAGAAAATCTCCGCAAAGCGATGGAATTTTAGAAATACTTAAGGGGTGTCCGCTATGGGAAAGTTTGTGAGGCGATTCCGGATTTAAAGTACCATCGGCCCAATATCCATATTCAAAAGCCCTTTTTTCCGGAAGATGATCTATCCAGGCATAAAGCGCACTCATTATCGGGGCGCCTCCTAATTTATGATCTCCGTGTATATATTTAGGGGTATCTTTCTTCTGCCCAAAATCTTTCATATATCCGAAATTTGTTGTCATTTCCCATGTCTCAAATAATTTCCACGCTTCCCAAACAACATCCATTCTTCCATCGGAAATATGCAACGCATAATTAAGCAAGGCTTTAAAACTTTCGCTATCAAAACCCGTCGTATAGATCGTACATGGAAGTATATTTCTATCCGCTGGCGGCAAAACTTCTCTAAAATTGAAGTTCTTAAAGTCAGGGTGTAAGCGATCAAACTCGGGTGTGCCCCTAGGAGGAATTCCTATTGCCACCAACCCTCTCATGGTGAGATCCACGTAATTACCAAACTCACTTTGAGGAGTTGCTTCTCCTTCTTTCGTCGGTTGGCCAAAAAGATTTTGCCAAACGGTTTTGTCCGGTGTTGTCGGGGCTTTTTGAGCCGGAGTATTCAAAGCCAAATCCGCAGCTGCCTCTTCGGAGGCACAAGTTATCACTCTCTCCAAAAAAGCCTGATGAGCCGTTTGACGAGCATTGTTCCAATTCTCCATCCCAATTAAAAGTGTTTTCTCTTTCTTTTCTTCCTCTGTCAACGGTCTGCGCGTTGTTCTAGCCTCGCTTCTTATCTCTCTTACTCGACCACTCGTTCTAATTTCCAAAGCCTGATTGGCATAAGAAAATAGCGGAACTTTTAACGCACCCTCGCCGGTTAAGAATAAACCCATATAAAACAGAACTTCATTATCATCGGTTAAATCTACTTCCCGTCCTAAAATTAATCCCTCGCTATAGGAAATCGCATTCGATATTACTTCAGGAAGGGTTTCGTTGTTAGCCTTAACAATCTCAACCGCCAAATCCTTATCCTGTATTGGATAATAATAACTTCCCATCATTTCGGGAGGAACGTATCTTGGCTCCTGGCTGGCCTCGGGCGGAGGAATAGGCAGTCTTCGTTCTGGATCTGGCATATATTTGAATTATATCATTTTTTGCAAGATTCAAATAGGGAAGAGGAAAAATTAATTCTTTTTTGAGATGAAATCTAAAACATACCCGCAATATTTACTAAATTGGCAGCTGCCAAACCTCATATACGGGAAATGGGCTAGATTTTTTTTCTGTTTCCTGAAAAACAGCCAGGGAAAGCTTAATTTTTGGATAATTTTCTAAAAAGGTTTGATAGTCTTTCCGCCTGACATTTTTTGCCTGCGATTTAACCTCAAAAGCGGAGTTTTCGCCAGCGATAAAATCAACCTCTTGTTTCGCCGTTGTCCGCCAAAACTTAATCTCTTCCAAAGGATATTTTTCCAATAGCTGCCGAAAAACGGCATTTTCCAAAAGCGGTCCTTTATCATCCCGTGTTTCAAAAAGGTTAAAATTGCTGCAAAAAAAGTTTCTTAATCCCAAATCCAAAAAATAAACTTTGGGCATTTTGGTTAATTCCTTGCGGATGTTTTGGAAAAACGGCCGGATTAAAGCTAAATGAAAAGATTTTTGCATCGTGTAAAGATAATTATCAATCGCGGTTTTAGAAACTCCTAAGGTTGCCGCTAATTCTGCGGTATTGACCAAGTTTCCGGTCTGCGAGGCTAAAATTTTAAAAAGCCGGTAAAATACTTCATCTTGCCTAATTCCCGACTCGAAAATATCTTTCTTAATATAGGAGTAGGCCAAATCACTTAATAAATTTTCTTTTTCCTCTTTTGGCGCTAAAACAACCTTAGGATATCCTCCATAAACCACATATTCTTGATAGTAAAGGCTTATTTTTTCCTTTTCCGAAAGAGTTAATCCGATAAAATCCTTCTCGGCCAGCGGAGTTTCGTCTTTAAATCTTAAAAATTCTTTAAACGAAAGCGTGTATAACTGAAAAATTCTTTTTCTCCCGGCCAAAGATTCTTTAAATTTTTTATCCAAATAAAAAGCCGAAGAACCAGAAGCAATAATCTTAATTTTCCCCGCATATTCATCGTATAAATACTTTAAAAAGTTTGAGGGATTATCCAAATATTGAATTTCGTCAACAAAAAGAAAGTTTTTTTGGGTTAGATCAAATGGAAAAATTTGAAAAATATTTTTTGGCGATTGGTTCAAAAGTGTTAGATATTCTGAATCCTCTAGATTCAAAAAAAAGGAAACCTCTTTTGCTTCACGCAAGAATCCTTCCAACTGATGAAGAACCGTCGTTTTTCCCGATTGTCTAGCTCCAATAATAAGAATAATCTCTTCCGATCGAAGGTAATGATTTATCTTTAGGGTTAAATCTCGGATAATTGTCATTTACTAAATCCATTATATCTGATAATTTGTATTTGTCAAGTCCTTTTTATCTAATTACCAAGCTCGCCTGGTAGTAAAGAAAAATTAATTCTTTTTTGAGATGAAATCCAAAATATACCCACAATACTTAATATACTGAGTTTATAAGAAAAATTCCGGGGCGGAAAGAAGCTTAATTTCTTTAGGCAATTTAAAAGTTTCTGTTTTTTCAAGATACAATAGATTAAGGTTTTGGCATTTAAGCGTTTCTTTCGCTTTTAAAAGTGATTTAACTTCACGATTGAGAATTTCTTCGTCTGTCAAATCAAAACAAACCTGATACAAAGCGGTCGTTTTGTCCTCCCCTAAAATCGCAAAATCAACTTCATTTCCCTTATTGTCTTTATAGTAATACATTGTTTCCTTGCTTTGAGCGAGTTTATGATAAACAACATTTTCAAATAACCGTCCCATGTTTTTGGAAAACTTTGTTGACAGGGCGGTCATAAACCCAGTATCCACAAAATAAACCTTTCGCGGATACTGCAATTGGTTTATAACCGCCGGATTATGAATATATAGTTCATTTAGGAAATATGAGGTTTCAATATACGAGAGATAGCTGTCAATGGTTGATTTACCAATGGGAATCCCCAGACTTTTTATGTTCTTGGTGAGTTTGGATATGGTGATATAACTGGAATTAAGAAGTAATTTCAAAAGGGTTCTTAAGGCGACGTCGTTGTCTATTTTGTATCTTTCGGCAATATCTCTTTGCACCACGGTTTGAAAATAAGACTGTAAAAGCTCTTGTTTTTTTTCGGATTGAGTCAGGACTACGGCCGGCAATGCCCCAAAAGTTATGTATTCCTCAAAAAGAAAACAAAAACGGGCCGCTTCTTCTTTTACATAAGTCAACTTTTCCTTATCAATCGCAGTTTTTTTAAAGCGCAAAAATTCTTTGAAAGTAAGGGGCTCGACTTTTGTTTCCCAAGCCCGACCTCGAAGTTCAGTCGGTAATTCCGCACTGCTCATTTTTGAGGAGGAACCGGTAATAAATATCTGGACTGTTTCCGTATCAAGAATCCGGCGTACCCATTTTGACCAATTGGGAATCAATTGCAGTTCGTCTAAAAATAAATACTTAGGTTTTTGACCATAAACCGCTTGTATTTCCGGCAGGAGATCAGTCAAAAGGTCGGTGGCGGGCGAGATTATCCGCTCATCCTCAAAATTAAGATAAACCACTTGTTCACGAGGATAAGTTTCTAAAAGTTTTTCTATCGTCTCATAAAGCAGATAGGTCTTTCCTACGCGCCGAAAACCGGTTATCACCATGGCGTTCTTAATTTCCGGCGGCCGGGAAATATCCAAATGAATATCGCGCTCTATGGCCAAGGGTAATTTTCTTTCCTTCCATTCGTATAAAAGAGTCCTCAAAATTGCATT
>Ga0051987_10001471_pt1 | contig 11914 bp, 9 predicted proteins | sample CryGey08umfilter_2_FD_58083 | JGI IMG/M metagenome (GOLD analysis project Ga0051987, IMG submission 58083) | Groundwater microbial communities from aquifer in Utah, USA - Crystal Geyser 4/10/14 0.8 um filter | ecosystem: Environmental > Aquatic > Deep subsurface > Groundwater | place: USA: Utah... | reverse complement strand
GGTTAGAGCGCGTGGTTGTGGTCCACGAGGTCGCGGGTTCGATTCCCGTCGCTCGCCCCATTTTTTAAAAGTGACATTGAAAATTGCTTACAAAACTAAAACGTTTTTCCCCTGGTAACTTATATAAAACAGTTCAAGACGCCGCACATAAGCCGAAAGCTATGTGGATTTGTTGCTTGATATCATTTTGTGAGAGTAGCTTTTTCCCTATACCCCCAGATGTTATGATGATCCCAATGATCTTAGCACACCGCGCTATTGCCTTTCGCTTAGCTATATATGCGTCCATATCTTCTGTCTTAGGTGGGTTTTTGGGGTATTATATTGGGTATTCTTTATTTGAAACTGTTGGCCAGTGGATTGTTGAGACGTATCACATGCAAGATGCGCTGGTAAAATTTCAAGATGATTTTTCAAAATATGGTTTTTGGATTATTGCCTTAAAAGGGTTAACACCAATACCCTTTAAGCTGGTTACTATTGCCAGCGGTATTGCACGTTTTGACTTAGTACAATTCACGATCGCAGCAACCATTGCCCGTACTTTTAGATTTACGCTTTTATCCTCCTTGCTGTGGTGGCTTGGTCCTATTGCAAAACCACTTTTAGAAAAGCACATGAAGTGGGTCATGGTTTTGACGATGCTTGGAATTGTGTTAGGCTTTGTAATAGTAAAATATATTTATCATTAAAGTATGTTACGTCTTCATGAAGGTGTTATTTTTATTGCCTTTTCTTTTCTGCTGAGCCTGGGTTTAGGCTTTGCATACTTTTCACAGTATTATTTGAACGTTGAACCGTGTGCTATGTGCTATACACAACGTTATTTGTTTATGGGCGCTATATTTATTTTATTAATAACGGGCGTTTTTTTTGACAGGTTCCCAATCTTAAAATATTTATCCCTTTTAGTGGTATCTGCTAATTTAGGTTTTAGTGGTTTTCATGTTGGTGTTGAACAAAAATGGTGGAAAGGGCCAAGCACGTGCGTTAGTAATGCACAACTTAACCTTAAAAACGCATCGCCGGAACAAGCTTTGGCACAGTTAAAATCTCAGCTTTCTGAAAAAAAATTCGTTCCATGCGATAAAGTTGGATGGCGTATCTTAGGTATACCCGTTACCCTATTAAATACACTGTTTTTGCTTATACTGTTTATTTGTATCCTAAAGGTTATTGTTACATGTCACACAAGACGCTCCCAAATTTTTTACAAGAAATGATTCGTGTTAACCAAGCTGGAGAGTTTGGTGCAAAGCGCATTTATGAGGGTATGATTGCGCACTCTTCTCCCACAGAAAAAGAACTTCTGACCGAAATGTTAGATCAAGAACTTAAACACTTGGCCACTTTCAACGATATGATGATCAAAAATAAAATACGTCCAACTTTTTTACAACCTTTGTGGTACTTGGGTGGTTACGCGATGGGTGCCGTGACTGCTAAGATTCACCCTAAAGTTTCTCACGCATGTACAATTGCTGTTGAAGAAGTTATTGAAAAACACTATCAGGAACAATTAGATGAATTAGAATTTTATCCAGAACATGCTGATTTAAAAAAAATCGTTAAACAGTTTAGGGATGAAGAGCTTGAACATCGCGATACAGCAGTAGACCAAGGTGGCGACAACCACCCACTTTCGCAACCAGTAAAATCTGTTGTAAAGGGGATCACAAAAGCAGCTATATTTTTATCTAAAAAAATTTAAATTTTCTGTCTTATACCGCAATATGAGAAAAATAAGTTTCTTATTATCATGCACCCTTCTGTGGTGATGTGCACCACTTTTATTTTTAGCCGGAAAACGAAACCCAAATAACAGAATCAATTTTTTTTATCATCACTTTGTTTTGAATCAGGTAGTACAGCCTTCGAACCCATATATAGAAATGCCATTAGTATTATGCAATCTTCTATATTTCAAGAATACCAGGTTCCATATACATGTTTTGTGTAAGGTGCTAAACTATTTATAAGTTTTGGCTTTATGGCTGTTGTCGGGTAGAGGCTTTCCCTGTTCTGCTTATGCGGGGTCTTCAGAAAGTTGCTGTGTCTTGCTTGGCAGCCGTCAATCATTGGAATAACCATATGTTCTTAGACTTCCTGTTTTATGTATTTGCAACCATTTTGCTGGTGTCGGCATCTTTTGCTTTATTTGCAATCAATCCCGTTATAAACGTTCTTTCTCTTATTTTAGCTATGTTTTATTCTGCTGGCATTTTTGTCTTATTAAGGGCAGAGTATTTAGCATTTACACTGATTATTATTTATGTTGGCGCTGTGGCTGTTTTATTTTTATTTGTTGTGATGATGTTAAATATTAAAAAACGTTCTGTTAAAGAAGTTATTCAACAATTTAAAACACCCCTATTTCTGTTTGGTCTTTTATTAATGGTTGAAATTGTGCTGCTGCTTTTAAAGGCAAAAAATATTATCTATCATGACGAACTATCTCACCTAGCGTTTGAATCATTTGATGGTGTGACAAATGCCCATGCTATTGGACAAGTACTATATACACAATACTTTTTATGTTTTCAACTTGTGGGCTTGATTTTATTTGTCGCCATGATAGGGGCTATTGTTTTAGTTTATGAAAAACGCACAAAAGTCAGAAAGCAAAATATTAAAAAACAGTTGTTGCGTACAAAAAAAAATTCTTTGCAGATTGTAAAATTTGCACCAATTGTTAAAAATCCGGAGGTTGAGTAATGGAAACGATTACACTGAACCACTGCTTAGTGCTAAATGGTATTCTTTTTACACTGGGTTTATTGGGTGTTCTTTTAAACAGACGACATCTTTTGATGGTTTTAATTGCTGTTGAGGTTATGCTTTTATCTGTCAACTTAAATCTGGTTTCCTTCTCTTATTTTTTAAAGGATTACGCTGGTCAGGTTTTTACTGTGTTTATTTTAACGGTTGCCGCGGCAGAAGCTGCAATTGGTCTTGCGATTTTAACACTTTATTATAAAAATCATGGAACCATTAACGTATCCTCTGCCACAACTTTAAAGGGCTAATATGTTTGATTTACTCATTTCTCTGGCTGTTTTTTTGCCTTTAGCAGGCTTTATTGTTGGCAGTCTGTTTCCTGAACGTTATAAAAATAATCATGCGCCCCTTATTTGCACAGCTTTTTTGGGTGTTTCCTTTGTATCCACATTTTTGCTTGCTATCAATTTGAAATTTGGTCAAATACATTATACGCAATTATGGACTTGGTTTAAAATTAAAAACCTTAGAGTTGATTGGGGTATGCTGATTGATTCTTTAAGTCTGACAATGGTTTTACTTGTCACATTCATATCAACGCTTGTGCATATATATTCTTTGGGTTATATGCATAACGATCATCATAAAGGTAAATTCTTCACACTACTTAGCCTGTTTACATTTGCCATGTTATTGCTTGTGACAGCCCCTAATTTGTTACAATTATTCGTTGGCTGGGAAGGTGTTGGCTTAGCGTCTTATTTGCTTATTGGTTTTTGGTATAAAAAAGAAAATCCGCCAACGGCTGCCATGAAAGCATTTATTGTAAACCGTGTTGGCGATGTTGGTCTTGTAGCTGCCATTGGGTTTATATTTTATATATTTAGTACAGTAGAATTTATGCCTATTTTTACTAAAATTGCGGTATCTAGCTATTCAAAACAAACACTGCATTTATTTGGTAATATGCCGGCTTTTGATCTTATTGGTCTGTGTTTGCTATTGGCCGCTATGGGCAAATCTGCACAATTTGGCCTTCACACATGGTTGCCGGATGCGATGGAAGGGCCAACACCTGTTTCTGCTTTAATTCATGCAGCCACCATGGTAACTGCCGGTATATTCTTAATTTGTCGTTTTTCAAACCTTTTTGAATTAGCACCAATTGCGCAAATAGTTATGCTGATTGTTGGCAGTGTCACAGCCTTGTTTGCAGGGTACACTGCGTTAACACAAAACGATATTAAAAAGGTCATCGCTTATTCTACATGTTCACAATTGGGATATATGGTTATGGCGTGCGCGGTATCTGCCTATTCAGTTGCAATTTTTCACTTGGTGACACACGCTTTTTTTAAAGCACTACTATTTTTAGGTGCGGGATCTGTTATTCATGCCATGTCTGGAGAACAAGATATCCGTCGGATGGGGGGACTGCATAAGAGCATTCCATTTACGTACATCATCATGTTGATTGGTAGTTTGGCCATTACTGGCATTCCTATTTTTTCAGGATTCTTTTCAAAAGATGCAATTATAGAATCATTGTATAATAGTCATATGCCCTTTTCAAACGCTGCATTTGCAATAGCAATTATTGTGGTTATTTTGACAGCTATTTATTCATGGCGCCTTATTTTTATCATATTCCACCAAGAACCACATTGTGATGAACAAGTATCAGCGCATATTCATGAATCGCCTGCTTCAATGAAAATTCCTTTATTTATCCTTAGTATAGGGGCTATATTTTCGGGGTATATTGGCAAAAAATGTTACTTAAATGAAGGTTTAGGTTTTAAGTGGGGCAATGCCTTAATGCATATACCCTTAGATCATCATAATGTTCCCTTGTTTATTAAGTACTTGCCGCTATTAATTTCTATTTTAGGTATTATGATTGCGTATGTGTTATATGTGACGCGCAGAAATATTGCAGATTATGTCATGCAAAAGTGTTCTTTTTTATATAAATTATCTCATAATAAATTCTATATCGATGAACTGTATGACCTTGTTTTTGTAAAACCTGTGAAAGTTTTAGGCTTATTGCTTTCAAAGGGGGATATCAACATAATTGACAAATTTGGACCTGATGGCCTGGCATCTGGCATATTTAAAGTTTCAGATTGTGTAAAAAAAACCGCCACAGGGCAAGTTAATCACATGATTCTTGCTTTTATATTTGTACTTTTTTTAATGTTTGCTTATATTTTGTGCGTTCCATATCTACCCATTCATCTTAATTTTATTGGGGGTTAGTTTATGCACTTTCCTATTTTATCCATTCTAATTTTGCTGCCATTTTTTGGTGTTTTGGTTTTATCTATTATTCGCGGACAAGATGAAATTGTAAGCAGAAATGCAAAAAACGTTGCTCTACTTATTACAACAATAAACTTTATTTTAAGCCTGTACCTTTTATATCAATTTGAGTATCACTATACGGGTATGCAGTTTGAGGAAATTTACCCTTGGATTTCAGCATTTGAAGCCAATATTCATTTTGGTATTGATGGGTTGTCTGTTTATTTTATTGTATTAACAAATTTGCTCATGCCAATTTGTATTTTAGCTTCATGGACGCAAATTAAAAATCGTATTCGCCCCTATTTAATGTGCTTCTTATTTTTGCAATCAATGCTTCTTGGTACGTTTTGCTCGTTAAACCTTATCTTGTTTTACATCTGTTTTGAAGCCACACTCATTCCTATGTTTTTTATTATAGGTATTTGGGGTGGTGAAGACAGAATATATGCCAGTTTTAAGTTGTTTTTGTATACACTTTTTGGTTCTATCTTTATGTTACTTGCGATCCTAAAAGTTTTTATCGAAACTGGAGAAACCAATTTTTTACTACTACAAAATTACGATTGGCACTTACATTTAGATCGCATCCTGTTTTTAGGATTTTTTATAGCTTTTGCTATTAAAATACCAATGTGGCCTGTTCATACATGGCTTCCAATAGCACATACACAAGCACCAACAGCTGGTTCTGTTATTCTAGCCGGTGTGCTTTTAAAGCTGGGTGCATACGGCATGATTCGCATTTGCCTGCCCTTATTTCCAAATGCCAGCATATATTTTTCTGAGTATATAATTATATTAAGTGTGATAGCTATTTTATATATGTCAGTCGTGGCACTTGCACAAACAGATATGAAAAAATTAATTGCTTATTCTTCTGTTGCGCATATGGGTTTTGTAACACTTGGTATCTTTTCATTTACGCCACAAGGGTTAAGTGGTGCGGTTGTTCAAATGTTAAGCCATGGCATTATTTCAGCTGGGCTGTTTTTATGTATTGGTGTCTTATATGACCGTTTTCATACACGCGAAATAAAAGATTATGGGGGGTTATTTCAATCGATGCCACGATTTTCTATTTTGTTTTTAACACTATTATTAGGGTCTGCCGGGTTACCAGGAACATTTGGATTTTTAGGTGAAATTACCGTCATTATTGGCACTTTTAGACGGTTTCCAAATATTGCATTTTTGTCTGCTATGGGGATGATTTTAAGTGCAGCTTACGGCTTGTGGCTTTATAGGCGTCTGTGTCTTGGTCCTGAATCTGAAGCGGTTAAAAAAATACCATCATCTGGAATAGATGTTACCAAAAATGAGCGTTTCAATTTAAGTATCTTGGTTATTATTAGCCTGTATTTTGGGGTCTATGCGCAGCCTTTGTTCGGTATCATTAATCCATTTGTCAAAAAAATAGAAGGTATTTTTAAACCACGTTTTGTGAAACAATTTGAAGGTGATGATGATATATTGATAATATCAAAACAGAAGGATGTGAAAAGTGTTATCAACAATTCCTGATTTTTTACCCGCAACGGCAGAAATTTTTATTCTATTTAGCATCTTGTTGTTAATGCTGATTGGGGTGTGCAAACTTGATAAGTCGATAGATATTCTAGATTATTTAGCGCCATGTTTAACCTTATGTACCTTGATTGTTGTTTTTTTATTACCACAAAATAATATTTATACATTTAGTGGATCCTATATTAATGATCAGCTTGCATTTGTATCAAAAATATTTTTACTTCTTGCAAATGTTATTGTTTTAATTTTATCCAAAAGTGTGCACAAACATGAAAATTTAAAAATTTTTGAAATTCCTGTTTTAATTTTATTTGCAACACTTGGTATGATGATGATGATATCGTCTAGCGATATTATTATTGCATTCATCAGCTTAGAATTAACCAGTCTTTCCCTTTATATTTTAACAGCTATTGATCGGAACTATAAGCCAGCTTCTGAAGCGGGCATTAAATATTTTACTTATGGTGCTATTTCAACAGCCTTTTTTTTATTTGGTTTAAGCTTCTTGTATGGCATTACAGGAAGTACGCATTTTGACCATATAGCAAATGACTTATCATCCATTCTTGTCAATAAAGAAGATACGACACTTGCCATTATTGGTATCATTTTTATTACAATATCTTTCATGTTTAAACTTGCTGCAGCACCTTTTCATTATTGGTTGCCAGATGTGTATCAAGGAACAAAGTTAACAATTACAACACTGATAGCAACAACACCAAAATTTGCGATTTTTGTTCTATATGTGCGTTTTTTAACACAAGTTTTACCTGCTTTTTCCTATATATGGAAGCCTTTAGTTCTAACGTTTGCTATATTATCTTTATTTTTTGGAACATTGGGGGCACTGCAGCAAAAAAACATTAAACGGTTTTTAGCCTATTCAGGCACCATGAATATTGGGTTTGTTTTGTTAGGTGTTGCTCAGTTTACAACAACTGGTATTGCAGCAGCTGGGTTTTACATGTTTATGTATTTACTGACCCTTATCGGTATTTTTGCATCCTTAATGTATATGAAAAAAAAGGGGTTTAATATACAAACTTTTGATGACCTTACAGGAATGTCTGAACAGTATCCACTTTTAAGCTTTTCATTTTGCATTGGTATTATATCTTTAGCTGGTCTACCCCCACTTCCAGGCTTTATAGCCAAGGCATATGTGTTGTACTCACTGTTATTAGAGGAACATTACCTTATTGCAATTGTAGCTGTTCTCACCACAGTTATTGCAACGGCTTATTATTTAAATCTGTTAAAATCACTGATGATTGATGCCTTGCAAACAGTTTACAGGCAACCTGCACGGCAAACAGGCTATACAATCAAACTGATTATCATGTCGTTAATTTCTCTGGTTTTAATAATAATATTTACACCAAATGTTTGGATGAAAATAGCCACTAAAACAGCGATTGATTTGCTACATTGAATGAAACATATACGATGAATAATTTTAAATGTCTTTTGTATAGTATGGCAAAACCCAAGAATTTAACCTTAATTGTGACAACACTTAGGAACCCTTTATTATATATCGGGTTAACGCTGATTAGTGTTTCCAGCATTCTTGTTTTCTTTTTGCCCGCAGATTATGATCAAGGGCATATTTTTAAATTCATTTATATTCATGTTCCAGCTTCATGGTGGGCCCTTGGTATTTATGCCATAATGGCGGTTCAGGCAATATTGGGTTTTGTAGCACGCATCCCGCAATGCCATATTATGGCAAAAAATTGGGCCTTATCAGGTTTAATCATGACACTTATTAGTCTTATTAGCGGCATGATCTGGGGTAAGTTCACATGGGGTGCTTATTGGGTTTGGGATGCACGCCTGACAACCATGTTTATTCAGCTTCTTATTTATTTAAGTTATGTATATTTAACGCAATCAAGTGATCGCGAACAAAATTACGTCATGGGTTCCATCTTATTGGTTATTGGTTTGGTGAATTTGCCCCTCATAAAATACTCTGTTGAATGGTGGTTTACCCTTCACCAACCTGCAAGCTTGAAAGTGTTTTCTAAAAATACAATTCACAGCACATATATGCCCCCCCTTATATTAAATGGCATAGGTTTGTTTTTACTATCAGCTTCTCTGTTTTGCTATAATATGCAAAAAAACTTATTAAAATCCTGTGAAAAACGAACTTAAATAAGTTATCTGAAACATTTAGATCATTGTCCATTATTTGTAAGAACTGAAAACCGTCATAGAAGAAGATTTATTTTGCGATGGCGATACATATTTACGCATAAGGGAACAAATTATAAACTAAGCAGTGCTCTAATCATTAAGCTAATATTATTTTCTGAAATCGGTTGTTCATCATTGTGTATTAAAATGCTATAATGTGCTTATTTGAATGATTGTAGCAAATGTATTGCTTTTTTTTATTTTTTATAACATGCACATATTCTTTAGGTTGCATAAGTTTACTGCCGAAAACACCGCATAATACCAATACTTTATCGCATATATTCTGCAGCAGTATGAGCGGGGGCACTATATTCCGCAGAATGACTGACAATGTTATTAGCCCCCCTAATATGTTAAGCAGTCATAGATTTTTATACAGATTACCACATGTAGAAAAAGAAAATTCCACAGCACCAGATGTTTCTGTCTATAACAGGCCCATGGTTGGGCAGATTCATCATGAACAAGATGCCTTAGAAACGCTTCCTTTGCAAACGCTTGTTCCTTTTTCTAAAACGTTACCACTAAATAGGAAAAAGAGCTTTCAAAAAGAATCTTATAGAAAACTGCCTTCCGGTACTTCAGAAAAAGCAGACGATGTTGACCATTTTTTATTTCATTCTATTGAAAAATTTTACCATTTTTATGCACGATATGTTGCGATTAGTACGCATATAATATCTAAAAAGCCAAACCAGCTGTCTACTGATATTGCATGCGTCGTTGTGGATGGTATGCAAATTACAGGGGAACAATTTCATTGTTCCTTAAAACATCAATACAACCCATCTGCTTTTGATCATATAAAGGAAAGACAAGATATTCAATCAATGATCATTTTCTTAGATATGTTTTTAAAAAATTCACCTCTTGTTTTTCAAAATAAAAACCTGGATTTACAACGCATTATTGATAGATATAGAGCAGAAAATATCGAAACAAAATTTGGATCTCGTAATCTTTTTATTGATACGTTAGCCCTGACGGGAGAAAGCTCTTTAAAGACAAAGGGATATAATGAAAATAATATTTGTGAAACTGAAGATCATCACAATAATCAAGAATGCAACACGTTAGCTGATGCCCTTGTAACAGCGCAAAATTTTTGTGATTTTTTTTGTCATAACCAAAAATTATTTTCAAATACCAGTTATTTTCCTAACGTTGACGTGTTTAATAGATTTGGGAAAATAAATGATACAAAAAAAATATCGATTTATTCTAAAATGGGCATTGAATTACCCTTACCTGAAAATTTTTTGTACAGTTCACATTTATATCACCCACAACTAAACACATTTTTTTTAGCAAGCATTATACCGTTTTACGCTATCCAAAATTATATTGTTGGTTATTTTGTGCGCTATTTTATGAAGCCAACAACCAGCATAACGGTTGATGAAAAAAAACAAAATGTTTTCTCGCACTATTTTTATGGTCAGCATAAAACATCTTTTGCAAAAATTTTACCTGCAAAAAAAAAGGAAACAACTGTATTTGTTGGAAAAATTAAACACGCACTTTTATTGCGTGATATTGTTTGTGGCAAGGAAGAAACAACAATATTGGATAATTTAAATATCCATCCTGACGAATTTTCAATTAAAGGTGTGCTCAGTTCATCTTGCTTTGAAACAATGCCTCTTGATCCAAAAACCCGACAGATTATTTTTCTGTTTGATAATGTGAGTGTTGGGAACACATTGTTTCAAGAAAGATTATCGCGCATTATTGAACACTTTAATCAAAATATTTTTTTGCGCTATTATAAAGCGATTGCACAAAAAAACCTGACAAATTGGCAAATAAAATACAAACAAGTATATTGGCAGGTAATTGACGATTATACAAAAAACAAAACAAGGTTTCTTGAAATAAAGTCTGACTTTAATGAAAAATCAATTATTTCGTTTATTCCGTATCAAAAAAAAGTTTATTTAAATAATGTGGCTATTTTTTACCCTAATAAAGATTTACAATTTTTTGAGCCAAAAATAACCATTCGGTGCGTTCCCATAAGAACAAAAGATTTAGTCAGCTATTTTACAAAAGAACAAATCAATCAAGAAATACAAGACACCTTAGAGCAGTCTATCCCTATTTTAAATTTTAAAGACTTCATGGCTATTGAAAAAATTAAGGAAGCTCTTCATGTGTATAATTCAAGTCTAGAAATTGACGATGAATCTATTGTTAAAGAATATTGTAAAACACGTGGCATTCAGTTCCCCTTGCCCAAAACATTTAGATATAAACCGCATTATTACCATAACTGGATACGGGCCTTGTATCCGGTTATTATTGTGCCCCTATTTAATAAAGACAATAAAATAGATGGTATCCATCGAATATTCTTTGATTATAATGGCGCTGGCCTACCTAAAACATCAGAAAATGGAGAAAAAATTCCTACAAAAGTTTCGCTTGGTAAAGCGGTTGCACGTGCAAATGAAATTTATAAAATGTCAATAAACCACGAAACAGTGGTTCATGATAATGATCAAGCAGAGGTTGTTATGATTTCCGAAGGCTTTGAAAATGGCCTTATCATTCGCGACACATTTAATCATTTTATCAACAATGATGCAACTTATGCTTTAAAACTGTTCAAGCATTTTGGTATTACAAATATTTTCTCTATTAAAGGTTGTATCGGAATCAACGGATTTATTGATGTACCGTTGTATGATAAAACGACGACTGTGGTTTTGCTTGCTGATAACGATGGTCGTAATAAAGACGCTAAAATGGTCTTAAATAATGCTATAGAAAAATTTTTAATGTTTAATAAGAAAGTCTACCTTGTGTTTCCCGAAGGAAGTGACGGTGAAAAAATTGATATTAATGATGTTTTTTTAAGAGAAAAAAAATTCCCCTACAACAGTATTGGGAATATGCTGTTAAAAAGTGTTCAAATATATGAGGCGCATCAGCTTGGTGATAAAATGCAAAGCATGCAAAATGTTTTTCTTAACATGCAAAAAAGAAACCATATTCTTGATAATCAAGACGATACAACACAAACAATTGAAGATGATTTAACAGATAACACAAGCGAAGGCGACTTAGAAGAAGTAACGGCCCAAACAGATGCGGGCGATTTAGAAATAGATACAAAACAAATAATTGAAGATGATTTAACAGATAA
>Ga0051987_10001469_pt1 | contig 11922 bp, 14 predicted proteins | sample CryGey08umfilter_2_FD_58083 | JGI IMG/M metagenome (GOLD analysis project Ga0051987, IMG submission 58083) | Groundwater microbial communities from aquifer in Utah, USA - Crystal Geyser 4/10/14 0.8 um filter | ecosystem: Environmental > Aquatic > Deep subsurface > Groundwater | place: USA: Utah... | reverse complement strand
AAACCAAGCCGGATCTCGTCCAACACTTTTTGTTGTGCCTGCTTTGTATAGAACAATTCAAGGTCTGCACTTTCTTTGGCAAACCGTTCACGAAGCAATTGTTTCTCCTTTTCGTTTATTTCGGTGTTGGCTAACTCGGCATCAAGTTCAACCTGTAACGCTGCAATCCTAAGGTTTTTTTCTTCTTCACTTCCTTTTTTGGCGATGTCAAGTTGTAGGTTGATCTGTCTGGTTTTGGCTGCTAAAATATCGCCTGAAATAAAGTCTTCAATCTCTTTTATGTTGGCCTCGTCAAGTTGTTTTTTCTTTTGATAGTACTCCTGATCGAGTGCCAATACCAACTCATTCACCTCTTTTTTGTTCTTCCCGGTGAACTCGGCATTTCTCTTTAGGTCTTCAACTTGTCTCTGGTGCGCCTGTAGTCTTGACATTGATTCCTTTTCAAAACCTTCCTCCATCAGATTTAAAATAGAATCCTGCAATTGTCTTTGCAGTCCGGTGGTGGCATCCTGTATAGACTTAGCTTCGATACGCTGGGCGTTTTTGATTTTATTGTCCCTTGACTTTTTTATTAAATCCTCTTGTTCGGCTTGTTTTGCATTTTGTTCCATAATGTCACGGTAGAACTTCAATGATAATTCAGCCCTTTTTGCAAAGTCATACTTATAAATATCGAGGTTGATTTGTAGGTTGGCTTCTAAACTCGACCTTGATACATCAAAGCTGTTTTTTATAGCGTCTAATTCTGCTGTTGTTGAACTATTAATCAAAGCGGTTTGTTTTGACAGCCCTTCTGCCATTATTGATATTTGCATATCCCTTTTGGCTTTCTCCTCTGTAATTATTGAGGCTTGAATAGTACCAAGCTTTCTCCCGGCTTCTTTAGCAATTTCACTTTGACGGTTGTAATATGTCAAATAATCATCCAATGCTGAAACGTATGCATTCCTCTGTTCTTTACTAAGTTTCCTATTCGCATCATCGGTCAGTTGTAATTTAGAATCAATCATCTTACCATATAAACCAACCTCCTGTGAAATGTTCGCTATCGCTCCCTCAAAGACTATTTTCGCTTGTTTGGCTTGTTCTTTTGAAAGTGATATTTCCATCTCCATAGCCTCGATCATGGCTTTCTTTCTTGCTACACCCTCAACCGATCTATTATTCGCCACGGCCATTAGATTGTTTAATTCCCGTTGTTCAAGTTTTTGCCTGATCTGCAAATTGATTAAGGCGTCCCCGGCAAAGTCCGCCGCTCTTAACTGGTCTGCATAGTCCTTGGCCGCTTTCCCAGCATCACCAAACAATGAAGCAACTGCACTCATTGCCTTTTCAAAACCTCCGGCCAGCAGTTCTACGAAGTCCCCTAATATTCCAAACACGAAACCAAGGATTAATTTCAACGGGGCAAGTCCACGGGTAAATTTATCAACGGCCTCCTGATTGCGTCCTAAGGCTTCCTTTAATAACATGAACACTCCAACCACAATTGCGATTATAGCAAATATAGGGTTTGCAGCAAGCAGTTTCATCGCTCCGTTTAATACAGAAGTTCCCCCGCTTGCTTCTAAGGCTGCCACTTTGAAAGCCTTGTAACCTGTTATCAGCTTACCAACAATACCGCCACCAAGCCCCATCTGGCTGTTGGCTTCGATAATCGAATCAGTATAATTGCCCACGTTCCGGGAAGTATTCCCCAACGCTTTCTCCTCCTCCTTTAACTCGTCTGAAAGTTTCTTTATTGCCAATCCCTGTTCAATTCCTGCTGCTGTGTTCTTTTTTTGATCCTCTGAAAGTTTCGCATAAGCGGCGTTCATATTGTTTAATATTGCCCGCTTTTCATTCAACGCCCCTAATTCATTCCCAATGATTTTAATATTGTTGTTTAACTCCGTCCCGATCGCCTTATTTGAATTTTTCAACTCAATATTTTTCAACGTCAAATCAACAACGGCCTGTGAGGTGGTGTCCCCGGCGGCCTTTAAATCTTTCAGGGCTTTGTTGTTCGCCTCTATTTCAGTTTTGTTTTTCTGAAACGAAAGAAGCAAATCATTGTTTCTTTTCTTTAACTCTGAATCACCCTCTAACTTTAGTTTGAGAATGAAATCCCTTGTTTCTGTTGTTGCCATTATAGTACGGTTATTGAAAATTCAATATCATGATAGTCGTTATCATTCGCCAAGTTCCAGCTCGCATCGTTTACAATGACCTGCATCCACCAGCCGCTATCTAAATACATATCTACCCTATCGGAATCCGCAATCATTGCTATGTTTTCAAATTCATTCGTAGTCAACATAAAAGCACCAATCACGATAGTTTTATTTTTCTCTTTATTAACTACCTTTCCAGCTCCTTTGTTATAACTGTTTGAAAAGGCGAGCGTCTTAGGGACTGCAACCGCTGTGGTTTTTGTTTTTGAAACGTTGTCTTTTCTTATAAAATAATAAGAATCAGTCCCTCCTAACCGATTTATCCACCTTAGAAATACTCCTCCTGATATTTCAGGTGTAATATATTTACACATAATCTCGCTAAGGTAGGTATCTGGATAAGGGTTTTCGCTAATGGTTATATATTTTGTCCCTGATGGCATTGACCACGGGGGGTTAGACAGCTTAAGTATATCAAATGTGGTGGTATCTTGTACTAAAGTTGTGGACTGAATCGCACTATATAGAGAGTCAAAACCATGGTTCTTCCATGCCGTCCAAAGGATTTCAAGGTCAAACGCTGTGGAGGGTGTATACCCCCGCCGTGAAAAACACAACTCGAAAGGATAGCCGACAAATACAGAGGGCTCATCGAATTCTGTCAGCCATTGCATCGGGACATCTGCACCCGCCGCCTGTAAATAATCATCAATATCTATGCTATCTGTCGGCTCTATGCCACCATAAACAAAAACATGATCCTCGTCATATATTAATGTTTGCACCGTATTGATGTATACTTTTATTGTGCAAAGCCTATAATGTCCGAAAGCATAACTAAGCGAGGCCACGAACTTTTCAAACTCTTCAAGTAACGGTAGATTTTTAGCGATCCCCGAAATATCAGCGGTCATCAATACTACGGATGTTACCGGATCAGCCGGGGCAATATAAACTGTCTCAGCAAAGAGAGTTGCCCCGTCATAAATCTTTACCGTTGCATAATCGAGCGTTTCGGTTGTCTCCTTCTCAAAGACAAGGTTTATCGGGTTATTAACCCAAAACCATTTCGGGAGTGTTTGAATTATCATGATGCTGTTTCTTTTTGTAATAATGACAAAATTTCTTTTACCTGATCTTCACCTAATCGCCTTAGGACGTTTTCAATTGTTTTCGGAATCTCGTTTGAAAATATATCTGATCGCCCTCCTTGTCGGTGTAATAACGTCCCTTCGTTTGCTATTTTCCGGGCGACTAAATAAGCAAATGATTTAGGGTTCTCTACCGAAATTCCTTTATCACTTATCCACTTCAATATAATAGCTTGGAATCCTTTAGGGACTTTCCCCTTTTTACGTCCTGTCTCCAAAACGGCAAAGAAGCCACGCCCGGACAATTCCCCTGAATCTTCATCAATATCCACCTTTAAACTTTTGATAGTCTTACCGCTCGCTTTTTGCCCCGCCGCAATATGGTTCTGTATAATCCTGTTTTTTAGGCTTTCCAGTTCGGATTTTAATACGGTGGATTGTTGTGGTCTCATTTAACAAGGTATTTTTATTCCAGCACGTTCTTTAATCGAAGCCGACAATATCACCCCGCAAAGGTTTGAGTCCAGACGGTCATAAGTGACTTCATAGCGAATATCTTTGACCGTATAAAAGTGCCCTGAACTATTTGCCAATATTACAAACTCTACCATCAGCGCTTTCATTGCGTTTATGCAGGTTGTCGTATCTGAAAAATTCGCATCAAGAATAACCTTGTCCATAAAAGCGATCAACACGTTCGGGTTATCGACTGCCTGAGTTTTAAACTCCATCGAACCAGATACCGGGTTGATATAAATCACCGCTGGCATTACTACTGATTCGGCTAGTATATTGGCCTTCCACCAGTCACCGCCTATAAAATTAGGAGGGTTGCTCATCGTTGCTATCACGGCTTGTATTTTCTGTTCAAATGTCATGGCTTATGAATTAGTAATCGTTTGCAATGTCGGCTCTTATATGTCCAATGGTTGAATCAAATCCGATGTGTTGGGCTACAGAAGGATTTGTACAAAGAAATCTACCCCCTGATTTTTGAATAGAGTGGCACATCGTCCAGTCCCAGCCGTTGTTGGTGAGTGAAGGGCGGACGTGCTTTTGATATGCCTCCTGAGTAAAGCAAAGGTTACCACCTCCGATTGTTTTTTTGATATGGTAGTTTGATTCGCTTTTAATAACGGGATGTGAGGTGGCATTGAATCCGGTAATTATAGTGTCCTCATTACCCTGCCTTCTAAGTATGTTTTTTAATATACCTAAAAATTCAGGTTTAACAATAAAATCAGAATCCAATGTAATAACGTCTCCTTTGCACAATTTCAAGGCGTTAAGCATATTTAACGCAACACCCTGATTTTTATTTATTGAATAAAAACCTTTATGCTTTATGGAGAATAGAAATCCTTCACAAATGCCTCTTATTTCCCCGTCTGTCGATCCATCGTCTGCTAAAATAACATAATCATTTTCGGTTAAGCACACCCGCAAACTAGCAAGTGTTTTCCTTAAATACTCCGGGCGGTTGTAAATTGGTATTACTATGTCCATAAATCAGAATGTGTTATATTAAGTTTTTCAAAAATACGAAAGTTATCAATCTCGGTGGAAAAAACATACCAACCAAATTTATTCGCGCTTCCTCCGATCACGTCAAAGCAGTCAGGGAATTTGTTTGGCTCTACTCCAGCTAAGTCCCAATCAATCAAATACAGGGTATTGTTTTCTACAATAATATTTCGTGTGTGTATATCAAAATGACCGATCCCCAAACTATTGACCTCTTTCAAGATTGAAAGCAGCTGGTGTTTGTAGTTGGTTTTTGATTCATCTGAAAGCGTCATATCTTCAAGGCACTCACCTATCCACTTTCTTTTACTAGTCATCTCAGAAAATTCAGTTTCCAAAACTCCCCGGCAATCTTTTATGATATGATAAACAAGCTGATCGTATTTGAATGCCAAAAGATTGTCGTATTCAGTTATGAAATATCCGTTTTCTAAGTATTTTTTCATTTAGACAAAATATATAAATTCCGTTTGTATGGATCGTCTGCGCTTACTCCTACAAATTCAACTGTTCGCCATCCAATATTTTTCATCAGTGTAATCATATCCGCTGTACTTATATTTGATCTGTTGCTCTCAAAGTAGCATGTTTCTTTAGTAAACTCAAATGTTTTGTGATAAAGGGCTATCGGGTCGTTAAGGTGGGCATCAAGTGCCAGGTTGAAAACTATATCACGTTTAATAATTGGGTACTCTTTTGAAAAATCCATTTGAAGAAAGGTGACATTTTTTAGCTTCAAATATTTGGCAATGTCATTGGCCACCTCGACTTTATCTTTGTTGTAGTCATACCCCACGGCCGATTTAGCCCCTAAACGGACAGCCTCCAAACTCATCGCACCGGTGCAACATCCTAAATCCAGAATACTTTTACCCTTTAAATCACTTATCCGGTGAGCAACGAATCTGGTTTGGGTATTCCTTTGAGCTGTTAATATTTTGAACTCAGGGAAATGATAAGTCGAATAATTCAAATTATCCACGGACTCACGGAATGGGCTGGCATGTTTAAATAGTTTTGTTTCTAAGTCGGTCATATTTTTATTGCTAATATTGAAAATGAATTATTAAGATCAACACCTGAAACGGTGACCGTCATACCAAAATGAATGAGTAAATCCCGGACATGCTCCGGGTTTAAAATATGTTTATGCTTCCTGTTATTCCACGGCCTCCAGTATTCCTGTGAGTAGTCAGGCAGGTAAAGTAAAAGCAGCCCCCCGGGTTTAATACGGCTAACCCAATGTTCCAGTCCAGATACCCAATCGTTAAAATGTTCAAGGCAATGAGAAGAAAAAATATAGTCCACTAACTCAGGGGGTAGATCGTTCCCGTCCTTACCGTTAATCACGGGATCAATATGGATTGAACCCGGCAAACACCACTCCGCACGGTTTCCCCCAATATCGTAGCCAACACCCTTGCAAAGTTCAATCGCCACGGGCATGATAAACCGGGCGGCATTCCCGGAAGCCTGAAAGGCCGGGTATCTGATTCCTTTATACTCTATAAATTTATCCATGGAAAATATATTGCTTTTCTAGTAAATAATTATAGTTTTCAAAATCCCTCTCCTTCGGCCTTCGGTACAAATGTACAACACCTTTCATTTGCATCAACTCAACCAAGTAAATATTTGAAGTCCCCACCGTGTGAAATTCCGTAGCGTTCCGCATTATCTCACACCAGTCGATTAGAGTAAACCCGGGCATCACTTCCATTCTGATTATTGGTAGTTTGTCCGGGTTTGGCATAAGTATATCGCATCGCCTGTTGGTGTGGTGCCACGTCCTGTTAAGAAGTATGTATTTTTCAGGGAGGTTTAATAAAGTAGCCAATTCGGCCTGTTTCTTTTTGTCTTCAATCCATTTCAGTGATCGCCATAATTTCATTGGCAACTTTACAAGATCGTATTTTGATCGCATAGTGCCCGGGTTAACCTCACCGTTTCGGTTGCTCCATCGCATCGGGATTATTCTGGTGTCGCCTATTTTTTGCTCCTGCCTTATATTCATGTCTATGTTTACAAACTGTTTAGGGATAAACTGAATATCCGGGAAATGCCTCTCTATGTTTCCAAATATCGGATCGTAAGGATATATAACCTTTTCACCCTGCTTAATAAAATGGCGGGCTATCGGGACGGTGAACAATATATCACCTAATCCGGCGGGCTGGTTTATTATAATCATTTAGCTGAGTATAAAGTTGTTCTTGAAATGATAACCCTGTCTGACATCTCGCTACCCGGTCTCCCTGTTCCGCATTCAAACAAACCTGTCCTTTTATTCGCTCATGGAGAAAACAGGGCTGATGCGGGCAATCGGATTGCACATTGAATAACCTTGTAAATTTATAGTGTTTGGTACGGCTATCGGTGGTCATGGCGGCATAAACTCCTAAAGCTGGCTTCTCTATCCCCTCTCTGAAATGGATCGCTGCACTGTCGGCTGTGACGACCATAGAAGCATCGTAAAGGTTTAAAAGGTATTGTTCGATCGAACAAGGAAACAGCACCTTAACACCTAAAGGAATTGAATCGGCGTCATCCTCTGTTAAGTCAGTTTCATGAACATAAATTGTATGCTTTGGATATGCTTTTCGTATTGGTTTATAAAAGTCCAAGAAGGTACTCGATCGCATCTGGCAGCTTGAACGGTGGCAGATCAATAGTGACTTTTCCCCGATTAATGGAGTTGAATCGCTTTGCCTTTCCTTTTTCAATTGGGGTCTACCGAATCCCTCCGGTACCTCGTCTATACCTATCCGGTTGAAAAATGCCTTATACCAGTTCACACTACCCGCTTCGATTGCGGCAAACTCGGTTGCTATTCTTTCAAGGTGTTTGTAACGGGTTAACCTGTTTACAGCATTGTAGTTTAAGCAGATCGGTTCGTACCACGATTTTAAGGTGACCTCCTTTTTGAACCATTTGAATATTGGGAAATACTTTGCTGTCGTGTGAACAGTCAAAGGCAAATCAACAAAAGAAGCGATTGAAGAAAACGCCAACACGTCACCGATGCCACCACCGACAAATGAAAACACTTGCTTTGCTTTTCCTTTATAAACCGGGAAAAACTCATCAATTGATTTCAGGTGTATAATTTTCTTTTCAATCAAATCGTTTAATGTCTTGTCGTCTTTTCGGTATGGGATTAAAGCAACTGAATTTTCAGGCCAGTTTAATTCTAAGGCTTGGTTCCCTACTGATCGGGTAAAAAAGGCTGCGGGGATTTTCATAGGCGTTTGAACTTTAGGTGGTTTATATCCTAAGCATTCATTGTTGGAGTTGGGTGATATTTTGCTATCGCACTTCATGGGGTTTATTTTTTATGTGATTCAGTTAATATTTTTCTCAGTCTCTTTTGATAGTTCACGTTGTCGATGTCTATCTTTAGCATCTGAAATACGGTAGCCTGTGACAGATTTAATATTTCATCATGTGTATATTGTGGACACCGTTTTGCAATATTATCAATAATTCCGAATAAACCGTGATTTAATTTTTTTACCCCTGCTTTTAATTCCTCCGGCTCCGGGTCATAAGCCAGGTATTTTTCGTCACGTTTATTCAAGTCGCTTAACCCATCCGCTACCATGAAGGAGAATCGAAGGACGTCTCCTATTTTCAACTTCCCTACATTCTCGATACTATGAAGCACTTTCAAAGGGAGCATCATAAAGTTATCAGAGTTCAAATCTGACAGGTCGATCCGTTGTCCGTAGGTGATTGTGTTCAAGTCTTTTATCCATTGATCCGGTAAAGGTAATGATTTACATTCTAATATAAACTCCGATGCTTCAAAAAAAAGTGAACGCTCTACAAAGTCATTCACGGGCATATCGAAAGTAAAGGGGGTTAAAAGTTCCATTTGGCTGGTTTGTATTGGGGTTGTTGTGATAATTCCATCAGCGAATAAACAAGCGCATCAATATCATTCGGGGACTTCCCACTTCCGGGAATCCATGTTAATTGTTGGGTTTCTAATTTAGATAAGTTCCCATAGTGAAATACTTTACCCTGTTCGTAAAGCGAGACAATCGGTTCTGCTCTCACCTCTTTGGCTTTTACTGCATGAATTTTATTGATTCGGGTTCTTTGATCGTACTGCCTTATCACATGCTCTACCATGTCACCGCCTTGGTTTGTTTCAGCAACTATAATATCAGCATCGTTTGCCTTTACTTCGCTTGCTATAATCGTTCCCCATTGTCCCGGTGAGTAGTGACCGCTTGCCCGGCTCATCACATAATAGTTCCCGTCCATTCCTAAGCCTGCTGTAATTATACCAACCTCATCCCCTGTCTTTGTGGCTGTGGGGTCAACACCGACCGCCACACGTTTCATTTGTGGAAGCGTAGTAACATGCTTAATCATTTCGGGTGTCCATAAGGCATCCAGTACTTCGTTTACAAATTCACCATAGATTTCCTGCCTAACCATAATAGGGTTCATGCTGCCAATTTCGGTTTCCAGTTCTTTGATGGTTTCAGCATCTAATAAAGGATTGTCATACGAGGAGAACCGCATTGAAACATACCCCGGTCTCTCTTCGTCTGCATATCTTTGAAGTGTGTAGAATTTATGCTCTTTGCCGTCCTTTTTAAACTTACCCTTTGGCACACCCAAAGCGAATAACTTCGATTCTGGAAAGTCCATCAGCATAGGTAAAACAGCGTTTGTATAAAGGTAATCGTTTTTTAAAATAATCCCGGCCTCGTTTAAAATAATTTTTTTATACCCAAACCCTTCCCAATTCTCCGGGCGGTCTGCTGATCGAAAATCTATAAATCCGGGACTAAAGGGAAAGGTTAACTTGTTTTGTTGGGAATTGAAATTATACTCTATTCCTGCCTTCTTTAATTCAGGCTTTGCGTAGCGTTCAAAATAACGATCTATGTTGCTGTTAATCGTATCACCCCACAATATCGGATCGCCTTCAATAGCCCATTCAAGACATGCATTCATTGCACCCTTGGTAGCTCCGAACCTTCTACCTTTACGCACGATAATAAACCGGGTGCTTTCTGACTGCTCAAAAAATATCTGGTTTTGTTGAGGTGTGTAACGTAGATGTAAATTCATTTTATAATTTCACGGGTGATTTTTATTGATCCATCGTGTTGAATAAACTGCTGAGACTTCCCAAATCCTCTGTCAAGTAACTCTTGCGCTGCTCTCACATCGCCCTTAGTAGCCTTCGCCCTTAGTGCTGCTAATATCGCATCCAAGGCGGACTTCCCGTCTTTCTCCTCGTTTAGTATCTTGGCGATTGCTTCCCGGAGGTCGGGCATCTTAGGGCGACCTTTCGGGTTTCCGCTTTCACCTTTTTTAAAGGGTGTCAAGTTTTCGGGTGCTCCTCCTTTTCGTGCCATTGTATTACTGTTTATTTACTGTTACACCGTTCTTCTTAATTATCAATGTCGGGTCAAGTTTTTTCATCCTATCGATTATAACTTGGCAGTATTTTGGATCAATTTCCATTCCGTAACATTTACGGTTGAGTTGTTCGCAAGCCACCATTGTTGTTCCTGACCCCAAAAATCCATCCGCAACAATATCACCTTGTTTTGAACTGTTTCCAATTTGATATGCAAAAAGTGGGATTGGTTTCATTGTTGGATGCTCTGCGTTTCGATTCGGACGATCAAATTCTAATACTGTAGTTTGTTTTCTGTCGGAATACCATCCATGTGCCGCGCCTTCTTTCCAACCGTAAAGACATGGTTCGTGCTTCCATTGGTAATCTTGCCTACCCATAACCTTTGATGATTTAACCCAAATCAAACATTGTTTGACCATTATCCCTGCATCAGACATTGCTTTCCGAAAATTTGCGCCCTCACTATCTGCGTGCCAAACATACCAAGAACCACCTGATTTTGTATATGATCCAAGTGCTGTGTAAAAATCATAAAGAAACTGATAAAAATCTGGATCCTTTTTTTTGTCTCCCTGAATTTTTAGTGTGTCTTTTGTCTTTCCAGTATAATCAACATTATAAGGAGGGTCGGTAAGTACCATATCTGCAAATTGCGAGTTCATTAGTATTGCGAGTTCATTAGTATTGCGAGTGTCCCCACACAACAACCTGTGCTCACCAATCTCAAACAAATCACCCAACATTATATCCGTTTCAATTGTTTCTGGTATTTCGTAGTCATCTTCTTTCGCTTCCAATTTACCACCCCAATCAGCGGGAAAATCCAACCCCCACTCCTCCAGCGGCTCTGACCAATCGCTCAAAGACTCCCAGTCCCATTCTCCTGTATTGGCATTGAGGCGTATGTTTAACTCTTTTTCGTCTGCCTCCGATAAATCAACAATAACACATGGCACGCTTTCAACGCCCATCTTTTTCAGCTCCCTAACCCTGAAATGACCGCCAACAATATAGCCGGTCTTTTTATTGAATATAATTGGTTCGACAACACCAAACTTTTCAAGGCTTTGTTTTAAGTTGGCCTCTTGTGCTGGTGTTGATTTGCGTGGATTTTTAGGCCACGGTTTTAAATCCTTTATTTTTTTCTCCTCTATTTGCATAAGTTTGGTTCTATATCTGATAGTTTCATCCCGCAAATTTAAACAATTTTCATAACGATGTCAAATACTGAACTGATTCCGGGTCTTATGGTTTAAATTTTTCAAAATAAAACTTAGCATCCCAGCCAACTTCTTTGACTAATCCAAAGCGGATTGCATTCCTGTACGGGGCGGTTTGATAAAGTCTTGGTATAGAAAAATCAATCTGGTCTCTAAATTGAGCTACCGACATTGAGTGTTTATAGTTGTTGCATTGTGGACAGGAGGGGAAAAGATTTTCAACGGTGTCCCTTTCGGGGTGTTCTTGAATTTTTGATCCCGGTAACCTGACTAAAGGCTTCACGTGGTCTATGTGCATATGTTTCCCGGTTGATGTTTGTAACTCACAGCCACAATAAGCACACCTTTTTCCAAACATTTTCCAGATTTTATCTCGACTGATCTTCATTGATATAATTTTTTGATTTATACGCCGTTTGCTGTTCACGAATGTACACACTAAGCAACCTTATTGCGTGTCCGTAGCTAACCCCGACCGTTGCCGCTGCTTCTTTCATGTTGATAGATTCTCCTGATAGCAGGCTGTTAAAATAAGGGATCAAATCTTG
>Ga0051987_10001461_pt1 | contig 11970 bp, 8 predicted proteins | sample CryGey08umfilter_2_FD_58083 | JGI IMG/M metagenome (GOLD analysis project Ga0051987, IMG submission 58083) | Groundwater microbial communities from aquifer in Utah, USA - Crystal Geyser 4/10/14 0.8 um filter | ecosystem: Environmental > Aquatic > Deep subsurface > Groundwater | place: USA: Utah... | reverse complement strand
TCCAATATATGCTTTATTTAATTTACGACATATTGTTATTTTTCGCGGCTCTCGTTTATCTTCCTTTTTATGCTTTGCGCGGAAGGGTGCATCGGCGCCTTTTTGTAAGGCTTGGGTTTTTTAAGGACGATTTTTTTAAAATGATACGGGGTAAGGACGTTGTTTGGATACACGCTGTGAGCGTGGGAGAAGCGCGGACATGCGAATCTTTAGTGAGATTATTCAGGGAGAACTGGCCTGAGAAGAAGATCATTGTCTCCACAGTTACGCCTACGGGATATGAGCTCTTGCGTAAAATATTAAAAGAGCCGGAGCTGATATTCTACGCGCCTTTAGACATCTCGTTTGTCGTTAACAAATTCTTAGCCGCCATTCATCCTTCGTTTTTGGTCATTATGGAGACCGAGATCTGGCCTAATCTGATACGCTTGAGCAAACGTCAGGGTTGCCGCGTAGTGGTGGCTAATGGCAGGATATCGGACCATTCTTACGGCGGTTATCAGAGGATAAAACGCTTGCTTGCTCCTATTTTAAATGATGTCGATCTTTTCTGCATGCAGACTGATCTGGCTGTGGATAGGATAACGGCGTTGGGCGCGAGCCGCGATAGGGTAAAAAATACGGGGAATATAAAATTTGATATTTCATCTGGCATCATAGAGTCTGGCGCGGTAGCGCGATTAAAGAAATTTATCGGTGATTCTTTCCTTTTGATCGCTGGCAGCACGCACGAGAATGAAGAGGAAATGCTGCTTGGTATCTATGCTTCGCTGCGAAGGGATTTTAATAATTTAAGGCTGCTTATAGCGCCGCGCCATGTCCAGAGGGTGGATTCGATACGGCGGTTAGTGAAGTTGCAAGGATTAGAGGCGGCGTATTTTTCAAATCTCAAGAATTTGGATCTAAGCGCTGTAGTGCTTCTGGACACAATAGGCGACTTAAACTCTTTGTATAAGCTTTGCGACATCGCTTTCGTAGGAGGAAGCCTTGTTAACAAAGGCGGCCACAATCCTATTGAACCGGCATTATTTTCCAAGCCCATAATATTCGGTAAATACATGGGTAATTTTAAAGAGATCAGGGATATTTTTATAAGTGAAAAAGCCGCCTTGGAAGTGGACAGCGCCGCGGGCCTGGAATATGAATTACGGCGCTTGCTCGCCGATGAGGCAGAGAGGAAGGCGTTGGGCCAGAGCGCGCGCGGGCTTCTTGATAAGAATAAGGGGGCAGCGCTCAGGACTTTTGCCGAGATCAGGAAGGTCGTAACGGGATGAATGGGTTGAAAATTTTTTATACGCAAAACAAGATCACAGCGGCTTATATCGTTCTTTGGCCGTTATTGTCCATTTTGTCCTGTGTTTTTAATTTTCTTCTTTTTGCCCGGGCATTTTTTTATAGGATCGGTATTTTTCATTCCTATAGGCCTGGCCTTAAAGTTATCAGCATAGGGAATATTACTTTAGGCGGAACCGGCAAGACCCCTTTCGCCGCGTATTTGGCAAAGCGCTTAAGATCAGAAGGCCATAGGGTGGCTATTTTACTTAGAGGTTATAAAAGGCCGCTGCAAAGTGACGGTATGGGCTCGGATGAATATAATGCCGTGGGGGATGAGGCGAGTATGCTTAAAAGCGCTTGCGGCGAAGGCATTGAGGTACTTGCCGATAAAGACCGTGTTTCTCTGGCGCAACAGCTGCAAAGGCAGAAAATCGTTGATACGGTCATACTTGATGACGGATTTCAGCACTTTAGGTTAAAAAGAGACCTGGATATCGTGACCATAGACGCGAGCTCTCCTTTCGGCAACAAGTTAATCCTACCGTTGGGCCATTTACGCGAACCGCTCAGTTCTTTAAAAAGGGCTGATTGTTTTTGTCTGACTCGCTGTGACGAGGCATCCGAATACATGATAGGTGAACTTAGGGATTTTTTGAACCGTTTAAATCCTGAAGCTCTTGTGCTAAAAGCATTTTATTGTCCCGTATCTTTATATGACTTGAAAAAAAATATTAAGGAACCTGTATCTTTTCTTAAAGGCAAAAATGTCTGCCTGATGGCAGGTATCGCGGATCCATTTTCTTTTTTAAAGACCGTCAGGGACCTGGGGGCCGGTATTTCCTTAAAAATATTTTTTGATGACCATCATCATTATAGCCCGGGGCAGATCAGGGATGTGGCCCTTAGGTGCGGGAACGCGAAAATAAAAACGGTTGTGACGACCGAGAAGGACGCGGCGCGCTTGTCGGGATTTATTTTAGGTGCCGGAGACTTGGGAGTAGATTTTTTTGTTTTGAAGATCGCGCTAAAGATCGTAGAAGGAGAAGAGGCGTTAAGTGGCAGATTACATATTTTATATAATACTTAAAATAGTTGTCTTTTTTTTAAGGTTCCTGCCTATCGCGGCCTGGCTTGTTTTTGCCAGGTTCTTAGGGTGGGCGTATTATTACGTGGCAGGCAAAAAGAACGTGAGGGCCTACGCGAATTTGAAACTTGCTTTCAGAGATCAAGGGCAACGCGCGTTGAAAAATATCCTGAAAGGTATGTATCAGAGGTTTGCCCAAAATCTTATGGAGGCGTTCTATCTGCCTTATGTTGATGAGGATTACATAAGGAAATATATCCGCATTCCCGATAAGCCGGTTGTTGAAGAGGCTTTTGTTCCCGGCCGCGGCATTATCTTTTTAGGCTCCCACGCTGGAAGCTGGGAGTTGTCAAATATCGCCTGCGCTATGCTTTTTTCTAATAAAAGCGCGTACGCGATGTTAGCTCAACCGCAGGCCCGCCATAAAAGATTAGACGCCTTTTTAAATACTTTAAGGGGATCTAAGAAATGCCATGTGATCAGGGTGGATGAATTAAAAAAAATGGTTGAGCATTTAACCGGCAACAATATGTTGGGCGTTGTAGTTGATCACGGAGGCAAAGAAGGCGTTCCAATAGAATTTTTTGGAAAACAGGCTATGACGCCTGTTGGAAGTGTCAAGCTGGCCAGTAAACTCGGTTCTAAAATAGTTCTCGCTTTTATGCGCAGAACAGGCGGGCCGTATCATGAGATGTATTTTAAGCCTTATGAATTGGTCAAGACGTCCGACGCGTCGCAAGATATTCGGACTAACCTAACGAATATAAATAAGATCTTTGAGGACTGGATCACACGCTACCCGCAAGAGTATCTGTGGTTTTATAAGAGATGGAAGTATTCGCCTCAGAAGAATGTCCTTGTCCTTAGCGACGGTAAAATAGGGCATATTAAACAATCCCTGGCTGTAGTAGATATGGTCAGGAGCGCGGGTTTCAAAGTTAAGAGTGACGTAGTTGTTCTTGAGTATTTGCGCCGTCGTTTTAATCACGCGCTTTCACTTATCGGCTTCTTGTTTGGAGCCAGAGCGGCGCTGTCCTGTTTGCCGTTCTTTCTTAAAAAAAAGGTGCTTGGCGATATTATGCGATACGGTTACGATATGGTAGTTTCCACGGGTTCTTTGCCGGCAGTCATTAATCTGGCTGTTGGCGTTCAAGATGACGCGAAGTCTGTGGCAGTAATGAGACCGGGTATATTGCCTATTAAACGCTTTGATCTGGTAATAATGCCTGAGCATGACAGCCCGCCTTCCTTAACTAATGTTTTGGTGACCGCGGGGTCTTTGAATACGGTGAGCATTGAGTCCATGAAACGCGATTTTGAAGGCCTCGCGTCGCTTTATCCTTCTTTGAACGAAGCGGCTTTAAGCGGCAAATTAAAGATCGGTATTTTGATAGGAGGGCATTCCAAAAATTATAAATTGACTAAAGATATCGTGGCCTTCTTGTGCGGCCAGCTCAAAAAGGCATTAGACGATTTTGACGGCCAGCTGTTCCTTACAACTTCCCGCCGCACGCCTATGGATGTTGTAGGTTTATTGAAAGGCTGTTTTAAAAACTATCCCCGCGTTAAACTTTTTGTGATCGCGGCCGAAGATAATCCTCAAGGGACTGTTGGCGGCATTTTTTATCTTTGCGACATTGTTATTGTTTCGGGAGAGAGCATATCCATGGTATCTGAGGCAGTGGCATCGGGTAAGCACGTGGTTGTATTTGAACCTCGCTCAAGGACAAAAGATAATAAAGTCAGAAGGTACCTTAATTTTCTAGCCGACAGAAAATATATATACCTGCTTAAGTTGAATGATATTTATGATAAGCTGTCCTGGATCATTTCAGAAAAACCAAAACCTAATACACTGGATGCCAAGACGCAGATCTTAGAAGGTTTAAGAAGGATATTGTAATGAATATTTTGCAGATCTTGCCTCAACTTAACGTCGGCGGTGTTGAAACCGGGACTGTGGATCTTGCCAAGTACCTTGTTAAGAACGGCCATGGCTGTGTTGTCATATCGGGCGGCGGCGATCTGGTCAGGGAACTTGAGGACTCCGGCATCAAGCATTATACTTTGCCGGTTGATAGCAAGGCCTTTTGGGTCATGTTAAGAACTGCAGGGAGGGTCGCCCAGATCATTCGGCAAGAGAGAATAGATATTTGCCACGCGCGTTCCCGTGTGCCTGCCTGGGTCGGTTTTATGGCCACGCGAAGAGCGAATGCCGTACTGTTGACTACTGCCCACGGCCATTACAGCAGTCATATTTTTAGTTATATGATGGGGCAGGGCAAGTATACGATCGTGCCGAGCGCGGTTATAGGTAAACATATGATAGAAGATTTTGGCGTGCCGTATGAGAATATCCGCCTTATCCCGAGAAGCGTGGACCTGGAAAAATACCCTTTTAAGGGGCTTAAAGAGCGCAGAGGTAAAGAGTTCGTTGTGGGCGTTATTGGCAGGATCACGCCTATTAAGGGGCAGATCTATTTTTTGAAAGCCATGGCTAAGATACTTCAGTCTGCTTCGGAGGTTACGGCGCTGATCGTTGGAGGTGTTTCCGCTGGCAAAGACTCTTACATGGAGGAGTTGGAAGTCTGGATGAGGCGTTTGGGGTTAACAGGCTCTGTAACTTTTTTGGGGAATAGGCGCGATATACCGGAGATACTTTCCGGCCTGGACTGCTTGGTAATGCCTTCTATAGCGGAAGAATCTTTTGGCAGGGTTATCGTAGAAGCTCAGGCCAGCGGCGTGCCGGTCGTCGCCGCAAAGGTGGGCGGAGTTGTTGAGATCATTGATGACCAGATAAACGGGCTTCTTGTATATCCTAAGGATTACGATGGCATAGCTAACGCCGTTTTGAAGATATTTCAAGACGAGCCTTTTGCCCGCGGGTTGGCCGCCAACGCCAGAAAAAAAGTGGAAGAGAAATTCTCTCTTAAAAAAATGGCTGATGATACCATAAGAGTATACGAGGAAGCCCTTACGGCACCGCGTATATTGGTCATTAAGATAAGTGCCATAGGGGACGCTATTCTGGCTATTCCTACTTTTAAGGCGCTAAGGTCAAAATTTCCAACTTCTAAAATAGTCTGTCTCGTGGGGATGGAGGCTAAGGATGTCTTCGGGCGCTGTCCTTATATTGATGAGTTGGTTGTCTATGATATTAAAAATAAAGAAAAAGGCTGGCGCGGGGTATATAAGGTGGCTAAGAAACTGATGCGCCGCAGGTTTGATATTGTAATTGATCTGCAGAATAACAAAAAAAGCCATATCTTAAGTTACGCTACTTTTAGCGCCCGGCGCTATGGATATGATAACGGTAAATTTAGTTTTCTTTTAAACCATAAGATAAAAGATACGCCCTGGGCTGTCGGCCCCGTAGAGCATCAATTCCGCGTTTTAAAAATGTTGGGTATTGATTATAACGGTGAGGCGCTGGAGTTGTGGCCAACACCTGAGGACAGTAAATTTGCTGAAGCATTTTTATCTCAGTCGGCGCCCGAAAGAAAACTTATAGGTGTTAATATAGGCTCAAGCCCGCGATGGCAGAGTAAGCGCTGGCCATATAAAAGATTTGCTCAACTATGCGGCCAGCTGATGGCTAAAGGTTACCGTTGCCTTTTGACGGGGGACGTCCACGATGCCGCGATAGCTAAGAAGATATTAAAAGAGATGAAGGCGGAGCCTTTGTGTTCAGTCGGCCGCACTACTCTAATGCAGTTGGCAAGCCTTATAAAAAAATGCGATTGTTATGCGACCGGAGATTCCGCGCCCATGCACGTGGCTGCCGCCGTAGGAGTTCCTTTTGTGGCATTTTTCGGCCCTACGTATTCGGGCAGGCATTTGCCTTTGCCAAGTTCATCTATTGTATTGCAGAAAGGCTGTGTGCCTTGTTATAAAGAGGCCTGCAGAAAGAAAGAACACGAGTGTATGGAGAAGATAACCGTTCAGGATTGCCTCGCTGCTATAGAGGAGCTGTTGAAAAATGGAGGATCAGAAGACGCAAGACGAAAGACGAAAGACGAAAAAAAATCTGTCATCTGACAACTGTTATCTAGTCTCTGAAAATTATGAAAGTACTTTTATTAGCTAACCACGTAAATTTTGGCGGTATCACGGCGTATATGCAGAATCTCTGCCAAGCCCTGTCAGGCAAAGATGGTTTTGAATATGTAGTCGCGTCGCGCGGCGGGGATCTTGAAAAAGAGTTAAGCTCCTGCGGTGTAAGGCATATCCGCGTTCCCTTATCAACAAAATGCGAGGTAAGCCCGAAGGTGTTCTTATCTTTTTTAAAATTGCTACCTATCGTAAAAGCTGAGGGTATAGGCCTATTTCACGCGAATACGCGCGTTACTTCAGTTTTGGCTTCTTTGTTGTCTTTAGCGACAAAGAAGCCGTATATCTCAACGTGCCATGGTTATTTTAAGCCGCGGATGAGCCGCAGGTTTTTTCCATGCTGGGGTAAGAAGGTCATTGCTATAAGTGGCCAGGTTAAGCAGCATTTGATAGAAGATTTTAAACTTAGCCCATCGCGTATTGAGTTGATATATAATGGTGTAGATTTAAAAAAATTCTGTTTTCATTCTGAGCAGGAGGCCCGCCTTGAAAAGCTAAAACTTGGCCTTGATCTAAATAAGAAGATAGTAGGCCACATAGGCAGGCTTTCATCTATTAAGGGCCAGAATGTGTTAGTCTTGGCTGCCGAGCGGATGATATCTGAGGGACAAAATGTCCAGTTCCTCATTATAGGTGAAGGAGGCGAAGCCTCTGAGCTTAAGCGCCTTATACGAGAAAGACATTTGGAACATAGCGTTTTTATGGGGCCTTCAACGCCGGACACCTCGTTAGCATTAAGCCTTATGGATGTCTTTTGTATGCCTTCTTTGCAGGAGGGATTGGGTATCTCTATTTTAGAAGCCTTGGCTCAGGGTGTCCCTGTGGTGGCTTCGCGCGTGGGAGGCATTCCTTCTATTATCAAGGACGGCGAAACGGGCCTTTTGTGCCCGGTTGGAGATGTTGGTTCTTTTTCGCGGGCTTTATCAAAGATATTGAACGACAACGCGTTGGCCGCGAGCCTTGTTGAAAAGGCGAAGCAGACAGTAAGAGAAAAATTTTCTTTAGATACTATGGCCCGGAAGACAAGGCGTCTTTATGTTTGAAGATTTTTCTGCTAAGGAGCGTATCCTGGTAGTTGAAGTGAACTGGCTAGGCGACGTATTGTTCTCAACGCCGGCTATCAGGGCCATAAGGGCGAGATTTCCTGGCGCCTATATTGCGGCCCTTGTTGTTCCGCGCTGCAGGGCATTGTTGCATGGGAATAATTATCTAGATGAAGTTATGGTGCTTGATGAAGAAGGCCGGCATAAGGGCCCTATCGGCAAGCTTAGGCTTATCGCGGAGTTAAGAAGCAGGAGGTTTGATACGGCCTATATCTTGCGCGCCTCTTTGACGCGCACCCTTTGTATTTTTTTAGCAGGTATAAAAAAAAGGATAGGCTATGTTAATAAAAAGAGTGATTTTCTTCTTACTCAGAAGGTGCCTGTGCCTAAAGGAGGCCTTCATCGGGCAGACATTTATTATTACCTTGTGGCGAAGACAAAAATACCTGATGGTGAAAGGCATTATGATTTTTTTGTCTCTTCCGAAGACAGGAAATTCATAGACGGATTTTTGCAACAGCATAGCCTGGGGGCAGGTAAAAGAATAGTCGTTTTGCATGTCGGAGGCAATTGGGATCTAAAGCGTTGGCCCAAAGAATATTTTGCCGATATTGTTGATGAGCTGATCAGCCATTATGGAGCTGACGTTATAATTTCAGGGTCTTTTGTGGACCATATTCTGGCGAAAGAAATATCTGATCTGGCCAAACATAAACCCTTTATCGCTTGTGGACTAACGACTTTAAAGCAGTTGGGCTGCCTTTTCGCGAAAAGTGACCTTGTTATATCCGCTGATTCAGGGCCGTTACATATAGCTATGGCTATGCAGGCCAGGGCTGTATCGCTTTTTGGGCCAACATCGCCAGAGATGACAGGGCCTTTTGGACGTGGTGACTTTTCTGTGCTTAGAAGCAAGGATATGCCGTGCGCAATACCTTGCTATAATCTTGAATGTAAGGATAATATATGCATGCGTTCTATTTCAGTTCAGCAGGTCTTAGATGAGGTTGAAAAACGGGGATGGTTGAAAAGGCTGAAGTAAAGAAGATACTATATATTACTATGAGCAATTTGGGCGACGCCATGATGGGGTTGCCAGCTTTTGATCTTTTAAGGAGGGAATACCCTCTCGCGAAGATCACGGTAATCGCCGGGCCGCGCACGAAATGTGTCTTTGAATATCATCCTGAAGTTGATGAGCTGATAGTGTTTGATAAACACGCGCCATTGCGGCAAAAGATAGGCCTATTCTTTAAGCTAAGAAGAGCGGGTTTTGACTGCGTCGTGGACCTGAGGAACACGTTCTATCGCTTTGGTGTGAGCGCTAAATATAAGAATCCGGCATTTAATATTTTTCCTGCCTGGATCGTCCACAGCAGTCAGAAACATCTTTATAAGGCGTTTACCGCCATTAAGGGCTTATCTGTTGACGAGGAGGCATTTATTGAGGTGTCATCCAGGAGAAATCCGTCTTTTATAGCTCCGGGAGACCATGTTTATATTGAGGAGCTTTTAAAGAATAATAATGTTTCAAAGGATGAAGAACTGGCCTTGGTCGCGCCCGGCGCGAGAAGTAGCTTAAAACGATGGCATAAGGAGGGATACGCTCAGGTTATATCCGAGATAAGAAAGAAATATGGTTATAAAGTCGTTGTTATCGGAGACGCAGGCGAAGCGGCAATGGTTAACGAGATCATAGGCGCGTCAGGCAGCGACGCCATCGATCTATGCGGTAAGATGGATTTTGGACAGCTTTGCAGCCTTATCCAGCGCTCCAAGCTCGTCATATGCAACGACAGCGGTGTTTTACATATAGCCAGTTATTTGGACAGGTTTGTTGTTGGTATTTATGGGCCGTCAGATCACAAAGAATTTGGGCCATGGTCTAAGAGGTGTATCGCGGTCAGGAAAAATATCTTATGCTCCCCTTGCGGCAAGGCTACCTGCCGTTATGACGAAGAATGTATTAAGACCGTTACGCCTTATGATGTATTATTGGCAGTGCGGCTTGTATTGGAGGGCCGGGGAGCAAACGTCCACGAAAACCGGTACAAGAGGATCCTTGTTGTCCGCACAGACCGCATTGGCGATGTTTTGATATCAACGCCTGTTGTCAAAGCGCTGCGCGATAATTATCCTATGAGTTATATCGCTATTATGGTCTCTCTTTATACCAAAGACCTTGTTGAGGGTAATCCTTACTTAGATAGCGTCATCATTCTTGACAAGGATAAAAAGCACAAAGGCCTTTTCGCGACTTTGGGTTTAAGCCGCAGTTTAAAAAATATGAAATTTGATGTCGCGATCATTCTGCACCCTACGGTGCGTGTTCATCTTATATGTTTTTTAGCGGGTATAAAAGAACGCATCGGCTATGACCGTAAGGCCCCCTATTTTTTAACGACCGTTATTAAGCATACGAAACAGTATGGGGCGCGTCATGAAAGCGAATACAACTTTGATCTTTTGAAACCTCTTGGTATTTTGGAGGTCAATAAGGAACTCTATATGCCTATAAAGGCGTATTCAGAAAACTTGGTGCGTGAGGTATTAAAAGACGCGGGGGTCACACCGCGCGACCGGCTGGTCGTTATACATCCTGCTTCAAGCTGTTTGTCGCGGCGTTGGCCTATTTCTAGATTCGCTCAGCTTATAGATAGGTTGGCCATGTCTTTTCGCGTCAAGGTTTTGATAGTCTCGGATTCTATCCATAGTGATATTTCTAAAGAGCTGGTTTCTTTGTCAAAAACAAGGCCTATTGATATGTCGGGCCGTTTTGATCTAAGCGGACTGGCGAGCCTATTTAAGAGATGCGCGCTTGTTATCTCTAATGATTCAGGGCCTGTACATATGGCTGTGGCTGTTAAAACTCCGGTTATCTCTATTTTTGGAAGGAATCAACCGGGCTTAGGCCCGGCGCGGTGGAGGCCCTTGGGCGTTACTGATATATTTTTGCATAAAAATACGGATTGCTCGCCGTGTTTAGCTCAAGACTGCGTTAATAATTTTAAGTGCCTTGAGGCTATAAGCGTAGACGAAGTGTTCGCTTGCGCCGGGAGGCTTTTGAATAGATCGCAACAAAAGTCAATTAACAATAACTTAACTCCGAGCTTAAAGATAAGTCAAAATTCTCATAGGAATGAAGACATTCCAAATAATGACAATTTTGACTCAAAGCTTCGGAGTTAATCCCGTCAGAGACGGGATTAAGGAGGGCAGGATGAAAGAAATGAAGATCAGCGCTGTTGTCGGTGTGTCTGTAACGGTATTGGCTGTGGTCACGGCGTTCGTTTTTAGTTTTGCCACCGTAGCTTACCAGAAGCAAGTTGCCAAATTAGTCAAGGTTAACAAAGAGTATAAACGAACCATGGAAGAATATAAGTCAGCTTTAGAAAATATAAAAAATGAGATCTCAAAAGCCGGGATCAATGTCCAGTAGTCGCAGTGGCGCATACCGGATTATCCAATTGGTCCGGGTATAGCTGCCGCAGAAAGCGGCGCACCGGCGCAATACCGATCAGCGCCGGGTGTAGCAGAAATATACAGAAAGGTCAAATGAAAAATATTATATGGGTTTTAGCGGTTTTGTGCGCGTTTGTCGCGGGATTTTATGTTTCAGCTAACAGTGTATCCGCCAAATACCGTGAGGAGATCGTGCGCCTTAAGGGTGAATCGTCTATTTATAAGGCCGAGTCAGAGAAATACGCCCAGACTATAAGGTCTATACGCGAAACAGCGGCTCAGGCTACTGTCACTGAAAAGGCGCTATAGTTTGATGTAGGATTGAAACATTGGTTGACGCTGTAGCAAGGTATTGCTATAATTCTCATCTATTCTTCATAAAGGAAGGGCCTAACACCATGGACCTAACTAAGTTAAAGACTTATTCTATCAGGAAGAGAAAGAGCAAGGTCAATAGGCAGGAATTCGCCCATATATTGAAAGCGGGCAGCAGTTTTAGCGATTTTCTGAATTCTCTTCCCGATATCCTCAAAGCAAAAGATCTGAAAGAGGTGGTCGCGGTTATTGTAAGAGCCCGCGAAAAGAATAAGCCGGTGATGTTCTTAATGGGGGCGCATGTCATAAAGTGTGGCCTGTCGCCTATAGTTATAGAGCTCGTCCGGCGTGGTATCGTAACGTCGGTGGCGTTAAACGGCGCGGGCGTGATCCATGATTTTGAACTTGCTTTTTGTGGTGAGACTTCTGAAGACGTATTAAGCGCTTTGAAAGACGGCACCTTTGGTATGGCGCGCGAAACAGCTGATTTTATCAATACAGCTGTTAGCGATGGTGCCAGAGGAAGCCACGGTTTTGGAGAGTCATTTGGTTTAAAGATAGAAAAGGAGGATCTTAAATTTAAAGATCTAAGTATAGCCTTTACGTGCCTTAAGAAAAAGATACCATTGACCGTGCATGTGGCTATAGGCACGGATATTATTCATCAGCACGCTTCTTTTA
>Ga0051987_10001459_pt1 | contig 11976 bp, 8 predicted proteins | sample CryGey08umfilter_2_FD_58083 | JGI IMG/M metagenome (GOLD analysis project Ga0051987, IMG submission 58083) | Groundwater microbial communities from aquifer in Utah, USA - Crystal Geyser 4/10/14 0.8 um filter | ecosystem: Environmental > Aquatic > Deep subsurface > Groundwater | place: USA: Utah... | reverse complement strand
AAAATCTCGTGCTCCAGCGTGTGCTGGTTGGTAAACACTGTCAGCGCCTGCGGCGCGCCGTGCGTTGTCGCGAGATTCTCCAGGTCGACCTTCCGATTCCCGAGCACGGTCGGGTCCGCGTCGGTGATCACGATCAACCGGTCGGCAACGCGTGCGTCGCCATGCGGTCGCAGCAACACTTCGACGTACGGACGAAAATCCACGCCCTCGATGGGTACGATGACGGTTCCCTTGAACCGTAGCCATCCGTCTGGGTCATCGGCAAGAATCAGCTTTTGCGCCAGCACCGGCAACAGCAATGCCTCGGCGATTCCCTCTACCAAGATAGCTCTGTTGCCAAACAGCAGTGCAGAGCGGGTCACGTCCAGATAGCGGCTGATCTTGTCCAGAGTCTTTGGCTTCAGCCCTAGTTCAGCGATGGGCACGCTGACCGATTCCGAGACTGCCACTCCGTTCTCATCGCGCTGCCGCGAGCGCATAACCACCAAGTGCAGCGGGGAGACCCATGCCGTCAAGTTCGGTGAATGGGTTGTGACGACGATCTGAATGCGGCCCTCCGGCTTGCCGACCTTGATGACGCGCGCTGCTGATTGACGTGCCTGCTCCAATAGGAATTCGAGAACCAGCACTTGTAGTTGCGGGTGTAGATGCGCCTCTGGCTCTTCGACGAGAAAGATGGTGAGGTCAGCTTCTTTGGCCTTCGCCAGTTCGACCACAACCGTGGCCATGTAGAGCAGGTTGGAGTACCCGAGGCCAGAGGCTCGTATGTCTTCGGGCACAAGGCCCGAGTCGGCCAATCGGAACCGCAGGTCGCGGGCTACATCGAGCAGCGTTTCCTCTCCAAAGTCCAGCGCTGCCGTCTGAGGACGGACCCCATTGGTCAGCATCCCTAAGGCGGTATCGATTTCCGTGTTCATTGTCCCCAGGATGTCTGGCCTATCGTCCGCTCGCCGGACGCCAGCCAAGAAGGCAAGCTCCTGATCTTTCGGCAAGAAATGGCGCAACAACGCCATGACCCGTGTACCGCTACCAGTACCAAGCGCCTGGTGCGCGTCGCGCAGCGGCGGCAAGTAGACGTGCCGAATCAGGTCGCTGGAGCCGGCCTCATGCTCGTTGGTGTCGAAGCGCCCGGCCCAGACGGTGGTCTTACCGCGTGGTGCTCGCTCGGACCGCGATTCGTATCGATAGCCGAAAACTGCTTCATCCTGAGTGGGATCCGGAACCGCCGAGATCAGCAGTCCTTTCAGGGTGTCGCCGAGCCCTTTGAAAACACCCTCGATCTGGAAATTTGGAACGGCGGCATGGCGCCGTACATCTTCGTCTTCCGGATACCGCTCCCGTCGTCCGCTCAACGGCAATGTGAGCAGCCGGATGGCGTCGACAACATTGGACTTTCCGCCATTGTTCTCCCCGACCAATACGGTCAGGTCGGGACGAAGGCTGACGATCACATTGTCGCAAGATCGGAAACGCGAAATTGTCAGGCTACCCAGGTGCATGGTGTTTCCTTTACCGGCTCAACAGGCCGGGGCATTTTTGCGCGCAGCTCTTCGAGCGCTCTTTCCAGACGCGCTCGAACGCGTGCATCGCATTGTCGTCGTTGAAGCGAACGCCGGCCGGAAGCAGCGGCGCGATGTCTTCGATCAGGCTGCGCGTGAGCTTTTTCCAGCATGCGCTGTTCGGACACGGCGCGCGTGATGGGTTCCACATAGCGCTCAGTCTTGACGCTCCCTGAGAGTCGCAGGCGCCTTTGCCCTCTTGGCAGACGTTCGTGTTGGCTTGGAGCTAGCGTCTGAGCGCTTTGCGCTCTTGCTGATCGCGCTTGGCAAGTAACGCCGCCCCGGTACCTTCACGATCACGACCTGTCGTGGTTCCGTTTCATCTGTCCTTTGTATGGAACGGCATTCCACCAGAGATCGAATGTGCGGCGTGCCTTCAAGCTTCGGTCCTGTCAGGTCAAGTACCAGCAGGAATCCCAATCGAATGCTGACGTTCTGGTAATCGGTGGTCTGTCCTGCGTAGTTCTTCGTCAACGAATCAAACGACGCATCCCGCATCTCACGCTTGATTTCGATCACGATGCGCTCCCCAGTACTTTTTAGCGCCACGTCGGCACGCCCGCTTCCAAGATTTGTAGGTTCCATCTCGCCCGATGCAGATTGGGTGCTCAACCAGCGAAAGTAGTCGTCTTGGAGTGCGCTCTCCGGCGCCAAGCTACCGTCAGCTGTCTCGAAAAGGTAGGCTACAGAGGGATCGTCCTTCTTGGTCATTTCAAGCCGGTTCTTGAGAAACCGCACCGTCCACAACAAGACCGTATCGAACAACTTGGCCCCACGCAGGTTGTCGCGGTGATCCGGATGATGCTCAACCAAAGACCGGCACTGGTCGAAAATACCGATCTCAGCCCCGCTAAGGTTTTCAAGACTAGATGCGAATGCATTCGCGACCAGTTCACTAACCCTGCGTTTGGTGTCCTCGCTGCAGTGGGCTTGTGAAAGTGCGGCAGCGACCGGCGCCCAAACGGTGGCTGCCTCAGTGGGGTTTCGCGGCACCTTTGAACGATCTGTCATCAGACGATCAATACCGCTCAGGATGGCATCGGCCTCAGGAACCAATTCGTGCTCGCGGTTCTGTTGCAGCCAGCACTTCAAGAGGTAGGCCTGCCCTTCGCGCTGCGCTATAGAGGCCTCGATTCTGGGGCGAATCAAAGTCTCCAGGTATCCGTCACTGCTCCGCTTCAGGATCGCTCGTCCGGCGCTGTAGGCAGACAGAACCTGCCTTTCGATTACGACCCTAGGTTCCCACCAACTAATTTCCTGCAGCCTGTCGGCAAGTGACGCCAAGGTTCCAGCGAGATCATTCCAGCAAGCCGCTTGAAAATGCCGAGCACCCAGCCAAGCCGGCGAGTTTGGATTGGCATGCCAGGCGAGCAGCTCGAAGGCCGACTTCTGGATGACTGCGCTGCGCTCCCTTAGCTCGTGCTCCGTTTTATGCGCCTCGAAGTCAGTCAGCAGCGTGAGGCACTCCCCATACAGCGCCGCCTCTGGTGTTGCCTCTTGCATTGACTCAGCCTTCTTGAACCAATGCAACGAATCCAAGAAGAACGAGGTCGCCGCGTCTCTCTTGGGCTCATCAAGTGCCGATGCCAGGCCTGCCATCCCCAGTTCAAAGCTGGCCTCATAGGCCGCCCCTTCACATTCGGACAGGGTGCGCAGCATATTGACCAGTTCCGCTTCGCGCCAATGAGAATGCGCAATTCCCATGATCTTTGCGGCGTGGCGAAGGAACTGCGGCTCGTCGGACACTTGGATGCCCAGTAGGGCATCAAGCAGACGGAGCTGCATTCGACGGTCCGTCGCCGCCAAGCGGAAAGCACCTTCAAGCGCTACCGCGCGCGCATAGCCCGTGAGGGCGCCTGATGCATCGCCAGCCTTTTGCAGGAAAGCCATGAAAACGTCGCTGACGGTTCCATCGGGTAGCTGCCGGCAGGCATCCAGGGCATCGACCATTTCGATCAACACGAAGTCGCTCGTGGCACCTTGCACCAAGCGGCCGATCAGTTCCTTCCATGGACGCGCACCATCGACAGTTGTGCTCCCCACATCTCGCAGAACAGCGAAGAGAACCTCGCTGGCCAGCGGAGAGGTTGATACCGATGGCGTCGCCTCAACAATCGCGTCGAAGCCACCCAGATCCTCAACGTGCGGTGTCTTGCCTTTGCCCAGCAACGCATGCAGCGCAACTTCCACCGGGTGACGCTGCGGTCTGGGGTCGGCAGCTACCACAAATAGCCTCCGTTGGAGGCTTCCCTGCGATGGCTGGATGGAATGTGATCGCTCATGGCTTTCGATGCCATGCCCGCAACGAAAATCTGAAGATGAGGAAGCTCCCCGCGAATGGTCTTCAAGCCAGAGAGCAGCTCACGAAGGTCCTCCGGAGCAACTTCCTGGGCAGCGGGCGAATCGATCATGATCAGGCCCGGGTGTCTCCCGACGCCTCGGCACTCCCCGACCTGGATCATGGCGAGAACCGTGGCAACCTTCAAGCGGAGGCGTTCGCCCTTCGTCACCTTGCTAAACGATGTGTCGGCGCCACCTTTCACCAAAAGCAGGCTCGCATTCCCGCGTAGCTGGGCCTTCGATAGGCTATGCATCCCGAAGCGCTGGGCAAAGCGCAGAAGGCTAGTGGAGACCTCTTCGAGATATTCGTCGCGGACAGCTTTGGATCGTGATTCTGTCTCCGTGACAATGGCTTTGAGCACAATTGCTTCATCGTCCTCGACATCATCGGTACCAGGATCAAAGCTTGCCTCTTCGAGGCGACCTTCGAGAACTGCGATCTCGTTGGATAGGAGTTTCCGGGCATCGAACGAACCAAGCTGCAGTGTCAACGCTTCGGTCTTGGTTTGAATGCTTTCCAGATCCGTTTGCAAGGTCGCCAGGCTTGCATCAGCCAACTTTCGATTGTTTTCGGCCTTGTCAAATGCTGATTTCGACGCCTTCACGCTTGCCTCCAGCGCCTTCTGCAGGGCATCTGCATCCTCGCTGCTCGAAATGCTCTCTCCACATACCGAACATGAATGACTGAGAGCCTCCTTCTTTTTCCGTGCCTGGTCGATCTCATGATCGCAACGCGGGCAGCAGGTCGGGTCGAGTAAACGAAAGATCGAACCAGCCGCCGTCGAATCCTTGTGAACCTGCAGGTCCCGGCGATCTTGCAGGTAGGCGGCGCTTGCTTGCTGCTCGGCGAGCATTTCGCGATCAAGGCGCTCCTGCATCGCCTTCTCTCGGCGCTTGGTCTCCGAGTACTTGCCGCTAAGCGCCGATAATTCAACCTGAATGACGTCGTCCGAGGGCTGCGCATTCAATGCTTCTCGCTTCTCTGCGAGCAATGCTTCTATCTCTTTGACTCGGGCCTGCTTGGCTCGGGCACCTTGATTGCGCCGGCGTGCCTCCAGGTCATTGCCTGACTCCACAAGTTTCTGAGCCGCCGATGCCGAGGCAAGAGTCGAGACCCATGGAACCCCCAGATACATCTGCATGAGACGCGCCTGCGTTCCCGTGGTGGCCGGCAGATCGCCCAACACTACGTCGTAGTTGGTGCCAATGAACATCGCACCTGACAACGCCGGCCAGCCATGAATGACCGCATGGCCGGTCTTTTCTTCGGAATCGCTTTCTCGCCATGTTGCAAGGCCTTCCATTGAAAACGCGCGCAGGAAGAAATCCGACATGACCATTTCGAACTGCTTTTCGCTGCTGAAAGAGGCGAGGACCGTTGCGTTTTCTGTCGTCGATGACCGCCGAGTCAGCGCGCCGTCGGCACCATTTCGACAGTCAATCCTCACCTCATGTTCCAGCCCATCAAGATCGAATCGCAGGCAGGCGTTGTGTATCCAGGCCCTGACGTCATCCTGAAGATTCGGGGATGGCCTCCCGCGCACTAGCCAGCGTACGACTTCGATGACCGACGATTTCCCCCTTAGGTTTCGGTCTGTCATCATTCCCCAGAGCCCTTCGCTGAGGTCTTGCCATTCGAAAGCGTAGGGTCCGTCGTCCTCCACCCCTTGCTTGACTCCACCGAAGGAAATGCTCAGAAGCTTCATCCTGCGTGGAGCAGGCAGGACCGGGGTCGGCACGATATGTCGCGCGGTCATCACCGACTCCACGCGACTTGTATCGACCTTCGCTCGACTGGCGATGGCATCCAGCCATTCCATGCTCTCTTTTGCCATGTCTCCTCCTTCAGACGGTTTGTTTTAGTTGAATCAGTCTTCTTTGCACGCTCGGCCCGATAGAAGGAATGATCCCGCCGAGCTGGGTTTGAGCGTACGTTGCCTGCTTGTATTGCTTCTCTTTGAGCGCGCCGCCACCACGTGCACCCGCAATGTCCGCGACCAGGGCTGACCGGCTGGCATACCACTCAAGAACTGGTTCCTGTACAACCGCATTCGAACAAACATCCACCCCGCGAACTGTCAGGATGAAGTCGGTCTCATAAACCTTTATTTTTCCTTTGATTCCGGTGATACGCACCAAGTCGCGCGATCGAAGCAAGGAAAGCGCATCATCGAGGCGTTCATAGGCACCAAACAGGTAGCGGATCATCGGAACGCGCCGCAGATCGGGCTCGTCACTCTCGAAAATAGCCTCTGCGGCTTGGCGGTGCTTGATATTGCCGGTGGTCTCGTAGGCGTCCAGCAACTCGCTCGCCAAGTAGTCCGGATTGCGCATCCAGAAGTCAAATGCATGCAATCGTGCTTCGCCTTTGAAAATCTTGGCAGCCGTTGCGTCGGTCGGGTCGGTCAATGGCAAGCCGCCGGCGTTAAGGATGAAAAGTATCCGGATCGCATCACGGTGCGGCGTACGAGCATTCACACGCTTCCCTTTTTTCTGAGCATGAGTTGGATCATCGCGAACAAGCGATGGAAGAGGTAGTCTATGTGGTCCACATCGATGACTGGCACCTGGGTGACTTCCGAGTGACGAATTAGGTGACTGTTTCCAATGAAGTTCAACTCCGTCGCCGCCGCCTCCAGTCTCGCCCGCAGTGATGGCTCTGAAGTAACGGCGTCGAGGAGGATCTTGATCGACCTTTTCTTGTCGCTGGGGTCAGCGAGGGATTTGAGCCGCTCCCATGCGTCCCACAAACGCTCCAGTGCTTCGCGACGTACCAATGGGTTGCAGTCAGAAAACTTCGCCCGGCACTCGTCTAGCATGTTGTCGAGCGTGCGGTCCCCGGTCGCGAACAGGGTTCGTTTCAGGTCATCGCCAAGTACTGGCGGGAGAACTCGCACAATGCGGCCGGCCGATAGCATCTCAAAGGCCATGCCGTTGCGTGCAAAGATGCGGTTGACGGTCGCGCGGAACTCTTCCTGCCCGGCCTGCTGATCGAAGGTCAGGTGGTGGTGGCTGAAGAAGTCGTGGTACTTCCCGGGGATCGGCTTTCCTACTGAAGCGTAGACAAATTCGACGAAGTCCAGAATCAGCAGCGTATCCGGCGCGAATGGCTGACGCTGCGACAAGAGCCCATTCTCAACGACTGTCGTGGTTTCCAGCGGCCAAGTCAGGCCAGGCATCTCCGCAATCACAGCGGCCGCCAAGGCATCTGAATCGCATCCGCTGATGGCTTGCCCGTCGGGGCAACGCTCGGGGAACCGCAGGCCGAAAGCACCACTGTTAATCAGCGCCTGCACTGTTGCCGCCAGGCCGGCCCAGACCGCAGGAGAGATCACCAGCTCAATCCGTGCGCGTGGTCCGTTCTCTCGATCACTAAAATAGTCACTCATAGACGTCTTGCCTTCTGCGGTAACGATGTGATGATAGTTGCGTCGATATTCTTACCCATACCACTGAGAATAGCTTTGATCGCCACGCGGCACCCCTATCCGATCCGGGCCAGCAGTTGATCGATCACGTTGCTCGACTGACGCTGACGCAACGCCCTTGCCTCACGCTGCTCGGGCTCGTCGCTTTCGCCAAGCTCGAACTTGGCGACCGACACGGGGCCGTCCTTACGATAACCCTCAGTCTTGTCGTCCTGTGAAAAACGCTTACGCAAAATCTCCAGTGCGGCCTGGATTACGGCACTATGCTTGCCGTTGCGTTCCTTGCGGAATGCTTCGGCGACAGCATCCAGCCCCTCCGGCGCATGTTCGATGCAATAGATGAGATCGTGCGCATCCTTGCGTTCGTAGCGTTGGTCGAACGCGAACGACTTCAAGCAGGTGAAACTGACCAGATTGGCGTGCATGATCTTCTCGGTCGCGATGCCGTTGTCGCCCAGCAGCTCGGCCTGAATCTCGGTGACCTGGTGGAGATCGAAAACGATGGACGAGTGCGGGATGTTGAGCGCCGAGATCGTGCCTTCGGTCGGCAACGGCTGGACCTTGCCACCGGCGATGTCTGGTGCGTCGGCGAGCAGTTCGAGCACCATCAGCGCACCGTGTTCGGTGCGGGTCTGCCAGCGCCACGAGAGTTTCTTTCCGCTCTCGTTTTCGGCACGCTCGAAGCCCATTTTCTTGAAGTTGTCTTCCAACGTTCGGTACGCCTCGGTATCGGCCAAGATTTGCAGGTCGATCACAATGTCCACGTCCATGGTGCCGGCATGCGCGGGTACGACGGGTGGCCGAGCCGGTACCAGATACCTTGGCGTAAGGCCACCGATGAGGTAGACCGAGTCCTTCCAAGGGCCTAACCCCCGTAGCAGAGTCACCAGGACGCGCTCACAATCAACCGTGTACTGGTCGCTGTAACCATCGAGGGTTGCGGGCTTGGCCATCAGAAACCGATCCTTTCTTTGCGCAGGTGTTCTGCCATTTCCTTGGCACGGCCTTCACCGCGCAGCAGATCGAGGTAGACCTGAATAGGACTGGCCAGCCAGATACCGCCCACTTGCTCCCGAAACAACAACTCGCCGGGCGACTTCGCTTCGATGATCGAGAGGTTCGCCCCGTCACTGACCACGCGCGCGCCGAGTGCGCCAATGGCGGCATCGGCGGCAGCGCTGACCAGCAAGCGGGCGCGCACCTGGGAAACACTGGACAAGAACGGCGCGTAGCGCTGTGCAGCGGCCTCAAAACTGACCGCGTACCCGACCTCATGGGTGGCGAAGGCCTGTCCAACGTGCTCCAGCAGGGTGTCGGCTTTGATTGAGGGGACGTAATAGCGACGTAGCGTGGGGGGGCGGATGGAAGCGATCTGCTTCACCCAGGCATCCAGTAGCGCCGCAGGCTCTCTGAGGTGGCGCTCTTTGCTGGGGCCTTGTCCGCGCGAGACTAACCAATCGAAACGCTCAAGCTCCGTCAGTACCTGCGAGGCGGTTGCTGGCGACACCAATGCCTGTTCGGCGAGTTCTTTGCCGCCGAACCATTCCTGATGGCGCATCAGCAGGGTGTGCAGCACCTGCGCACGCCGCCCGGAAAACAAAGACCGTACCGATTTCGACAGCGTTTTGGGTGGCGGCTTGTCGATGTAGAGATACACGCCAGGTGCGGGCAAGAACAGGCTGCCGCCGCTGTCGTAGTACCCGACATGCTCATCCCTGAGCAGTTCCTTGGCCCCCGGAGAGATGGACTCGGCGACCAAGACTGATACCGTCTCAATGCCACTTTGGGCTTTGGGCCTGTTGTGGCTGATTTCCCTGAACTGCCAGAGAACTTCACGCACATCTCTTGGATAAACGGCCTTTTTTACCTCAATCAGAACGGTGAAAGACTTGCCTGCGATGTGCAGGTCGATTTGGGCGTCATGCTCCCTGTCGCCGGCCAGCCCGGCGGGCTCCCGGTGGTCCAGTTCGGCCTGCACCTCTGGCAGCGCCCGAAGCGTATCGAGAAACTGCTCAATTAGCTGTCGTTCGGTCGTGTTCGACTCAAGCATCATGGTTTACGGGTTCTTTGCTGCGCAGTGGATATGCCAATACTAGCGAATATTCAATGAAATGGCAATATTTACTGTACAGTGAATATCGTTACTCCATTCTGAGCGTCCCGGCGTATCGCCACCGGGCTCGTGGGCATTGTCCCCTCGCGTCTTGCCGGATTGCGGTCATACGGTGTTGCGGCCAGTCGAGAATTGATCCAGGTGCCGCCGATGGACTGATCCAGGCTTAGTCCTTGCAATCCCAATGCTGGCAACGGTTCGCAAGGCTGGTGCATGAGTCAGTCGAAGCCCGGCACATGGGGGTGCGGCGCCAACACCCTCTACTCAAAGAGTAAGCGGACGGCTATCTATCTCAATGCTGAAGTGAAAAAATTCACCATGTTGGTTGATCTCAAGGTCACGCGTCAATCGCCTCGATCAGGAGTCCTTTCGGCTTCCCTGTGCCATTGACCACGACCCGGCAACGCGCAGCGATCCAATTTTGTGCTTTGGTTGCTTGGTAGATTCGCTCGGACATCTCATAGCCGAAAGGGTCATGCCAGGATGCTTCGATCCGTCGGCACTTTGCACCAATGCGTCGCTGGGCATCTTTTGACAACCTTACGATTGCGCGATCAAGCCCCACCTGATCGGCTCGAAACTGCAGTTGAACTGGTACATCCTGCATGGCGCTGAAGCGGCGATTTGGTAGGCTGGCAGTGGCGGTTTTGCCGTGCGCAAATTGGATCTGAACTGAGCCTTCGCCAGAGTCCATCTGCCGACCAACTTTTGTGATATTTGAAGCGCATTTACGACGGTAAATTGCCTCCAGAAAATCGGTTGTTTGCCAGGTCCTTCGGGCGTGCAATTCACGCAGCAGCTGCATTGCTTGGTTGGTGTGCATTTGTGCAACCTGGCACTCAATGTCCAACTGATTCAGTTCGCTACCAAGAGATTCCTCCAACTCACTTATGAAACTGAGTTGGACTCCCGGAGATAGACGTACCTCTAACCATTCGTCGCCTTCTTGGCAAACCTTCTTTCGCAGGACCACCTGGCTGTTAAGTCTGATGGGCTCAAGCAAATCGTGTACGCCTTGCTGAACCTGTTTCAGCCTCTCCAGGTAATCGCACAAATCAGGCGTAAGAGATGTGTGCCCCACGCGAATGCTGAATAAATGTTTTGTCATGACCGCTGTACCCCAGAGAGTTTGAGTTGGTGAAAGATGCTCAGTGCAAAGAAAAGTCCATGCACCTCAGCCATTCGAAGTCCCGCTGAAGGCGCAGCTTTGTCTGGAGAAAACGTGAGACGCCCCAACATCAGGTAACGACGCGCAAACCCGCGCCGAGGCCTGACCGTCTCGATACGGATGTCGGTGCCCAATGCTTCTAAACTGATTGCTTTGATCGCCTCGATCTCTTTGTTCAAGTGCGACTCGCGCTCCGCTGGGGACTTGTCAGCACCCAGGTCTTGAACCCTGGCCACCATCGCCTGTGGAGGGAAACCAGCCTCTTTGAGCAGCATGAGAAAGGCGTGAGAAGCCAACGGGTCCTGTAGTGACAGTGCATCTTTGCATTGCATAACAGCCCAAGACTTTGCTGCATTGACGGCACTATTTTCATGCCCATGTGCATACAGATATTTGACCAACCGTTGCAGTTGCGGAGGGTAGGCTAAATCAAAGGACCAGTGCCGAGGTGAAAGGTTTTCATGAACCCAGCTCATCGCATGCTCCACCTCGGTGGTGTCCAGCAGCAGTGATGTCGACCGCCCGTGTCCATGGGGTTGGGTGGATTGCAATACCTGGCGCACTGTCAGGCATACCTGTTTGACCTGAGCTTCAGTGCAGGAGAGGCGCAAGCACGCCGCGGTCTTGTCGGTTCCGTCCACCATCATGGCTAGCGCCTGACGAACCCAAAGCAAAGCGACGGGGGCATCTGATGCTGGCGTCGGTGCCTGCAATGCTGGCAGGGTGTAGTGGTGGCCAGGGATGTGGCCATCTGGATGTTTGGCCAACGCCTTCTGCGTTAATAAATGTGAATAGAAGACGCTGCTATGGCTGGAAGCATCAATGGAACTCTGCTTGCGAAGCGCGACCGCTGTCTCTCCCAGCCAGAACGCAGCCTCGCTTGAATTGATATGGTGAACCACCTTCACACGGTCGAGCGCATGCCTTATCGCGTACTCGGGGAGGTGGAAGTAGGTATCCCAAAGGGTTGTGGCAGAGGCATGCCCAATTTCATGAGACAGTGTGTGCAGCGGAGAGACTGCGTTTGGCGCCAGGGGCTTGGTGAGCAGGTCGTAAGCGCGGTAGGTTGCGGAACTGTGCCTGAGCGTGTGGAAAGACACGGAGTCGTCGCCGGTGCTCGCTTTCAGAACATCGTTGATCAAGCGCACGCAGTGACCAAATCGGTACAGTTTGTTGGCCTGGTTGGGGTCGCCGAACAAGAAGACTGGATTTTTCGGCAAGAACCTGGATTCTTGGTCGCGGCGGTCTCGCCAGGCAAGGACCAGGCGAATGGCTTCGGGGTCGTACAGGTGCACAACCCGTCTCGCGGCCCTGCTCTTGCCGCCGTGGGTACCTCGCCCTGGGTCGATCTCCACCCGCAGTCCACCT
>Ga0051987_10001455_pt1 | contig 12000 bp, 13 predicted proteins | sample CryGey08umfilter_2_FD_58083 | JGI IMG/M metagenome (GOLD analysis project Ga0051987, IMG submission 58083) | Groundwater microbial communities from aquifer in Utah, USA - Crystal Geyser 4/10/14 0.8 um filter | ecosystem: Environmental > Aquatic > Deep subsurface > Groundwater | place: USA: Utah... | reverse complement strand
TTAGGAGCTTAAAGTCGCTCCTATAATGCCTAGATTATCGCAAAAAAGTCCGGCCTGCACAACAACGACGAAGCAAATAGAGTTGAGAGTCCTCAAAAAACTAGTCAGCAGAACAAAAAAGGACCGCATCAGTTAGAAGCAGTCCAAGTAAGTCCGACTGACAACGCTCGCTAATCGTCGAAATCCTGCTGCCGCATCGGAAAAACGACCAGAGCGAAGATACCGAGAGCGACCGCCTCCATCAACACATAATTGACCGACAGTCCGGCCAACCAGCTAGCCAACAACGCCACCGGTATATCGACGACGCACTTCAGGCAGTTGAGATTCGAAACGGTCGTCGCTCGACATTGGGAATCGATCCGTTTCTGAATGGCCCGGGAAAACAACGATTCGCGCAGACCTATCATCGCCTCTGCCAGACAGAGGGCCACGAGCGCCACCCAAGCTAAGTTCAGACACAGCACTAGCCCAATCAGTGACGTACCAATGATAGCCGTCCACCGAATAGCGCGAGCCGTACCGAACAAAGAGACTATTACCCCAGCACGCCTGTTTAGAAAGAACATCATCCCGCGTGAGACGGCGTAATACAGTCCGATGACTATGACGGTGAATCCATGGCCCGAAAGTATCGGCTGATAGACACGCCAGAGCAGAAACCCAACCAAGAAGACCAACGTCTTGCTGAATGCGGCCTTCAGAAGCCAAGGCTGACTACGGATGGTCCGCAGACTCTGACCGAGGATATCCCTCCTGGGACCGTCTTGTTGCCGGGAAATCACCCGTAAACCCCGGTATGTCTGTAGAGAGTCTCGAAGAGTTCGGGATGGAGTCCCACCTCGAGGATTTCATCGTTGAGAACTGGGTCAAGATTCCGGCTCTCGATGGATACAAGATCTACGAGGAAGATGGCGAGGTCGTTGGTCAGCAGTACAGTACGAACGTAGGGCGCATTGATATCCTTGCGAGATCAGTGGATCAAAAAGAGTGGCTTGTCATCGAGCTGAAGAAGGGTATGACGAGCGATAAAGTGGTCGGGCAGACGCTGCGATACATCGGATGGATAAAGAGGCACGAAGCCGAGGGTAGTCAAATCGTGCGGGGACTCATCATTACCGGAGATCGTGACGAAAAGCTGATGTACGCGCTTGAAACGCTAGAGAATGTTGGCTTGATGACGTACTCGGTTAGCTTCAACCTGAAAAAGGTGAAGTAAAGCGATCCTTACCGTCCCCAGAAGTTGTCCTTAATAAATAAGTTTGACGTTTGAGTTGTTGCCCACGACGGCAAGGATCGGTCGTTTTATATAAATCACGCATTGTTGGTCACGCGCCTTCTTCGTCATCACCAAATTGCTTGGGACGACGAACATTTGAGTCGGGTGGAATGTAAAGTGTGCGCTTTGCTTTTAAGTCCGCTGAGTTGCGCTGAAAGCTGAGGCGATGCAGTGCGTATTGTAGGAACTTGTCCGCATTACCAGAATGCCAACCGAGACACATCCTTGCAGAGTGGAGCAAATCCTCGTCCGGTGTATGAGCATTCACTGTGACACCGGGTAATACGTCCGGATTCGCAATGAGGCGTCCCGAAATAATCGAGAACTGAAAAGTCACTGCTGTTTCATTTTTCGGATTCAGGACGATATCAATTTCGTTAAGTTTCTTTGTTTGTACGGGAAGCGCAGTGATGTCATAAACGTGATCTTCTAACATCTTCTGGTAGCCAATTTCCCGCAACGCACTGCGACCGCTGCATGTAATATACGTTCCGCCCTGACGCTTGATGAGCACAGCACCAGTTGCGTGGAATGAAACATGATCGACAACATCACTAACACGGGACTCTTCAATGAGCCCTCTCTCAGAAGGTACGTAGTAAATGTCGCCACCGAATGAATCGATGATAATGTTCGCAATCTTTTTGATCCCGTCGCTTGTCTCGACAAGTATGCGATAAGTGACGTTATTGGGGTATGTTTCGTTGCCGCCCATAACTAAAATATATTCCCGGGATTCGTGGAATTAAGTCTACAACAAAACCGCCCTTTCAGGCGGTTTTGTACTGGCGACAAGCACCTATCGGATCGAGGGCTTTCGAGGCTCTCGCATACATGCCGATAAGAACTTCTCGTGGCAGGGGCTGTAGGAATCGAACCCACGACCGAGGTTTTGGAGACCTCTGTTATACCATTTAACTAAGCCCCCATGGCACATCTTTTGTAACTGATTTTAACCCAACTGTCCACTACGCAAAAACGGCGACCTAAGTCCCCGTTTTGCCCCAACCTACCTATTTGGTCTCCTTGTGGGCAACATGCTTCTTGCACCACTGGCAGAACTTGGATAGCTCCAACCGAACGGCCTTGAGCGTCTTCTTGTTCTTGTGGGTCCGATGAGTCACGCGTCCGCACTGACCGCACTCCAGTTTTACGAGATTGTCTTGAGACATAAAATTGCCGATCCGTTACGACACGCGGGATATTAGCAGGCCTGTCCGAATCTGTCCAGACTAGTACCGTTATATCAGATGGAGCCACCTCTGGGGTTCGAACCCAGGACATCCAGTTTACAAAACTGGTGCTCTGACCAGCTGAGCTAAGGTGGCGCGCATGCCCACTGACACTCCAGACTGACCGGAATGACGGTGGGTGGTGGGCAGACTAGGATTCGAACCTAGGAAGGCTGAGCCAGCAGATTTACAGTCTGCCCCGTTTGACCGCTCCGGAACCTGCCCTCTTGATCGACTAGCGTCCTGTGCCGCCAAGACCTACTAGAGAAATGAAGCCCGCTCAACCCTTTAGGGACCAGCGGACCTGGAGCCGACGACCGGACTCGAACCGGTGACCTACTCCTTACCATGGAGTTGCTCTACCAACTGAGCTACGTCGGCATGAAAATCATGCCGTTTCTTTCGTTTTTCCTGCTATGTCGCGCGACCTACCCGTGCTTCGTCTCAAGCGCCAAAACCCTTTCCTGAAGCACCTCCAGCTTTTTATTTTGGGGATTGACCGCACGCAGACGCTCCAGTGCCGCTACAGCCCTATCCTTGTCGCCGTCCATTATACATGCCTCGACCAGCAAATCAAGATACTTGGGGTTGGACGGTTCAAACGAAAGTGAGGTCTCCAATCCGACCTTGGCCGCACCCCAATCGTCGACCGCACCACAGATATGGCTGAAGTTAGCGAACTCACGGGCGATTTCTGCGTGTTCAGACGCTCCGGCCGTACAGGTTTCGGCAAACGACCCCCGTCTCGGCACCGGCACGCCGTGCGATTCGGTCACCGACTGCCCACACAGCCTCCGAATCAGCACCCTGATCAGGAAGGCGTAGGTTTCCCTGGCATGATCCCACCTTTTGGTCTGCAGGTAGAGTTCGCCCAGGTCACGGTACACACCCTCGTTCATCTCGTCAAAAGTCAGGACCTCAATCAGTTTTTTCTCCGCCTCGCCGAACTTCTCCTGTTTGGACAGATCAGCCGCGGACCTCCGTAGACGGGCTATCCTATCCCGACGCTGTTCTGGATCGAGCGGCTGTTCGTCCCTCAACTGACGGTCAAGTGCGGTGAGACAGTGAACCAGACGACGAAACGCATTACGCAGACGAACCGTCAATGGAGACAGAAGTCTTGACGTTCCGACGATAAATCTCCTAGCCGAACGACGAACGCGTTCGTCCATAATCTGCTTCTTGCGAGCGGAATTCTGGACCTGGGGCAGCGACTCGGTCTCGATCAGCGTCAGCTGCGGAAACTTGCGGACGAAAATCAGAACCATGATACCTGCACAGACAACGATTATCGCCAGCAAGGCCAGATTAAAAAACATAAAAGTCAGGAACGCGAGGCTATCTCCAGAAGGCCCATAAAATTGTCGGCGGTCAGCGAGTCACCGCCCACCAGTGCACCGTCGATCCCCGGACAGGACAGAAAGCCGGACAGATTGACGGCATCGACCGAACCGCCATAAGCGACGGTACAGAACCTGTCGGCCGCCGCCGCCGTGCATAGTTCGTTGAGGGTACTGCGAATCAGCTGGGCAGATGCAGTCACGTCCTCCAGCTCAATCGTCCTTCCGCTGCCGATCATCCAGATCGGTTCGTACACGACGATGAGACGTTGGCCATCACTTGATCGGCAATCAGCGTCGGCCAGGGCTGAAGTCAGCTGCCGAACTATGACCTCCTCACTCCGTCCGTCATCCCTCTCGTTCTCGGTCTCCCCGACGCAGATGACGGGCATGATGTTACGGGCCAGCAGTGCGGCGACCTTGCGTCCGACCATCTCGTCAGTCTCACCCAAGTACTCACGTCGTTCCGAATGTCCGACCAGACATAAGGAGCAGCCCAACTCCTTCAGGTTGGCCGGGGAGACCTCGCCGGTGTATGCGCCGCGGTCTTCCCAAAACGAGTTCTGTGCGCCCAGCAGCAGGTCCGATCCGCGGACCGACTCGGCCACCTGACTGAGCGCCGGCCCGGACGGACAGACCGCCACCGACCAGTCGGTCCTGGTCGAGGCCAGACGTTCGGCCAACTCCAGCGCCAACGAACGGCTCTCGCCGATAGAAAGCTGCATTTTCCAGTTGGCGATCAGGTATTTGTTGCTCATGGATTGTGATAGTTACAGTTCATCGGCCGTGGCCAAAAAACTTTCAGGTCCGTCAAACGGACCGATGACCGACATGGCCAGACGATTGCGGCGAAAGACCTTCCCGGCCACACGCTGCACGTCGGCCCGGCTGACCGCACGAATCTTAGCCAGACGCTCATCCGGCGTCTCTGTCCGTCTGGTCAGCAATTCCTGCTTGGCGAACCAGTCCGCCAGATGACTCGAATCCTCTAGGGCCAGAAGCGTCCTGCCCCTGATGTACTCCTGCGCCAATTTAAGCTCCGCAGCCGTGACGCCACGACGAACTAGCCGCTCGATCTCACGAAAGGTCAGACGTAGGGCCAGCTCCACCCGTTCCTTGGACAATCCGGACTGGATGGTCACGTCACCGACGTCCTGATAGGGATTGACCTGCGAACGAATGAAGTAGCACAGGCCTTCCTTCTCCCGCACCGTAGTGAACAGCCGAGAGCTCATCGTCCCGCCCAGGATGGTGCTCATGACTTTGGCCGCCGGCAGGTCCGGATCCCCGTAGCCGAACGCCGGAAACGAGATGGCCACCTGAACCTGCTCGGTATCGCGCCTTTCGACACGAATGCGCGGATGATGGAAGCCGGCCCGAGCTGAATCGAACCGCTTGTAGCCACGACCGCGGCCGACAGCCCTGACCCGGCCGAAAGTATCTTCGAGCAAGTCGATCGTCTTGGCCTCGTCGAACTGTCCGGCTATCGCCAGGACGGTCCGCGACGGGACGTAATATCGGCCGCGGATCCCAAGCAAGTCTGACCTGGACAGTCCGGAAACCGACTCGACCGTACCGCCGATGCGCTGCCCCAACGGAGAACCGCGGTACAGCTCCTCCTCGACCAGCTCCTCGACCAACATCATCGGGTTGTCCTCGTACATCCGAAGCTCCTCGAGTATGACCTGACGTTCGGAATTCATGTCGGACGCCCTAAACGAGGAATGATAGATCATGTCCTCGAGCAAATCGACCGCCAAGCCGATCCGTCCCGACTGCAGCTTGACGTAATAGCCAGTGTAGTCCTTGGAAGTGAAGGCATTATAGTCGGCACCGACCGAGTCCAAGTCACGCGAGATGTCGAGCGTTGTCGGTCGACGAGACGTACCCTTGAACATCAGATGTTCAATGAAGTGGGAGGCGCCGGACAGCGCCGCGTTCTCGTACCGCGAACCGACCTCGTACAGAGCCAAAACGGTCACCGCCGCCGTGTCGGCGTGCGGGACCATCATGACACGTATTCCGTTCTTGAGCTTTATCTTTCTAAAATTCATTGGAACTTCCGACAGATTATTTCGATATTGTCGCCGGATCGCCTACTCCGGCCAGTGACGATCGAACGCTAGAATGCACAACGCTCACCGATCAGGTCGGACAGGTCATCAATCGCCACCCGCTCCTGGGCCATGGTGTCGCGATCGCGCACCGTGACCTTGCCGTCCTCGGGCGTGTCGAAGTCCACGGTGATGCAGTACGGCGTGCCGATCTCGTCCTGACGGCGGTAGCGACGGCCGACCGATCCGGTCTCGTCATACTGGACCATGAACCGTTTGGACAATGTCTCGCGAATCCCCTCAGCCAGCTCTATGAGCGGCGCCTTCTTGGAGAGCGGCAGTATGGCCGCCTTGATCGGCGCAATGGCCGGATGCAGCCGCAGCACGGTCTCGGTCTCCTTGGCCGACTCGGTCGTGGTGGTCCGACCGCCGTCGATCTCCTCGTAGGCGTCGAGCAGAAAAGTCAGTACCGACCGGTCCAATCCCAACGCCGGCTCGATCACGTACGGAAAATATTTCTCGCCCGTTTCCTGGTCGCGGTACGACAGGTCCTGTCCGCTGAACTTGGAATGCTGCTTCAGATCGAAGTCAGTCCGATTGGCGCAACCCCACAGCTCGCCCCAACCCCACGGATATTCGTATTCCAAATCCACCGTCCGCTTGGAATAGTGCGAGAGCTTCTCCTTGGGGTGCTCATAGAACCTGAGCCGATCGGTCTTCACTCCCAGCCCGACGAACCAATCCAGCATGAACTGCTTCCAGGTCTCGAACCACTCCTCATCCGTGCCCGGCTTGACGAAGAATTCCATCTCCATCTGCTCGAACTCACGAGTGCGGAAAATAAAGTTACCGGGCGTAATCTCGTTTCGGAACGACTTGCCGACCTGAGCGATGCCGAACGGCGGCTTGCGGCGCGAGGTCTGCAGCACGTTGCCGAAGTTGACGAAGATGCCTTGAGCGGTCTCCGGTCGCAGGTAGACAGTCGAGGCTGCATCCTCGAGCGGGCCGATCGACGTCTTGAACATCAGGTTGAACTCGCGTATGTCGGTCAGCTCGCCGCCGCACTCCGGGCACTTCATATCTTTAACGCTAACCTGTTCCTCCTTCAGTCCGGGCATGCCGGCGACATGCGCCTCGATCAGGTGGTCGGCCCGGAACCGCTTCTTGCAGCCCTTGCAGTCCACGAGCGGATCGGTAAAGCCCTGCAGGTGACCGGATGCCTCCCAAGTCTTGGAGTTCATGATGATGGCCGCGTCCAGACCGACGACATCGGCACGACGCTGGACCATCGCCTGCCACCATGCCGCCCGCACATTGTTCTTGAGCAGGACGCCCAGCGGTCCGTAGTCGTAGGTCGAACCGACGCCGCCGTAGATCTCCGAACCGGGAAACAAAAAGCCGCGCCGCTTGGCCAGTGAAACGATCTTGTCCATCAGTCCGTCAGTCATATTTTTGTCGGTTATATGGCGAAAATGTAGCATGGGCCTGAAGAGGCGGCAAGGTGGGAGTCGAATCCGAACCAGCCTGATTGCGACCCGGTTTCGGTCAGGTTCCGGCAACCGACGGTGCGACAAGAAATCGGCTGATACGATCGAAATTCGAGCAAACGAAAAGCCGCCCGACGGAAGAACCCGTCGAGCGGCCTACTGAACACCTCGCTTCCTGACCGGACGACCGCCTCAAGGTCGTCCAACCGACGTGTCTCAGGCGAAACCCGACACGTCAATCTCGATCTCGGCGGATCGACGGGCCCGTCGATCGGCCTCGTAGGTGGCCTGGACCCGACCAACGAATTCGGACGGCTGCGGACAACAGACCGCCACCAGCACCGCCATGCTGGGCCCGAAAGCTTTGACCGCCAGCACATACCGCCGCTGCGGTTCGCTGACGATCAGTCCACCCATATGCGGACAGACGCTGGCGGTCTCCCAACTGGCCTGGCCCACGGTCCAAACGACCGCCGCCACCAGACCCTCCCAGGTCTCCCCCGGCTCCAGACCGACGTCGAAGACCCGACCCTGAGTCTCAGGCCGACCTGTGACTCGCCGCTCTGAAATTCGCATCTCCTCTCCTCCTGCCGACCTAAAAACACAAAGCTCCCGGTCGACGATATGGAGACGGAATCCAGGGTAATCCGCTAGGGATGCCTGGACGAGACGTTTCCGTTGGTCCGCCTTCAGCCGGAGCCGATGATGGCCAATTTTCACGTCAAGCGACGGCAAAGACCGGAAACCGGTCGGCCGAAGCCTGTCCCCCCTCCATATCTCCGCTCGGGAGCAACTGGTGTTTTCTGGTTTGGATGTAAAAAGCAAAACTCCTGACCGACGATCTGGAGACGGAAAGTTCAGGGTAAAATCCGCCGAAGCAGACGCCTGAACCTAGGATGCTCTAGTCGAGAGCCGTCAGCCGGAGCCGACTTCAGACGACCTCACATCGACATCGCACCTTCCGGACAAGCTCGGTCGGTTGACGATGGGTCCCCCTCCATGTCGTCGATCAGGAATGCTGATTGATCAACAGAACACTATAGCAGATAAAAGAAACTTTGTCAAGACTAACTGGCATTAATCGAAAGAATCTACCTAAAATAGCCTAAGTCTAGCCAATTATTCTGGGTCAGAAATGTAAATCAAGACCGATCAGACCTGATCTACTGTTAAATCCTTAAGCTTCAGACCCCAAGCCCAAACAAGCTAAAAAGAAAACCCCCAAAATGGGGGTGAGTTGCCTGCCAGCCAAAACTATTAATGTTCACAGGGCTCAGGCCGTGCATCCTCAAGCTTCAAAAAGGTCCGTTCGATCTTCGGACAGTAGACGACCTTAAGTCTGGCTACCGGATGACCGTTAATGCTGATACTCGCACCAGCAGGACATTCGTTCGGATCTTCAACGGTCACGAAGCCCTCAACGACCAAACCAAGCAGTTCACCCAACAGGTCGGCAATGGACCGTGCCTGTTGTTGATGCTCGCCTTCTGACAGCCAGACTTCAGTCTTTCCGGGCATAAGCATAAATACCTCCTTCGTTGACTGTCAACCTACATCTTTCTGATCACCGTGTCAACACCAAAACGCGGACCGTTGCCGATCCGCGTTCGATCTTCCCAATCTAAAAACCGACTAGATGGTCATGATCTCCTTCTCCTTCTCCTCACCGATCTCCTTGATTCGGTCGTTGAACTGAGCCGCGACCCGATCGAGATCCTCGAGAAGTCGATACTTGTCGTCCTCTGGAATGTCCTGTGCCTTGACCTGGCTGCGAACATCCTCCCGAATCTGACGGATCGCGATCCGTCCATGCTCCAGCCTCTCACCCAGGAGTTTCTTCATCTTCAGCCGGCTCTCCTCAGTCATCGGCGGAATGACGATACGGATCACCGTCCCGGCCACGACCGGATTGAAGCCCAGATTGGCCTCGATGATGGCCCGCTCAACATCCTTAACAATCGACTTGTCCCACGGCTCGATCTGGACGGTGTGCGCATCCGGAATGGTGATACTGGCCAGCCCGACCAGCGTGGTCCGGCTGCCGTAGGCCTCGACCGAGACGTTCTCGACCATGGCCGAACTGGCCCGACCGGTGCGCAGCGAAGCGAGCTCCGTCCTGAGGTGTTCAATGGCCCGATTGAAGTCCGAACTTTTCCCGGAGACGATATCGTCTGGCATAAACGTAATCCTATAAAAGCCGAATTACTACTTGAACTTGGTCACCCCCATATAGAGCACCGAGGAGTTCATCCCGTCAACCATTAGAGCGGTAGTCGTCCGGGTCGTCGGCATGGTCTTGGGAATCCAGTTGACCCCGCCGTTCGACGTGCTGTAGAAGGTCGTGGCCGTACCGTAGTAGACGTAGTTCGAGTCCTTGGGGTCGACCGCCAGCGCGTAGACGGTCGTACTCTTGGGCGGAGTCAACATCGGCACGCTTTCCCAAGTGTCGCCGAAATCACGCGAATGGATCAGCCCATAACGGCTGGCCACGATCACCGTCGCCGGGTCGCTCACTCCTGCGGCCACATCGGTCACCAGTTCGGTGCTGCCCGAGAATTCCTTCTTATGTGCCTCGCTCAGATATTTCCAGGTGGCGCCGGAGTCGTCCGAACGCCATAGGCCGTCTCCCTTGGTGGCAGCCATGATACGACGACCGTCGGCCGCGTTCAGGGCCAGCTCGACCACCGGTCCCTTGAGGGTCTGGACGCTGGTCCAGGACCGTCCGCCGTCCGAGCTCCTGAGCACGTCGCCGCCGTCGGTCGACACCCAAATCTGGTTAGGATCGGCGCGGTCTACCTGCACCGAGGTGAGACTGCGTTCCTGCCGCGGATCCAGATAGACGACCTCCCAGGTACGGGAGCAGTCCTCGGTCCGAATCAGCCGATTGCCGTAGGCGGCAAAAACTATGCACTTGTTCTTCGGGCTGACCGCGACTGAAGACACGCGTCCGTTGCTCACCTGGGCCGGCTGCTGCCAGGACTCTCCGCCGTCGTAGGTGTAGAACAGACCGTCGTCCGCCGTGCCGATATAGACGGCATCCGCGACCTGCGGATCCTGGGCCAAGGCGACGACATCGACCTTCGAGATCGAACGGACCTCATCACCCACGGTCGGAATGGCCACCTTCTGGACCCAGCTGTCGCCGCGGTCCGAACTCTTGAACACTCCCCCTTCACCGCTGACGGACGAACTGCCGTTCGAGGAAAACGATATGCAGCCGACGCCGAAGAAGATCAGGCTTCCCAGCAGCGGCAGGATGACAGATGCTCTGCGCATGTTTTTATGGTCACGTTAGGCTAGATAATGGCTTCTGCACGTCCATGACGGACGATGTTGACGGATTGATTCTAGCACGGCGGCAGCGGAGACGCGATCGCTCCAGAAACCGGACCTGACCGTTCGCTTGCCTACAGCGACAGAACGAAACTCTGAAGCACAGCGCGCGGACCGACATTGCCGTCGACCTGCAGCCTGGCCTCCTGCAATGCGGCCGCCGCGATCTGCGGGTCGAAGTTCGAATTGGACCATCGCCTGATGCCGTCGATGGCGTCAAGGTGGATCAGTCGTTCGATCTGGCCGTGTCGCAGAAGCAGCACGTCATGCAGCAGCTCGGCGGTCAGGTCCAAAAAGTCCCGTGTGCGTTCCTGTGCGTCCTGAAACGGCAGCTTCTTGGGCAGTATCTTTTCGACGACCTGCCAGCGGCTGGCGTAATCGATGCCAGATAGAGCCAAAAGCTGATCGCGCCGCCCCCGCATCTCGGCCAGGGACTGAGGTTCGGTAACGTAGCGGATCGCGCGCGCCGGACAGCCGTCGGCCAGACGCGCCAGGAGCGAAGCGTCGGAAGGCAACACTCCCATGGCGGCCAATCCGTCCTTGATGGCCGACGTAGAGATACGCGGCAGGCGGATTTCCTGACAGCGCGAACGCACGGTCGGCAGAACCGACTCGGCGTCCGGGGCCGTCAGCAGGAGCAGCGTCTGACCGTGCGGCTCCTCGAGCGTCTTGAGGAGCGCGTTGCCCGACTCGCGATTGAGATACTGCGCGTCGCGAATGACCGCCACCTGCCAGCCGCCCAAGAAGGCGGTTCGCGACAGACGGCCGCGCAGGACCTGAACCTGATCGATGGCGATGACCGTGCGCGGCTTGCTGGTCTTGGGATCTAGTCCACGTTCGACCAGACAAAAATCTGGCTGGGATTCGAGTGCATCGGTGTCGAGTAGATGGGCGGCCAAAGCCCGGGCCAGACCGAATCGACCGCTCCCCGCCCGACCGGTAACCAGGTAGGCGTGGACAGCTCGACCGCTCACGAATGACCGCTTCAGGGACTCGAAAACTGCCTCGTGACCCAGTGGAACTGGGAGTGAGATGTTCCCTGATGCTTTGATCTGAACGGAATCTTGATCCATACGTCCCTACTTTAATCCATCGGTCCGATTTGAGACAGGGATCAAAAAAGTGTGGTCCGCCAAATAAATTTGGATCAAAAAAGGCCAAAAATAAGCAATTTTGAAGACAGAGCGACAACTATTGACAAAATGAGCTTAAATTGCTAAGAGCCTGTCTAAAATCTTTTGAGTAGCAGTACGAGAAACGCCAGCGTCATCATTT
>Ga0051987_10001449_pt1 | contig 12015 bp, 14 predicted proteins | sample CryGey08umfilter_2_FD_58083 | JGI IMG/M metagenome (GOLD analysis project Ga0051987, IMG submission 58083) | Groundwater microbial communities from aquifer in Utah, USA - Crystal Geyser 4/10/14 0.8 um filter | ecosystem: Environmental > Aquatic > Deep subsurface > Groundwater | place: USA: Utah... | reverse complement strand
CGCGTGGAGGCATTCACGTAGACACAAGCCGAGTCTACCTGTTTTAGAAACTTTTCTGCCGTACCTTCATCTTGCGTCACAATAGTATCTGAGTGTCTTGACCCATAATAATTGATATGAGCTATAGCCTCATCTACATCGCGCACAACCCTGACAGATAGAATAAGGCCCAGATATTCTGTGCTCCAATCTTTGTCAGTAGCTTTTTTTACTCCTTTGACTATTTTACGCGTCTTCTCACAGGCGCGTATTTCTACGCGCGCGTCTTGAAGCGCTTCTATCATCGTAGGCAAAAAATCACGTGCTACAGACTCATGCACAAGAAGCGTCTCAATGGCATTGCACACTCCCGGCCGCTGCACTTTAGCATTCAATATAATACGCTGAGCCATAGCAAAATCTGCCGCCCTATCAACAAAGACATGACAAATACCTTTATAATGTTTTATGACCGGTATCTTTGACTTATCGCGAACCTGGCGTATCAAAGACTCGCCGCCACGCGGCATCACAAGGTCAATATATTGATTGAAGGAAAGTAAAATATCGACAGCCTTTCTATCCGTCAGATCAATAAACGTTACAACGCCCCGCGGCAGGCCCGCGCCAAGGATAACTTTTTTTAATACTTCGTAAATAGCCACGTTTGAAAACAGGGCTTCTTTCCCGCCTCTCAAAATAACAGCATTACCCGATTTGATCATAAGGCCTATACAATCGCTTGTCACATTAGGCCTTGACTCATAAATAATAAGTATAACGCCGATAGGGACGCGCACCTTAGATATTAAAAGGCCGTTAGGCCTGCTCCAGGCTTTTATATCATTACCTACCGGATCCTGGAGTTTTGAGATCTCCAACAAAGATCGCGCCATATCGTTTAAGTGTTTCTCGCTAAGCGTAAGCCTTTCAATAAAAGCAGGTGACAGTTTCTTCCCCTGAGCATTTTTTAAGTCCTTTTTATTAGCATTTATTATTGACCCTTTCTTGTCTATCAGCGCCTGCGCCATGAGCTCTAAGACTTCATTCTTTTTATCGCTGGACAAATTCACCAGCGCCCTTAAAGCTTCTTTAGCCTCAGACGCCATTTTGTTCAGTTTTTTAAATAAAGGATCCTTATCAGCCTTCTTCATTTTTTTGTACCCACAGCCGCGAAACGCGTTCCGCTGAAATTTTTATAGGATCTAGAAGGATCAAAGCTGACCCTTAAAGACTCCATGTTAGTTCCCGAAGCTAAAACAACAGGGATGCCAGCGCTTGTTGAGATCTGGGCAGCCCTGATCTTTGTAGACATACCTCCCACGCAAGTTGCCTTATCCGTTCCACAAGCCATCCTTTCTATAACAGGCGTAATTACTTTGATATCCTTGTTAAGCTTTCCATATTTGCCGGTTTTTATATCAAAACTTTCATACAGGCCATCAATATCCGTCAAAATAAGAAGCCCGTACGCTTTAATAGCGACTGCGACATACGCTGACAAAGTATCATTATCTCCTATTTTTATTTCATCCACAGACACTGAATCATTCTCATTAATAACAGGAATGATCTTGTGCCGAAGCAAGGTATCTATAGTATTGCACAAATACTTTTTACGGTTTTGACTGAAATCGTCACGGGTCAGCAAGATCTGAGCGCATATAAGGCCGCACTTTCTGAATTCAATTGAATACGCGTGCATAAGGATATTCTGCCCTACGGCAGCCGCCGCCTGCAGCTCTGAAAGTTCTATAGGCCTTTTCTTAAATCTCAGCGCGGATAAGCCGCTGGCTATAGCGCCTGAGGTCACCAAAACCACATTTTTACCTTCTTTTACAAAACCTGATATATAACGCACAACACGGCTTAAGTTTTCCACCACGATAGAAGTACTGCCGCCGGTCAAAATGCTCGCGCCTACTTTAACTACGATCTTCTTTGATGTATTTCGCGATCTCTTCAACTACTACCTCCAGCCCCTCCGCTTTTAAAGCAGAGATCTCAAATAATTTTTTTCTATAATGTTTCTTAAATTTTTTTATATTTACGGCTGCCGCTGCCAGGTCCATCTTATTGGCGACTATGATCTGCTTCTTATCCGTCAGCTCTTGCGAAAAAGCCTCAAGCTCATCGTTTAAGGCCTTGAAATCATCCCATGGATCTCTGCCGTCAACACCCCCCATATCAATGAGGTGTATCAATATCTTAGTCCTCTCAACGTGCTTTAAAAATTTATCACCCAGCCCCTTGCCTTTATGAGCGCCCTCTATTAAACCGGGAATATCCGCGATAATAAACTGAGAGTCATCTTCCTCTAGATCTACCACTCCCAAAGTCGGCGCCTTTGTCGTAAATGGATAGCTTGCTATCTTAGGCTGGGCATTTGATATCTTTGAAATAAGCGTGGATTTCCCTGCATTGGGAAATCCTACGATACCGACATCAGCGATGAGCTTTAAATTAAAACCCAGCTCCCTTTCTTCACCCAAAGTGCCCAATTCGGCGTCCCTGTTTCGGCTATTGCCGCGGCCGGCTTTACCGCCCGAAGCCACCATTACCTCAAGGCCATGCTCATCCAGATCCCTGATCAAATAACCCGTGCTTAAATCTGTGACAACGGTCCCTAATGGAACAGACACCACACAGTTTTGGCCGCGCGCGCCTGATTTGTCATTGCTTGAGCCGTGCCTGCCGTTCTGGGCATTAAAATGACGCTGATATTGAAAATCAAGAAGTGTATAGATACTCTTATCAGCCCGCAATATCACGTCGCCGCCGTCGCCGCCGTCGCCGCCGTTAGCCTTGCCGTGTTCAACGCGTGTGTCGCGGAAATGGCTATTGCAACCATTGCCGCCATCGCCGGCTTTTACATGTATCTTGGCTGTATCTATAAACATTAAGCTCCGAAATATAGTATATAGACAGGTAAGTTTTTAATTATAATGATATCCCTGTGATCTTAACCTTGGTTAGTTCCTGCCTGTGGCCATGTATCCTGCGCGAGCTTTTGCGACGACGATATCTAAAAGATATCACCTTGACTCCCCTTACCTGTTCAAGAACCTCACCTGTCACTTTGGCGCCTTTGACATAAGGTTGGCCGATCTCTACCTTGTCGTTATCGCTCAAAAGAAGGACTTGGGCGAATGACACGTTTTTTTTATCGGGGATACGCTCAATATTGAGGACATCACCCACAGCCACTTTTTCCTGCTTACCGCCTGTTTGAATGATTGCGTACATGTTTTCCTTTCTTGATTTCGCAAATTGTAGGTTTTTATTCTGCACAAATTTTCAGACCAAAAATATAACACAACCCCCTAGAACCGTCAATCTTTTCATTACTACGTAAGTACAACCTTCTCAATATGGAACAAATCGTTTGATTTTACCTCGATCCTAGCCCCAAACCTCCTGCCTATATTACGCAAGGTCTGGAAATTTTCATTATTAAGGCTTGCGGCCACATCAACATTCACCTCCAGAGTGACTTTCCTTGTTTTGTTATTCGCTAGATGATTCTTTAAATCACGCATAGCGCTAAGAGCTATGGAAAAAGCTGATTTAACTTTTCCTTTCCCCTGGCAATAAGGGCAGTTTTTATAGGAAATACTTTCAAGCGTCCGGTGCGTGCGTTCCCGCGTCATCTGGATCAGCCCCAGCTTTGACAAACCCAAAATATCAGTCTTGGCCCGGTCGCTGGCCAGCGCTGATTTAAAACAATTTATCAATTCTCTTCTATGCCTGTCCTCCATCATATCAATATAATCAATAACTACGATACCTCCCACATCCCTAAGACGAAGCTGGCGCGCTATTTCTCTGGCGGATTCGCAATTGACTGAAAAAGCCATCTCCTCCTGAGAAATGTTCTTTTTACGGAATTTTCCGGAGTTCACGTCAATCACAGTCAGGCCTTCGGTTGGTTCAATAACAACATACGCCCCGCTTTTTAAAAAAACCTTAGTAGAATAAAGGCGCTCTATCTCGTCTTCAATGCCCTTCTTCTCAAACAGCGGAGTCTTGTCACGATAGAAAAGGACAGTATTGACCACGCGCCCCATGTAATCCTTGACAAACCTAAAAACCCTCTTAAATTCTTCTTTTGAATCAATTAAAATGCACCCAATTTCCTCGTTGAAGTAATCACGTATCATGCGCAAGACTATATCGTAATCTTCGTAAATAAGAAAAGGCGCGTTTCGCCTTTTAGAAGCTTTATCAATACGGTCCCAGAGCCTAAGTAAAAGCGCCAGATCACGATGTAGTTCTTTATCGGTAGCTCCCCACGCGACAGTCCTTATGATCAATCCCATGTGGTTAGGGACTTTCAATACACCCAGTATAGAACGCAGGCGCTTGCGTTCGGCGGCGTCGTCTATTCTTTTGGATATGCCAAAATGCCTCTCATACGGCATAAGCACAAGATACCTGCCTGGTATACTCACGTGCGTAGTTAATCGCGGGCCCTTATTACCGAATGGCTCCTTAGTAACCTGCACAATAAGTTCCTGGCCTTCTTTCAAGGCCGTATTTTCCTGCTTTTTAACAAGAGGCGCTCCGGAAGCCAGCTCCACCTCCTCGTCCACCTCTAAACTAACAGTGTCGTTGAGATAAAGAAACCCATTCTTTTCTCCTCCGACATTGACAAACGCCGCGCCAACTGAAGGCACGATCGTTTCAACGCGGCCTTTGTAAATATTACCAAGCGTAGTCCTGTCCTGGAGGCGCTCAACAAAATAATTCTCCAATTTCCCGTCTTCCAAAATGGCGACGCGCCTCTCCTGCTGCTCATAATTAATCAAAATTTCTTTCTTTTTCACTTTTTCTCCTATGCTATTGACTTACGCAAAAACAACGGAATCTTCTTTGCGCACGGTATTTTGCGCTTAAAGAATCTCCCATTACTTTTGCGTATCTCTATAATTAGTAACTAAATTAATACTTTGAATTTCAATGCCCCTGGGCATAAAGGCGCGTAACCTGTCTAAAAGCTCATTATCTTCCAGCCTCTCGCGAAGTACGATCTCTCCTTCTTCGCTATCCGAAGCAACGCCTAATTTCAATGCCCTCTTCAAACTTATCTTTAAGCGCGGATTAAAACCCTGCGTCAGGCAAACAGGCAGATCAGCCCTGCGCGCGGCCCGCGTTAAAAGCCTCATCAGGTCTAAGTGAGATATATATACCATATCGTCTTTTTTACTGAACCTGAAAATATACTTGTAAAACATGTTCACTGCGTTTCCTGATATAAACCAATAACCCCGCACAGGTCATGATGTGCGGGGTTATCATAACTTTAAAAAACTCACTTTTGCGAAGAAATTTGCAAGCCCAGCTTCTGCTCAAGCTTACTTAACTGTTCTTCGGTAAGGCTCTTATCATCAACGATATGGGCCGTTATAAAAATAATCAGTTCAATTTTTTCAGTATCAATAGTAGTCCTCTCAAAAAGCTTGCCCAAAATAGGGATCTTTCTTAAAAGAGGTATACCCTCCACACTTTCATTCTTGACGTCCTTAATAAGGCCGCCGATCATGATCGTTTCTCCGCTCTTGATCATCACCTGAGTCTGCACCTCGCGCGTAGTAATGCGTGGATATTTGGACTCTATCAAAGTCCCCTCAGTCGTTACGGCAGGATGGATTATCATATTGATATAATCTTTAGTTTTACCGCTCACCTGAGGGACGACGTTTAACTGGATGCCTATGTCCTTATACTCCTGCAGGGAAACATTTACCGTTGTAGCTGACTGAGCGCTGACCGTAGTGTTCACAATAGGAAACTTTTCACCCACGAGTATCGTAGCTTCCTGATTATCTAAAGTCAGTATGCTAGGCGCTGACAGCGTGTTAGTGCCGACTCTTTCTTCAAGGGCATGAAAGAGCACTTCAAACTTATCCCCTGCTAATTTCTGAAATACGAGATTTAGCCCGGTATTTGCCGAAGTTATGGTAGCAGCCTGCGGGCCAAACGCGGCCGGTGATATCAAACTGCCAAGGGAATGCCCGCCAGCCTTCATATCTCCCGTGAAACTCTCGGTTGTCACCGCGGAAGTCGCTGTAGTACCAGCTCCTCCGGTCGCGTAATCAAAACCAAAATCTTTGAGTTTATTCAAACTGATCTCAACAAGACGAGTCTCTATCAAGACCTGTTTAGGTTTTTGGTCAATACCTTCTATCATTTTTCTGATCCTATCTAAAACAGGGGGTATATCAGAAACGATCATAGTCCGCGAACGACCGTTAACTTCTGAACCTCTGGAGCGCTTTTCCTCAAAACTGCCGCCAAATCCCCATCCGGCCTGGCCCGTGATCTCCAATATGGTGATCCTGCCACGCGGCGAGAGTTGCGGCTCAATAGCCTTTTTAGCATCAACCGCATCAATATATTTTAGGTCCACAACCTCAGTTGCGGTAGGCTGGACCTGAGCCATATCCTGTTCCATCTTTCTCTGCGCCATCAACTTTTCTAACGGCGCCACCATAATGATCCTATCCTGTTTATCATAGGCATAACCGTATGTTTTTAGTATAACATCCAACGCCCTCTCCCACGGGACATCCGTAATGCGCACGTTCACAGTACCCGTTACCTCTGGGCTGGCCACTATATTTACTCCGCTCTTATAAGAAATTATCTTTAAAACGTCGCGTATATCAGCCTCTTTAAAATCTAAGGTGATAGTCTCAGGCGCTTTAGCTGATTCCTCTGCGCCAACCGCGGCCTCTTTACTAACCTCTGCGGGGATAGCCTTTGTAGGCGCGGAGGAAACCTGGCCCGGGGCCTGCTGTGTTTCTGCCGGGGCGATCGCGACAGCGGCATCGACCGCCGCAGCTCCTACTGAAGCGTTATTTTCTTGCGCGAACGCTGGATCGCTGAATAGAAAAAAACTCGCCATGATGAAAAAAATTATGACCGCTGGATATGGAAGCCTCCATCGCTTCATTTATTCCTCCCTTCTCAATTCAAGCTCAACTTTTTGATTATCTTTAATAATAGTCACCTTGGCAGGATCTATGGAACTAACGACCGCGTCAGCTATAGACTCACCAACCCTTACTAATTCTCCGCTAATAATCGCCATGGAATCACCTTTCTGATCATACATTATGCCCTCAAGCCGCAGGGCCGCGTTTTCTTCAGGTTCAAGATTTAAAAGATATCCCGAAGAAGATATAAGCGGAACAAAAGGGTCTCTCTTGCCCTGGTAATTATATAATGCCTTCTGTTCCTGCGCCAGCGCTGCAACAGAAAAAACCAGGGCCATACAAACCGTTACCAGATAAAAATAATTCTTTGGCCTTAAAAGACTCATTTTAGCATATTAAGCTTTTCTAACAACCACTTCAAGTATTATTGTGACAGTATGTTTTGTGTAATCCTGCTGATCCGTCTGTATCTCAATATTTTTAATGTCAAAAAATATCGGCGAACCCTCTATCAGGGCTATAAAACGGCCCAACTGATTAAAACCACATTTAGCAAAAATTGATATTTTTTTGCTGGAAAAAACATCCTGCCCTTTTAGAGAGCCCTTATTAGATACCTTAGGCTCGGCAGTTCCCGGCTCCGAAATAGGCCTTATCTTTAAGATCCTGACCGCGCTGATATCGGCAAATTGAGATATATTCTCAAGGGCCTTTGGCATATCACTTTCAGTGAGGACCATCTTGTTCAGCTCATCTATCTCTTTTTTCAAATCGCTAGACCTATTTTTAAAAGTTGAAATAAACTTAGCATCATCGCGGGTGCTACTGATACCGGCTTTAAGTTGACTAACCTCTTTAAACATGCGCCCCACAGATACAAATTGAAAACGTAAGATAAAAACGGCGTCTAATAAAAACAAAACTGCCGCTATAGCTATAATGACTTTCGCGTCATCTTTAAAACTTCTCAGGCGGCCAAGCGCGTCGCTGACTGCTAAATTCTTCATTTCTTTATTTCTCCCACTACGATAAAATCCACGACGTCATAGGTCTTAATAATACGCCTCTGCACGGAATTAAGTTCTACCTTCGCAAAAAGCGCGGCAAATGTCTTATTGCTTTTTAAATCCTGAAGGAATTTTCCTATTGTTGACATCTCGTTCTGCGTTAAAGATACAACACTACCCTGTATCATAAGGCCATCACCTGAATAAGTAAACCGTTCCAACCACAGCCCCTTCGGAACTGCCAGCCCAAGGCTTGACAAAAGCTCCGTCATATTAGCCTTGCGAGAAAGTATTGCCTTCATGGTATTGGCTTTTGCCTCAAGGTCTTTTATTTCCGCCTTAACTGATACAGAATCCTTAGACTGAGGCTCAACCTTGCCCCAACTTCCTCTGAGGCTTAATATCTGCACTTTTTTAACTACAGCCAACGAAAATAAGCACAAGTGCAAAAATATCAGAACAACCAATACGATAAAAATATATATCTTATATGGAAGCACGATCTTACGTTCTGTTTTTATTAAATCGCGTGGTAATAGATTTATAGTGATCATATAATCAAAAACAGCGTTTAGCGTATAGGAAAAACAAAATTCCTAATTTATTCAACTATTGACTTACGCAAAAGTAATGGAAGCTTCTTTGCGCACGGTATTTTTTGCCGTCTGCGCAGACTCTTGCCAAAAAATACCTGATTGTGCGCTTAAAGAATCTTCCATTACTTTTGCGTCCTTCCATATATACTATCTAAGTGCCAGGCCCAGGGCGACAGCTAAGAGATCGCTATCTTTCGCGAATTCCTCCTGGCTTAAACCGGCCTCATACTTCAATTGACTGCAATAGTCTAATCTTTTTATTTCAACGGACAAAAGGCGTTTGAGATACTCTTCTATTCCAAATAGCCTGCTCGCGCCGCCAGTAATGAACATCATCTCAACAGCCTTATTATTCCTGGCTTCAAAATAATCCAGAGAAACACGGATCTCGGCGGCCAGATTATTCAATACGGGGTCCCAGATACTCAAAAGTTCATCTTTTTTTGAACCAGGCTCTAACTTCATCTTTTCGGCGTCAGTGTAATTTATTTCCATGACTTCCGCCATTTTCTTTGTTATATCATCTCCTCCGATAAATATATCACGGCTCAAACAAGGAGCGCCATCTACCAGAATATTAATATTAGACACTGACTTACCGATATTGATAACACCTAAACAAGTTCCCTTTTTAGCCAGGCCGCTTATCTGCATAAAAAAATTAGCAAGCGCGAGACAATCAAGATCAATAGCCTTTAAATTAAGATTGACCTCTTTTGCCAGGTCACATTTTTTTTGTATCAGGTCATTCTTTGCCGCCGCGACCAAGACAGACATCTTCGCCTTATCTTTCATTTCGCCCACAACCGCGTAATCCGAAGAGACTTCAGCGAGGCTAAAAGGCACATATTTTTCAATTTCAAACTTCATGGAAGATTCAAGCTCTGTTTTGTTCATAAGAGGCAGCTCAATATACCTTGATACCACACCCTGGCCCGCGACAGAAATAACAGCGCCCTGGCCTAAAGGGGCTTTGGTCTTAACCAAAGCTTTACTTAAGGCATCCCTATAATTCTTATCCGGCACCTTTTCAACGGCGAACCCTAGGACTTTATGGCCTTCTTTTGATGACTCAAGCCGCACCATCTTCACCGAATGAGAACCTATATCAACACCAAGCGAACCTACGGGTGCCGCGACCTCAGCCAGAGATTTTGAAAATAGGTCCTTGACCTGCCCAATAATATGCTCTATGCCAATACTAATACCCATTAATAAATTCCCCTTATCAATTATAAAGTTCTAACTGTCTCCAGGATAACAACTGAACAGCACCTGAGCTCCCTCCAACAAAAGCCTCTATAGCATCCATATAGTCTTGTTCGTACGTGACTTTTGCATTACCTGTAAACTCAGCTTCATCGCCTGCCCAAACTCCTCCATTGACATTCAAAGCGCCACCGCCACCCTTAAGTTCAAATTCACCTGTTGAATAAATACAGCCATTAACAGTGACATTACCTGTGATCGTGGTATCAGACGTTACATTAGGGTCAGTCAAAACATTTCCGACAACAAGGAAAAAACCGCCGGCGGTTACATTGCCAGACAATGTCATATCACCTTCAACATAAACAACATTAGGCACTCCTGTCGTAGGGTCAGATGGATCTGTAGGAGCCGTATACCAGAAACTAGCAGGAAATGCGTCTTTACTTGCCAAACGAGCGGCATCATAAAGGTTGCCTTGGGCAATAGCAGCAGCTCGCATAGTTGCAAAATCAAATTGCGCCAATGGAGTAATAGTTATATCGTATGATACTGTGCCAACAACACGTCCCTCATTGGAAATTGTATCCGCATAAATAACATTTCCTGTTACATCATAGCTATTACCTATAAATTCAACTTCACCTGCCGAATAAATGGCATTATCATAAAAATTCATTGGGAGAGCAGATGAAACCTTTGCAACACCTTCAGCCTTACACGTCTGCCTTAAGACCCCTGGACCAACAATCTTCTGCGGCACATAACTAGTGACTACAATATTTCTCATAGAGGAACCGAGATCAACTACAGTAGTCTCGTATTGCCCTATCACCATTGAATCGCGAAACACAGAAACAACCGTGCCGCCAGTACCGCTATAGCTTGCGTTTGTTTTCAAGGCTGCCAAAGCGCTGTCCATACCTGCTTCAGCCACATAAAAAACCTCTGCGCGCTGTTTGGTGATCTCAAAAGCTTTTCTCTCAAGGATACTGTGAGCAATAACGCTCGCGCTTAGGCTCAAAAGAATAAAAATAACAGCGTAAACAAATATCAGGACAGACCCTTTTTTAGCAAATATGGTCATAATTTAATTCCTTACTGCCACAGCAGAATCCATTGTAGCATCAATAGTAACATTGCCGTGTTCAACTGCTTTGACTTTTTGTCCGCTTAACCTTATTTGAAAAACATCGTTGGCTATGCGGGTAAAGTTCATACCCGCGATGTTACTGGATATCTTAAGCGCGCCTGCGCCGTCAGCCCTTGTAACAATATTATTGACAAGCGTGTAACTGATCGAACTACTATTCCATTCAATAGCGCCAGTAGAGTTACTGATGCCCTGAGGAACCTTAAAATAGATCGCCTGGTATGCCGTACCCGTAGGAAATTCTGTCGTAAGGCCTGCATCAATAAAAATCTGGTTTACAGAAGATTGTTTCAGGTCATCGGAGATACGTAACAGGGTTTTTCTCAATTCAAGCTGCAGCGCTGTCCTGGCCTCTGAAGTATCCCATATTTGCCTTCCTGAAGACATTACCATAAATACAGCTCCTGCAAGTACAGCAAGGATGAACATAACTACCATGATCTCGACCAACGTATATCCCTTGCTCATCTTTGCGCCATATAAGTCGTCAATTGCACAGGTGAATCCAATATGCCGTTGCTATTTGTATCATTAAACACCAGGGTACCATTATTATCCCTACATTCGCCGATTATGCGCGAATTCCTTTGTTTCCAGCACATACCTGCATCGACCCTGTAAAAAGAAGTATTTGTAGCGTTGTCTATGACCACCCTTCCTAAACTTAAATTAGCTAAAGTCCCGGTGGCATAAAAAGTATAGGTCGTATTAAGCGTTTGAAAAGGCGCTTTGCGTAAATTCTCAAGCTCTTCCTGAACAGCGCCTAAAGCGAGGTTTGAGTTCTTCGTAGTCTCATTCATCTCAAGACAACTGATATAGGCTGACAAAAGTCCTGTCAGGACAATAACTAAAATACCGCTTGCTATCATCAATTCAAGCAGAGTAAATCCCTTCCTCTTCAATCGTAACCTCATAGTTATTATTATCTTATAGAAAATATCAAAAAAGTCAATCCTTTTTAACGAGCCCCTTGGCTATTTCTATATTATTCCTTGCCGTTTCATAATCAGGGTTTATTAAAAGTGCCTTCTGCCACAAGGCCATAGCGCTCTTATTGTCACCTATCTGAGCATAGAGCGTAGCCAGATTGTTATAAGCTTGATAGAACCCGCTGTCCAACTCAATGGCCCTCT
>Ga0051987_10001448_pt1 | contig 12018 bp, 6 predicted proteins | sample CryGey08umfilter_2_FD_58083 | JGI IMG/M metagenome (GOLD analysis project Ga0051987, IMG submission 58083) | Groundwater microbial communities from aquifer in Utah, USA - Crystal Geyser 4/10/14 0.8 um filter | ecosystem: Environmental > Aquatic > Deep subsurface > Groundwater | place: USA: Utah... | reverse complement strand
AAGGCGATTATTTATTTGTTGTGGCCTTTCTTCTATGCTTCTTGACCCTTTATTCTTTAGGCTTATTCTGCTAACCTGTTCATATCGGCGTTTGCGGCGTTTGCGCTTCTCCCATAAGCTAAATGTGGTTATCTCTTCAAACACTCCTTTAGCGATATAATTGTAGAGTGTTTTTGCGCAGATAACGCCCTTAAACTCCGGTTGTTTTAGATTTAGTTCGCCTATTACAGCATCGGTAGAATATCTGTCTTCGCATATCTTTTGACGGATATAGACGGATGATTCAGCGTATTTTTCGATTTTCAAAGAATGCCTGCGTTTGCCCGGCATATACAATATTCCTTGAGATGCGTGTCTAACCTTTTGACCTGGCCGCGTTTTATTTCCCGGTACACTGTTGAGATATGGCTATTAAGCTTATCGGCTATTATTCTTAAACTTAAGCCGGCTTCCAGATAGCCTTCTAACCTGCGCCGGTCTCGCGTTGAAACGAATGAGACAAATCAAGCAGGATGATTTGTCTCATTAAATGAGGAGTGAACTACGCTCGGGGTTACTCTTCTGGTTTTTCTTTGAGACGTTGCTCTATGTCAGATATGCCTGACTTTCGATCTTCCTGGACCGCGCGCCTTTCTCCTTGTTCAGGGGTGGGGCTTTGGCCGGGTTTTTCGCCTGAGCCAGCGTAATCTTCGCTAAGTTCAGCCAGGGATTTTATCTGCTTCTGCCAGATGATAAAGAAAATTATGCCCAGGAACCCTAGGAATATCACGATAGCTATTATGAGCTTCCAGGTAAGCATTGGCGCTATGTTCTTTGCTTCAACTACAAGAGTCTTTGCCGCGGCAAGGTCTGACTTAACAGCTTCAAGAAGCTTTAAATTCTCACGGTAATCAGAGATATAACCGCCCGGGCTAGGATTCTGAATACTCTGAGAACGCTCTATCTGATTAAGCTTACTTTCAATGGAGTTCTTTAAAAAAGTAGCTCTCTCGTAATAGTCTGTATTAGCTAATACCTTTGCCGCCCTTGTGGCCTCTCCCCGAAGTAATGATAACTCATTGCCTGCTATCTTCCAAACATCCTCAAGCTCTATTTCAATTGTCACTGTCTCTTTAGGCTCAAGTTCATAATCCTTGAATACATAATACGCGCCCTCTTTAGGGTCAAAGGCTATGTCTAAGTCACCCATATCAATAACGTTTTCAGGCTTTACCTCTTTGGGCAAATAAGACCGGAATGGCACCTTGCGTTTCTGGGATGGCGATGGATTGACTACCAGCGAGCGCACTACGATGTTGGCGAACGCTTCGCTTACGCAGAAAAATAACAAAAGCGCTATCGCTATGATACTTTTCGATCTAGCTATTATTTTCATACTACCTCTCTAATGAGACAAATCAAGCAGGATGAATTGTCTCATTACCTGAACTCAAACCATGTCTGGACTACAGGTTCTTCCTTGGCAGAGCCTTCTATCATCTGCTGGCTAAGCAACAAGAGCGCCTTAAGTTCCTGGGTCTTGTTACGAATATAATCAATATCCCTGGACTTGGCGTCGTTTAATTCGTAGAGTTTCTCCATATCATAACCAACAGTCGCGCCTAATTCATGTATCTTGGAGCTCATCTCTTTTAAGTTATTATAGAGCGAGGTCATCTGTTCCGCGGCAGCCGCGGCCTCGGCAGACCCTGCTTTAACAGTAGCCAGCGTTTCAGCAGCCCTTGCAATATTATCTTCTATGACATTGAAGGCCGCGACGAAAGCGTCAACTTTGGATTTAATATCGCGCACAGGAGTAACAGAACCTAATACAGCGCTGACATTGCTTGCAATGCTCTCTACGTCCGCTGTCTTTACCGTTATAGTAACAGCATCCATAGTCCCATAGCTGGGCTCAGAGCAGACTATAGAATAATCTCCTGTAGGCCACGTAGAAGCAAAGGTCACGGCATATTCATAAATGCCCGGTGAGCCTTGAGCCATAGGCATACCCGCAATACGCGCCACATTCAGCGGATCATAAACGGTGATGACAGGCGCGGCATTTTCATAAGTGCGGTAACGTATCACAATAGTGCTTCCTGCCAAAACCACATTTTCGCGGTTCAAAATTTCAGACTTGGCGGCTGTAGTCATCTCTGTCTGGACGGTCTTTAACTGCTCAGGCAGAGTCGTTTCAGTCGCGGTCAGTATCTTCTGCGTCTCTGTCTTGACCGTCCCTATCTGAGTACCCAATGTCTGCGTTGCCGCACCTACCTCAGATGCCACAGTAGTCTTGACACCCGCGACCTGTGCTTGGATATCTGTAGACATTGTGGCAATAGAGCTGGTCACGCCGGCTATCTGGTTAGTGACAGACGCCAAGGACTGCGACAAAGTCACGGTAAACGTTGTGCCTGTCTCATAAGCGTGGCCTGTGCCATCCGAGCCGCCGTAGTTCACTACAGCTCTAACATAATAAGTCCTGCCGGGTGTTAGCACGATCTGGCCGCCGGCCTTTGTTACATCTGTGACATCAAGGCGATACAAGCCTTTAGTATAATCTGTAAATTCCGGACGCGGGATCGTCATCGTATTAAGCCATGTATCAGTAGTGTCGTCAAATATCTGGAGAGTAGCATCACCCAACTTATTGATGGAATCCGCGGAATTCATGATAAGTTTACCCCTTCTCTCAAGCCAGAGCCTCGCGGTAAGTTTGTCAGCGACATCATCATAGACAAAGGTTGACTTCACCTGATAATCCGCTGTAGCCTCTTCTAATGACGTCATATAAATGGTCCAGGTGATATTATTGTCAAGAACACCATCAGAGCTAAAATCGGCCTCAGCGCCGGCTACCATATCCTTATTCATCTGAACATATTTTTCCTTATCCAAGCTTAATGTGTAAGCGCCATAAGGCAACGTAAAAATAAACGGCGGATTACCCATAGGGAAAGTCTGTATTGTTGTGGCTCCCTGTAAGACCTGTAACGCGACCTGAGGCAACGACGAGCTAGACACAGAATCCTTTACGATGACGGTAACATTATAGGCGCTGGCTAACGTAACCGGCCCAAAAGAAAGAGGCGGATCTGTAGTAACGCCGGGAGCTGTAGCGGCAACAGATACATACGCCGGATAAGCCCCTGCTGACGCCGTAAAGTTGTCAAAGTAGGCCTCGCCATTCAAAGCGTCAACAGCATTGACGCAACCCGCGCCAAGGTTGCCGCCTGTCAAATTAATGGTCACAGGTACAGAGCTTGGAGCTGTATTGCCATAAATATCTGTTATGGCAACAACGAACGGATTCCAAGGCGCGTTAGCTACGGCAATAGCGACAGGAGACGTCTTCCAGAATAACTGGTCAGCTGTGCCGCCGTTTACTATGACAGGCCAGGCATTGGGAACAGATGTCCCAATAGCTGAGCCATAAGGCCCAGATGATTCATAAGCCCTTATAGCTGCTATCTCGGCCTTGTAAAGAGTAAGATCAACAGGTATAGCGTTAACGCCCGCCGTAAACGGCACAACAATAGCCGGTGTCGCGACACCATAACTATCGGCAAAATTAACCGTGATGCCGGTTGTAACTGTAGGATTATTTCCTTTAGGCGAAACACTGGCTCCGCTGAATACCAAAGAGCGGTCACCGGAATAATCTTCATCAATATTGTTATTAACATCAACCGCGTTAAGCGTTACTGCCGACGTGGAACCCGCGTTCATAGAGGCAGGGCCATTCACAACCCTAAAATCAGTTGCTTGCGCGCCGATAACTGCCGCGTCTGTGACAGGCGTGATCGCCGGGTTAAGCTTGGAACCTAAAGCCTCTAAGATGGCATCTCCTGCCAAAGCGTCAAGACTGAATTCCAGAGATTCTTTATCCGCGCCTGCAGGCAGAGGCGATTTTAATATAAGAGCCACGGTATAGGTCTTTGACGCGCCGTTAGCAATAGTCACCATAGGAGTAAGGCCTGAACCAAACGTGATTGTGCCATCAACAATATTACTTACCTGAATGTCCTGAGTTCCGTCGGATATATATGCCGAAGCTATGAAGTTGGTCCAATTAGCCGTTGTCCCGGAATTCGTATTGCGGATGAAGAACTGCATTACTTTAGTATCATAGCCGTCAGTGCCGGCGTCAGAAAGCGTAAATCCCAACACCGCCGACTTTGTCGCAAGCGTCGTTGCCAATGACGAAATTGTCCCTGCTTGGGCCGCCTTGACTATATTCGCGTCAGTAGCAGTTCCAAAACTTATAGGAGACGAATAAACAGGCGCCAGAACCAGGCCCGACACAGTCGCTTCAAGATAAATTATCTCAGGGTAATTATAGATGACTCCTACAAAAGCAGCCTGGCCATTAGTCAGGCCCTTAGTCAGGGCTTGCGCGCTTAAAATACCTGTCGCAGGCGTATAGCTGCCTAAGGTCTTGCTCGCGGCCAACGTTATCAGAGCTGAAGCGCTGACCACAGGGTTGCCGTATTGGTCAACCACAGCGACAATAGGCTGTTGCCCTAAAGATTGAGAAGTAATACACGTTATTGAGGGCTGCTGCGCGAATCTTAACGCGTTGATAGCCCCGGAATTTATAGTGATAGAATTAGAAGGCGTGCTGACACCCGCGACATTAGTGACCGACGGCGTTATCGTCGTATTCTGGGCGCGGAAGAGCGTGGCCGACAATGTTGTCGTTGAACGACCGCTGACAAATGCCACAGCACCGGTAAATATGTCACTTGCTCCCAAAGGCCCGTTGGATGTACCGCTTAAGGCATAACTGACGGTGCGGCCCGCGTCATTATACACAGGCGCGCCGTTAGCCCCTGCGCATATGTTGTCATAAATATCAACAACATCTATGGTCGTGTCAAAATTAAATGCCACGCCCGCTGCCTGCGGAGTAGGTATGGGCGCCGCGAACTTCAAATGATCAGGCGCTAAATTGAGCACTGGTATAGCCAGGGCCGCGGCGTCCGCGGTAAGCACACTGCCCGCGGTAACCTTTATCAATGTATTTTCAGCTTTATATAGCGCTAATGTTGTCGTAGCAACGCCGTCGGTAAAGTTCAAAAGCATGCCTGTGCCAAACGGAGTCCCATCCGCGGTAGGTACTGCTGACGCGGGCGCCGGCGAAACTCCCGCGCCTGAGAAAACAACACTCAAACTGCTGTCTAGATCGGTCTTAATATTATTCTGGGCATCATAGGCGCTGACTGTGGCTATACGAGTAGCCCCTGCGTTTAGAACAGCGGTACTCCCAGTTACTATGAAGTGGTCAATATCAGCCGGTATCACAGTAAATACTATAGATACTGACGATACGCTAAGACCGGCCTGGCCGCTAACATAAGAAGCGGCTATTGTTATGGTAGGTTCAGATGTTTTAATATCTTTGTAATAGAAGGCCTGGCCAAAACTGCCTGAGGCCATTGTAAATTGGTTGCCTGCTATAGGTATGGTCCCTAACGCGTTACTGTAAAAACCGCCTGTCACTGAAGGCGCATTGGAAAGGCCAAATACCGTATCCGCAGCCACAGGGCTATTGTTACCAAACTGGTCCTGGACGCTGAAAGAAAACGCGGTAGATGTCTCACCTGCCTTAGCTGAGGTCGGGCCTGACAGGACCACCTGATAAGGCGCCTGCGGCAAAGCATTGGCAGTAAAGTCAGCGGTAAAGCTTGAATACGTAGCGCGCGTATTATAAACGCCTACTTTATCGCCTAATGTCAGAATAGTTGATGCGCGGCCATTAACATCAGTCACCGCGGAATTAACCGATAAGCTCTGGCCTGTCGTTCCCGACGGGACTCCGTTGAACGCGAAATTCACCGTAATATTCGGGACGGGCTCGCCGCCCGGCCCAACAACTTCCACCACAAACGGCGCGCATATTTGCGTGACTAACTTGCCTACAGGATAATTACCGCTGACAATATTCATTGCCGCGGGCGCGACAGCCGTTGCCGTAAATGTCAAAGGCGAACCTGTCAGGCCCGCTGATGCCGCCTGCGCGGTGTATACGCCTGCCAAATTACCTAACGTCATGCTAGCTGACGCCAGGCCTGTTATCGCATCGCTGACAACTGTCGGCGTAATAACCTGGCCGGTCGCGCCGCCCGGATCACCAGTTATACCAAAGCCCACGCTTACCCCGCCAACAGGGTTACCATAGGTATCAGCAATATAAGCGCTTAAGGGCTGGAACAAGACCGCGTTTATGGCGCTTGTCTGCGTATTGCCGCTTGAAATAGATATATTGGCAGCGGACAACGCTGCCGCATCCACGGTCAAACCATGATTTTGATAAGACTGGCCGCTCTCTGCGGCAGTAACAACGCCGGTTTCTTTCTTAAAAGCCCAGAGAATATCAGCAGCGGCTCCGGAGGCGAAATTCACACTTCGCACATTGCCGAACCTCGTGGCTGTCGCGTATACCGGACCTACTTTAGGATAATTACTGCCGATAACATTCAACCCCGTAAAAGTAAGATTATGAAAACCCGAGTATCCTATATCAATATTCCTGTTGGCGTCAACAGCGTTTATCTTTATGCCAATGCTTGAACCGGCATCCATTGACGCTGATGTCTGGTCTGTGGACGTGAGTATTTCAATATGCGTGACCGCGACACTTATAGTACCCGTTGATACAGCAACCTTGCCGGAGTCAGATGTCATAAGGCTTGAATTTCCAGTATCCGAGCCAATCTTCGCCTCGTCTACATCAAAGGTATACGTCTGGCCTTCTGCAGCTGTCAGCTTAGAAGGCTTCATATAAATATTTACTGTAAATTCAGTGCTTGTGTTATCCGCTACAGAAGCAACGCCCGCGGCACTATCGCCGTTAGGCGCGGAGCCAAAAGTTATCATAGAATTGGTAATGGCCGCGCCTGTGGCAGTAGCTACGGTGGAAAGCCCGTCACTCAACTCTGCCCATGCAATATCAACAGAGGCATTTGCTCCTGTCCCGCCTATGGCTATCTGGACGCGGTCAACCAATGTCGGTATTGCGTCTTCGCCGGCATCTTTGACCTTAAACCTTAAGACAGGGAACTTTTCAGCCTCAGTATCATTTATCGGAGTTATATTAAAATTTACCAAAGGAACGCTTGCTGTTTCAACCGTTGATGTGGCAGACAGGGCAAAAACAATTGAATTTGAAAATGCCGGTGTAATAGCGGGATTGCCCGGAGAAGTAGCGTAAAGATAAATAGTCCCGACATCAGTATAACGCAGGCTTTCAAACACCGCCTGGCCGGCCGTAGCCGCTTTGGGATTATTTGTAGCGCTCAACGCGCCCGTAGCGTCAGCATACGAAGCGTTAGAAATAGAATCAGAAAGCAATATGTCCATTGCCTCAGGAGTTCCGTCGCCTGTCAAATCTTGGCTGGCGTTATCATAGACATCGCGTATGGAAACAATAGGCTGTTGCGCGAGGGCTGCGTTGATAGTCCCGGCAGTTGATGGCTGTTGAGTAATAAAATCAATATGATCAACAGCATCAGGATTCACGACAACAGCGCTGGATGCGATATCTGCCGCGACAGGCGCGTCAGGCAGATCGCCAGCCTGAGATACTTTAGATGTCGCGGTGATTGTGGTTGTCTGCGCCCTGAATAGAGCCGTATCAAGCGTAGTTGTTGAAACGCCGTTCGCGAAACTGACAGCCGTAGTCCACAAATCAGTAGCTGAAGCATTAGGCGCATTTGCCACACCGCTTAATATATAGGTAATGATCTTTGAACCTGTATAAGATATAGCGCTAAACTGGTCATTTAAAATATTGCCGAATGCATCCAAAGCCTGGATCACGGGAAGACCAAAACCAACACCGGCCTTCTGGGGTGTGGTGATATTAGCGCTGAAGCGCAGGTGGTCCGGCGCGGCGTGCGCAATATTAATGGAGTCTGCAGCGTCAGCTATACCTGCCGCGCCATCAGGCCCAACAGCATTATCAGAAGCCGTAATTGTATATGGGCCGCCCATGAGTTCGTCATAATACCAGAAAGCAACCGATGAAGTACCGTCAGCAATGTCAACAGATGTCACAGCCGGGCTGTTGGAAAGCGGGGCGCGGAACTGCTTATTCGCCCCTGCTGACGATGAAGTCAAATAGATGGTCTGCGCGCCTTCTGTCCTTAAATTGCTATACGCGTCATAGCGCGTCAAAGTATATTGCGGCAAAAGCGTGCCTGCGATACCATCCGGCGGCGAAGATAGCGAATACCTTGTCGTGACATTAGGCTTGACGACCAAGTCGTCTGTGCCGCTCGTTATGCCTGTGCGCGATGCAGTGATGGTAAATATCGGCGCACTCGCTAATTCATCGTAGTAGTAGAACTGCGCGCTTGAATTATCGGCTGTTATGTCAACTGTCGTTATGGAAACACCGCCGTCTGTCAGACTGAATTTCTTATTCGCGCCTGCGGATGTTGACGTCAAAGTTACAGTCTCGGTATTAGTTGTTGAAAGATTATCAAACGGGTCGTAGCGTGTAACAGTGTAGAGCGCTGGCGCTGCGCCTGCGGTTATGAATGTAACGTCATTTAGGCTATATCTGCTGGTCGTGGCAGGCGTTATCGTAATAGAACCGCTTGTAATTGAGCGCGGGCTTTCGGTAGCTGTCAAAGTAATGGTCTGAACCGTGTTATCCCTGACATAAATAGTGGCAACGCCATTAGTCAGCGTATAAGTATTGGCAGGCTGCAATGTCGTATAGCTGGCATTGTCATGGAACGTCGCGGCCCCCGTTGAAGACATTACCACCCCGGAGGTGGAATTATTTGTGACGACGTTGTTATAGACGTCGTAGGCGGTAACGGTCTCAGTCCAGCCCACGCCCGCATTGTGCGTAGGGCTAGTCGTGATGGTGTAGTGGTGTATGGCCGCCGGCGCCACCGCGACGTTTGTCGACGTGGCTGAAGCATATGTTAACGGTTTTATGGAAAGGCCGGAAACGACTATGCTGTTGCCGGCAGTAAAATCGGATAAGACGTTTATAACCAGAGTCTTATCCGCATCATCAAAACTTACCGTCGTTGAAACCTTGGCAGCCGCGTTTCCGGTAATAACCGCCGTCGTATCCGAAACATCCCAAATGACACCCACGTCAGACGGTATAGTGATCCTTATGTCATTGGCCGCGGTGATGACACCCGTGCCGTCTGTTACGGTAATAGGCGAAATGGCTACCGGACCCTGAAGAACGGAAAGAAAAAGATTCACGCCTGAGGAAATGGTAACGTTCGGACCGCCAAGCGCCGTTTCAACGGACTCAACAGACCCCCAGCCATCCCCTGCGCCTCCGGTATACTGGGCAAAAGCCTGCCATAAACCTGCGCTTAAACCGGCTATTACCAAAATCCCCATCATCATGATAATAATACGCTTTTTCATTCCACGCCTTATATTTATACTATCCTCTTGCCTGTCTTTATAATATGCCCATAAAAATTCGTGGGCCGGGCTTCTTTTAAACATGTCGCTGCAAATAAATGTATTTCTACCGCTGAATCGACTTCGCGCGCCATTTTCGAAAGAAACGTTATTTTATCATCTAATCGCATTTTGTTAACCGTCGGGCTAAAAAAAGCCAGATCGATATCACTGTCTTTATGCGGCGTACCTATGGCATAAGAGCCAAAAAGATAACCTCGCTCAATCTCAATATTATTTTTTAAGAAATGAGCTGTCTTACGAGCGATTTTTTTTACTTCAATAGCTGATTTAAGCATTTTAGCGCCTCTTGCGTTTCTTTAAAATATCGGATAGCCAATTCTTTAGTAACCTTTTGACTCAATTCTTTCATTTCTTCAGGATAGCGGGTTTCAATATAGTAATTAGTGAGTTTTTCAAAAAATAGGCCCTGTTCATCACTCAAGCCAACTTTGGCCAAATCAGCGAGTCTTATAAGATCATGCGATTTAGGCGGAAAGATATTCATGACTTTAACAACTATAGATTTTAATAACTTTTCTACAGCTTGCTGGCAACAAAAAAGCACATAAACATATCTTCCTGTTCTTAACATGGCCTCAGCCGTATCAATATCATAATCAGAAAGCTTAATCCAATACAAAACATCTTCTTCTTTCTTTTTATTACCGTTTTTTCTTATGCTTTTCATAGCTCACCTTTACATCTTGTCTATCAACAATATATCACATTATGCGCTCTACGCCTATCGTGACAAATACTCGTTCTTGCTTCATAAAGTACTCTAACCGAGAAAATAGCTCGGTTGAAAAATAGTGCGGTTAGATTCGCGGATAAAGCGCGCGTATTGCCATAAGCCGCGTGAGCCAGCCAACACCGCAAAGAACGAGAAATCTCGGGCATAGACATCAAGCCTTGAATAAATAAGGACCTGAATTTTCTCATGCGCGTCAGAAACAGCCTTATGTTTTCCTTCGTTAACTGTCTGTACTCTTTAAAAATGCGAAAACCCAAAAATCCTATCCCTATCCTGACTGGAAAGATCGTATTCTTTTTTGGATGCAGATCGAGCCCTAACTTATTCTCCAAGAAACACTTAACTTCGTCTTTTATTTCATGCAAGCGCCTCTTATCATTGCCAAAAACCAGAAAATCATCCATGTAGCGAATATAATGTTTCTTCCGCAGGCCAAATTTAATAAAATAATCCAGTTCATTCAAATAAAGGTTCGCGAAAAACTGGCTGGTAAGATTGCCTATCGGCAAACCTGTTGAGTGCCCGGTAATGATTTTTTTCGCAAGCCGCATTACCCTATCATCCTTTATCCGGCGGCCAAGTATGGCCAACAAAACCCCATGATCAATTGAAAGAAAATATTTGGCTATATCGCACTGCAAGATGTATTTATTTGCTCTCAAGAATTTTTGCGCCCTGTCCAGCGCGATATGCGTCCCTTTAGCGATTCGGCATGCATAGGAATCGTAAATAAACATTTTATCAAAGATCGGCTCAACTATACGGCAAAAAGCGTGATGCACTACGCGGTCGCGGTAGGGTGCCGCGCTTATCAGGCGTTTTTTAGGGTCATAGACGTAAAAATACCTGTAGGCGCCAGGTATATAAGTCTGGTTTTTCAGCTCTTTTTGGAGCTTTAAAAGCTCTCTTTCCATATTAAGATTGAATTGGGCGGTATCCTTCTTCATTTTTTTGCCCTTTTGCGCCTTCCGCGTAGCCAAAAAAAGATTCTCAAAGAAAATCATTTTTTCAAAAAGTTTTTTATACGTTCTCCTCATGCCTATTAACCCCTATTTTGCGCCGCCTCTTCTAAATTTTTAAGAATGTCCTGGCGCAACGAAAACCGTTATTGTTGTTGCGGCTCGCGTTCGTGTTGCCGGCGTTGTTGCGGTCCGAAACCCGCAAGTTGCCGGAGCTGTTGTTCCAGCTCCCGCCGCGGATACCCGAGACTATTTGTCATGGCCTATCCCCTTTTGCCCTACTTTCAACCCGCTGCAACTTTCACGCCCTTAAAAAAGCTACTCGTTGATATGCGAGCATCTATTACCTATTCGGCATTCCTGCCGGGAATAAGCCGACTGGACCATTCAAAGAGCGCTCTTTCCGTGTCCGTAAACACGGGAACTCCGGCCCTACGAAGAGGCGGCTTGATTTTTCCAGCCGCCAACCATCCTGCCTACTTCATCGATCAGCCTTGCCTGGTATTCAAAAGCCTTAAAATCCACATACCGCATGTCTTTTGCTATTCTCATAAGAAACCTTAAAATATCAAGCTTTAGATTTATTTTTACCAAAATCTCTGCCCTGTTTTTCTGACAGTAGTTAGCCTCGATCAAAAACTCCAAAATTTCAAACAGCGCTGTCTCTATCCTGTCGCCGAGCAGGAACTTCTGGCTTCGCGGAAATTTTTCCAACTTCGGCAGAAGCCAAAGGATCAAATCGTACACTCTCGTTACTACGACCGCAACCTTTTTTGTTGTCAAGTGATACCCTCATATTTTTCAATCAATCAAAACTACAAACATCAAAATAGCAAAAGTACAAACTACTCTGCGGTCCTGGCGCAACGAAAACCG
>Ga0051987_10001446_pt1 | contig 12026 bp, 7 predicted proteins | sample CryGey08umfilter_2_FD_58083 | JGI IMG/M metagenome (GOLD analysis project Ga0051987, IMG submission 58083) | Groundwater microbial communities from aquifer in Utah, USA - Crystal Geyser 4/10/14 0.8 um filter | ecosystem: Environmental > Aquatic > Deep subsurface > Groundwater | place: USA: Utah... | reverse complement strand
CTTTTTAAATCAGATACTATACCTTAACACCCTGTCTGATTTCTTAGGACCACCTCTGTCTATCTGCTGATGCTTACGACAACAGCTTTCGTCAGAGATTTCCAACTATATCCTGTTCAAGGGGCATAATAGATCGTTCTATTTTAGCTTATGGGCATCAGACATTGGAACCTATTTTTAATAAATTAAATAAAGCCCAACAAAATAGCCTTTTAAAAATGAAAACTTTTGTATTGTTTGAAAAATCAGGTGGTTTTGGTCAATATATCACAACGCCACAAAATACGGTGAAGTATGTTTACGATATTGAACAGGTCTATAAATTAGAAAATCAAGACGAAAAATGGGAGATGTATAAAACACAGCTAGCAGAAGGAATAGCACGTTCAGTATTAGCACAAAATGCGAATCAAACAGATATTGATAATTTTGTATCAGGCATAAAAGACAAATTTAAGGCATATTTGAATTCTTTACAGCTTAACTGTCAGACTTCGCTTCGTAATCATTTTATGCAAACTGTTGAAACCGAATATAACCAAGGGTTTAAACTGGGTGAAAAGTTTAGGACTGTTCTGCCACGCATTACATATAGGGTTTTGCAAGAACGTCTTGATAATACAGGTGAAGACGGGTTTTTCGAAATTGATAACCACCAATTTCAAATTGCACCCGCCTCTCTTGCTTTAATGCAAAAAGGGGGACTAGAAAAATTGATTCTTTCCACAACAGATGAAAATAGGGCGATATTTCTAGACAATGCTTTTGACTGTAAGCAGGAATATAACGTATTACAACTTAGTCACAAACTGTGGGTGAATGAAGCTGGCAAAAAGAACCATATAAATATAAAGTTGATTGGGCATCATGTGCAACATCCAAAAATTGATAAGATCATGGGTGATAAAAACCAAACTGGTGATACAATAGATATCGATGATGAATTCCTAAAGAGGAACTTGATAATCATCCAAAAACCTTAACCCTTGCAAAAATAAGATCACTTGATAGTAAGCCATATCGTTTTACGCAGGTATTCCAAGATGATTATGGAGATGACGATGAACTAACTTTTGAAATTGAAGAAAATTCCTTAACAGTATTCAAACTGGTATATATGGAGATTAACAAAGTTGCTTTCAATACAGGAACACGTGCCCATGATGCCGTTCCTTTAACATTTCTTTTTGCAGAGAAAGAAAATAACGTAACATTCTATCATTACTATCACCCAGGAAATCTATATAAAAAATCCGGTCTTAATTATCCAGTTTTTTTAAAAATTCAAGATGCAACACACCAAGTGGCTAAAGAGCGTGAAGTAGAAAGAGAAAGAGAACTCAAAGCTCAGCGAGCACGCAAGTGCGAAGAAGCAGAAGAAGCCCGTCAACGTCAACAAATATATCAGGATCAAGCAGAAGAAGCACTTGATATTCAACGTCAGGAAAAAGAAGCACGCAAGCGTCAAGAAGCAGAAGAAGCACGTCAGCGCCAAGAAGCAAAAGAAGCACTTCAACGTCAAAAAATCAATCAGGATCAAGCAGAAGAAGCAAGTGAGATTCAACGTGAGATTCAACGCCAGGAAGTAGAGGAGGAACGCCTGATTCAAAAAATAGAAGAAGCCCGTCAAAAAATAAATTTTAGAATAGCAACAATTGAAGATAAATTGAAAACGCTTAATGAACGTATGGTTAGCGCAATGTTTGAAAATGATATGTCCGAAAATGATAGGGATACAATGTGGGCATATGATGAAACACGAATTGACTTAGAACAAAAAAAATTAAATTTTGAAACATTGCTATTGCCGGAGGAGGCAACAACTTTGTACAAAATAGTAAAATGTGATCTTCAGCGCAAAGACAAAGCAGAAGCAGAACGTCAGATTAAACGTCAGGAAGATGAAAACAATGAAATTACACAGCAAGTAGGAGAAGAAAACTCTCTAATTCAGCGTCAAAAAAAACTGATCGATCTTAGAGCACAGATAAATAAATTTCAGTTGGATGAAGCACGTAACAAACAAAGAGAGGCCAAAAATAATCGTAATATAGTGGTCCCTCAGAATGAAGCATTAGAAGGAGCGGTACGTCAGTATGAAGAATTAGAACTGGAAATTCAAATATTAAATTCTGAAAAAGAAGCTAAAAAAGAAGCTGAAAAAGAGGAAATAATTAAGTATATTAATACAAGTGACTATCAAACAGCACGTAAAGCAGAAAAAAGACATTTTAAAAAGCTCGTAAGACTAGCACTTGAACGTCGACCAGCTAAAATTTTAGAAGCAGAACAACCGGAACGCGCAGAACGAGAAGAACGCGCAGAACGAGAAGAACGCGCAAAACAAGCAGAACGCGCAGCACAAGCAGAACGCGCAGCACAACAAGCGCGCCAACGTCAGTCAGTGCGCGTTAACCCTGTAAAAGCAGCATTAGAACGACGCCAAGCAGAAGCAAAAGCCCGTCAAGCAGCATCTTCACGTTAATAGGAACTGTTGTATACAGTATAATAGTTGACTGCTTGTCAAAGTGCAGCAATTACCAGCTACATAAAAGATAGGGGGTCAACATCTATATGTTTGCGCACTTGGCTAGGCAAGTTAGATTTTAAAATCCAGAATTTGACTATTTCATGACGATTCACCTGGAGGGCTGACATCATCAGAAAACGTAACCTATGCTGCCCCCTTATCATTGCATGTGGTGGCACAGTAGGCCCCAAAACTTGAACGCCTTCCACCTTTGGCACACGGCTAGCCAGTTTTTTACCAGCCCTATATAAAAGATCTTTTGATAAAGAAGAAAGCGTGATACTGATCAGCCTTGAAAATGGTGGCATGCTAAATTCTTTACGCTGCTGTAGTTCTGCTTTTAAAAAGGCATCACGATCATAATTTTTAATGGCCTGAATCACTGGGTGATCTGGGTTATAAGTTTGTAGGAATACCTGGCCATTTAAATGTTCACGCCCGGCCCTTCCCGCAACTTGAAACATCATCTGAAATGTTTTCTCACAGGCCCTCAAGTCCATACCACTAAGCCCCATATCGCCATCGATAATACCAATCAAGGTAAGCAGGGGAAAATGGTGCCCTTTTGCCATCATTTGTGTGCCAATAATGATATCGACCTGATGATTTAAAATACTTTGAATAGCTTCTTGACGCGCTGTATTTGATTCCATCATATCTGACGACACAACCAAATGGCGCGCTTTTGGAAAATGTTTTTGGGATTCTTCCAGCAAACGTTCCACACCTGGTCCACATCCTGTTAGTTGATCTTTTGTGCCACATGCAGGGCAGTGTGGTGGGTACTGCTCACTATGTGCACAGTGATGACATTTCAGTTCTTTTGTTTTTTGGTGATGCGTTAACCAACCTGAACAGCTGTTACATTCAAAACGATGGCCACAGGCCTTGCACAGTGTAAGGGGGGAAAATCCGCGCTTATTCACAAAAAATAGAATCTGTTCGTTTCTATTTAATGCTTTTTGTGTTTGTTCTATTAAAGGGTCGGAAATATATGTTTTTTTAGCATAAGGATCTTGTGTTCGTTGATCAATAATTTTAACTTCCGGCAGTGTTTCAACACCGTATCTACTTTTTAACTTAAGATGAGCATACCGTCCTTCAACAGCATTATGGTAGGTTTCTAAACACGGCGTTGCCGATGCTAGTACAACAGGGCATTTGTTCACTTTTCCTAAATAAACGGCTGCGTCCCGTGCATTATAAATAACTTTTTCTTCTTGCTTGTAAGATGCATCATGTTCTTCATCAACCACAATAAAATTCAACTTTTGAAAGGGCAAAAATAATCCAGATCTTGCCCCCACAACAACACAAGATTTACCTTCATAAACTGTTTGATAGGCAATACGCTTGCTTTTAGGCGTTGTTTTACTGTGCCACTGCAACGGTTCAAAGCCAAAGTGTTCTTTAAACCGCATGATCCACTGCTCACTAAGGGTGATTTCAGGCAATAAAACAAGGGCTTGGCCACCTAATTTTAAAACATCTTCAATACATTTAAAGTATACTTCTGTCTTACCAGAACCTGTCATACCGTCTAATAAAGCTGGATAGAAATTATGATAGTTTTTTTGCAAGCACCCTACAGCATGCTGTTGTTCACCTGTTAAGACGATATTTTTTTGCGCGCTTTTAAATGCCACAGTAAGTGCAATATCTTTATTTTCAGCACCATCCTTTGTTAAACGTTCAAATTCTTTTAAGGGAAGGGATGCCATCATGCGTGTGCACTGGCCGTAAGGTGTTAAGGTATAATCACTAAGCCACGCACAAAAATCAGTCTGTTTGGCGTTTAAAACATAAGGTAGCGTTTTGATAATGTCTTTGACAAGGCCCTTATAATTTGACTTTTCGGCCGCCACCACACCCACCACAGATTTACCGCGTAAAGGAACCACAACCACTTGACCTGGCATCAGGTCATCGTCATACGCATAGGTAAATTTTTTAAAAAGGGGGGTGGCAATCGCTACCTGGTAATGGGGCACAAATTAAAACGGATGCGGTGTCTATGTTTAGTATACACCACATTTTTGTAACGCCAACGACTTTAGGTAAAAGAAAAAAACAGGTCAATAAAAACATATTGACCTGTGTCAGTCTTATCGCTTAGAAAAAATCTAGGAGCAATGGGACTTATCGTCCCAGATTTAGATTCGGTTATTCGCCTTCAGCAACATGATCCATAATTTTTTGAGCCAGTGATCCACCTTCACCTTCGAAAAAAGCAGCCACTTCTAAGGCTGTTTTAGTGTGTGTATCAAGTCTGGCAGATACTCCATTTACTAAGTCTAATAAAGCTGGTTCAAGAATCGCTAAAACTTTGTTTGCTATTGGACCATTGGTTCCTTCTATTGTCTTTAATTTCTCACTAAGTACTTTTAACTCTCTATAACCAGTTGAAGTTAAAGTCCCAGTTGAAGCATTTTGTTGCGCTACACTTAATGCTGTTCCCATATATGCAAACTCAGCTGCTGCTTCTGCATTACCATCAGATCCGCCTACAAAAGCTTCGGATGTTTCAGCAGTATACGCACTACAAATAGATGCCGCTAGCGCCAACGTGCTTAAATATTTATTCATATTAATTTCTCCATAAAAACTAGTACAAACATATATTTAACAAGTTAATTATTCGTTAATACACCAGATTTTAAATTTTTTATTGTATTCTCCTCCTAAAAAACGTAGTAAACTGATTAAAACTTATGGGAAAGTGGTTCGTCATGCTATCACTTGCACAAATACTAGAAGCCTTAAATTTAAATTTTCATGCCAATATCTCTATTTTGCATGAAAGCATTACGGGTATATCTATCGATACGCGTACATTACAACCCGGCAACCTATTTATTGCGCTAAAAGGTAAAAATGACGGTCATCACTATATTAAAGAAGCAATAAAAAAAGGCGCAATTGCTGTTATTGTAGAAGATAGTTTCAATACTGAAGACATGACCAATACCACATATTTTAAAGTGCCACATACACTGGAAGCCTTAAAAAAAATAGGCATATATGCACGCGCGCAATGTCATAATACAAAAATTATTGCCATTACAGGCAGTGTTGGTAAAACAACTGTTAAAGAATATCTTAAAACCCTTATGTGGCCCTTTGGCAAAACAGTTGCAACGCAAAAAAGTTATAACGGGTCTATTGGTGTTCCTTATAGCTTAGCCCACCTAAGCCATGATAGTGCTTTTGGCATATTTGAAGTGGGCATGAATAAACGGGGGGAAATTGCACCCCTTACGCAAATGGTGAAACCAGATATTGCAATCGTTACCTCTATTCATCTTGCGCATACAGAACAAACAGGTACCCTAGACGATATCGCTGCAGAAAAATCTGATATTTTATCAACACTAGAAAAAGGTAATACGGCGATCCTCCCCTTTAATGCGCCCCATTATCAGTTCTTAAAAGATAAAGCCGCACGTACAGGCGCTAACATTATATCTGTTGGCACAAAACAAGGGGCAGATATTCAGTTAATTGCCTTTGATACACATGATAAAGGCGCTAGCATTAAAGCAAAAGTTTTTGATGATAATTTATCGTGGGAAATGCAAGCTTACGCCAAACATTATGCAATTAGTGCACTTTTTGCCGTCGCTGCAGCGCTTACTGCTGGTGTTGCTTTAGATAAGATTAAAACAATGCTGCCCGAATTAAAGCCACTTCCAGGACGGGGCAGTATTGAAAAAATAAAATTACGAAATGGTCATATCATAACGATTATTGATGATTCTTACAACGCAAACATTGCGTCTATGAAAGCAGGATTATCCATTTTAAATGCTGTAAAAGGCAAGCGAAAAATTGCAGTTTTAGGCGAAATGAGAGAACTTGGAAGTCAATCAAAACACCTGCATGAAGAATTAGGACGCTTAGTAAGCTGCACGAATATAGATAGCGTTTTTTCCTGTGGTATAGAAATGCGACACTTTAATAACAAACTTCAAAAAATACAATTAAAGGGTTACGCTGATACAATTCAAAATTTATATATTCCAATAGAACAGGAATTACAAAATGGGGACGTCGTACTGTTAAAGGGTTCAAACGGGAACCACATTTGGAAAATAAAAGATTATCTAATGAATACCTAAAATATAAGCTATTATGGATCTCAACACTTTCATATTTGAAATGTTGCGAAGAAATATGCTAAAAACTAACTAGGGGTAGACAACATATCGATTATGAGTATGCAAAAACCAAACAAAGATTTTGAAAAAAAGATTTTATCATCTAGCATTATAGGCAATGCCTTAGAGTTTTATGATTTCACTCTATGTGGTGTTTTTGTATCTGTTCTTGCCAGAGAGTTTTTCTTTGCCACCGATTCTACAACCAGTATTTTATGGGGATTTTTTGCTTTTTCAGCTGCCTTTTGGACGCGCCCCTTAGGCGCCTTTGTTTTTGGTTATATCGGCGATAACTACGGCAGAAAAATTGCTTTAACTTGGTCTGTTACCTTAATGGGCTTTCCAACACTTATTATCAGCTTATTGCCAAGCTATGAACATATTGGTGTTTTAGCACCGATCATTTTAATTACCTGTCGTATGCTTCAAGGATTATGCACTGGTGGTGAATATAACGGTGCAGCTATATTTGCCTTAGAACATTTAAAAAAAAAACCAGGCCTTATTAGTGGTTTAATTTCAGGTTCGTGTGTAGTTGGTGCTTTGGCAGCCATGTTTATGGGGTTTCTCACAACGCAAGAATGGATGCCAAATTGGGCATGGCGCCTGCCTTTTGCATTTGGCGCACTTATTAGTGTTGTCGGGTTTTTTATTCGCCGTCATACTGTTGAATCTTTAGAATTTATGCAAGCAAAAACAAAGCCAAAATCATCGCCCCTAGCCACTGTATGGCATGAAGATCGATTAAGTTTTTTCATGTCCATAACATCAGGGCTTTTTAATGGTGTCTTATCTTACACACTTTTTTCTTTCCTTAGCGTATACATCACAAAGTACATTGGCTTTAGCCTAGCACAAGGGATATTTTACAACTTATTTGGCCTTATTGCTTTTATGTCTATGTGCCCTGTTTTTGGTGCTTTTAGTGACCAAATAACACCTTTAAATTCACTAAAACTTGCTGGACGCATGTGTTTATTTATACCCGCTATATCTTTTTTCTTATTTCAGATGAATAGCGGCTTTCCTATTATTATGGGACAGCTTTTATTAGGAACCCTTGTCGCTAGCTTTGTTGGCCCAAGTCATTACTTCTTACAAACACTATTTCCCACAAACAATCGCTACACAGGTGCATCTGTTGGCTTTACAATTGGAATGGCGATAACAGGCGGGTCAACACCGCTTATTTTAACGTTCTTATTGAACACATTCGATCATCTGATGGTACCTGCCATATATTTATCGCTATGGGGCATTATATGGCTTATTGTTCTTAATATATTGCACCCACGTATTAAGCTATCCTATTCGGCGACAGGCTCTACCTTTGAAAAATCAGTGTAGTGTTTCAAGGGGTTATGGTTATGATTATGATTATGTATACCCATCTAGAGCTTTAGCGTTTGCGAAAAATAAAGCCTAAATAGCCATGTTATAGCGGAACTAAGCTCAGCAATTTTTCACAAATTTTTCGACAAATCAAAAATCTATTTTGCAAGTCCCCTGATTCAAAGTTGATGAATATTTTATGGTCAGAGCGAATTTTAGAGCGCTTTGCCATTTCTCTTCCTTGCAGAAAGGTAATCAACCCTTCAAAATTTGGAAATTTGTTTTCATGAAAACCAATTAAAAACCCCTTAGGTCCAACATCTAAAGTACTAATCATCGCATTTTTACAAATAAGCTTAAGTTCATAAACCTGTAATAGATTATTAACTTCAAGCGGCATCTTTCCAAAACGATCCACAAGCTCTGCTGCAAAATTATCAATTTCTTCAACAGCGGTAAACGTTGATAGGCGTTTATACAAACCAAGCCTTAGTGTTAAGTCATCCACATAATTATTTGGTATCAATATGGCTGCACCCAAATTGATTTGCGGCGACCATTCTTCTTTAATGTCCTCACCAGATTGTTCAGCTTTTGCTAAAAGTATCGCTTCTTGTAAAAGACGTTGGTACATCTCTGCGCCAACTTCTTTTATATGACCTGATTGTTCTTCCCCTAAAATATTACCACCACCACGAATATCCATATCGTGGCTTGCCAAATTAAAACCAGAACCTAATTTATCTAAACTTTGAAGAATTTCCAAACGTTTTGTTGCATTATCGGTCATCTTTTTACTTTCGGGCACTGTAAAATAAGCATAAGACTGTACTTTGGCACGCCCAACGCGCCCACGCAATTGATACAACTGCGACAAACCAAACAAGTGTGAGTGATGCAAAATAATTGTATTAACAGATGGCATATCAATGCCAGATTCTAAAATATTTGTTGCAAGCAATAAATCATAGTGTCTGTCTGCAAAATCATTTAGTTTTTTTTCCATTTCAGGCCCGCTCATTTGACCATTAACGGTTGCAAACCGCAAATCAGGCAACATCTTTTTTAAATGCACTTCAATTTTTGCCTGATCTGCAACATGTGGACAAACATAAAAAACTTGTCCACCCCTATTACATTCTTTCAAAATAGCTTCTTTAATTAAAATAGAATCTTCCGGTGTAATAAAGGTACGCACCACTAAACGATCTTGGGGTGGTGTCATGATAAGTGACAATTCACGCACACCAGACAACGATAATTGTAACGTCCGTGGAATGGGGGTTGCCGTTAAGGTTAATGAATGTACTTCAGGATATTTTATGCGAAGCCTTTCTTTTTGTTTCACACCAAAATGCTGTTCTTCATCAATAATAAAAAGACCAAGATTTTTAAATTCAACATCCCCCCTAACAATTGCGTGTGTCGCTATTAAGATATCTATTTTTCCATCTTGAACATCTTTTTTTATTTGTTTGGCTTTTGCCTGGGGAACAAATCGTGACAATTGTGCAATTTTATAAGGCGTGCCATCAAAACGTTCAATAAAGTTTTTTGTATGCTGGCGGCACAGCAATGTTGTAGGCGTTAAAATAGCGACCTGTTTACCGTGGCTTGCCGCTAAAAAAGCAGCACGTAAAGCGACCTCTGTCTTACCAAATCCAACATCACCACAAATAAGCCTGTCCATAGGTTTACCTGACGAAAGATCCGCCGATACATCTTCAATAGCTGACAACTGATCATCCGTTTCTTCATAAGGAAAACGGTTGCAAAACTCTTTATAATCATTTTTAACACCATAAAATATATCCCCAACTTTTTGAATGCGTTCTGCAGCAAGTTTTAATAAATAGTCAGCAATAAGACGAACACGTTTTTTAACCCGCCCCTTTTTATTAGCCCACTTTTTATCCCCCATAACGTCTAGCTGCGTGAAACTGGCATCACCACCGTAGCGCGTTATAAGCTCCATATTTTCAACAGGTAAAAACAACTTATTTCCACCCTCATATTCTAAAACCAAGCAGTCATGGGATATATCTTGAACTTCCATAGTTTGAAGCCCCATATAGCGAGCAATACCATGGTCACGATGAACAACAAGATCCAGCACTTCTAATTCTGAAAGTTCTGTAAAAAAGCGTTTACTTCTTTTTTTTCGCTCTTTACTAATAAAGCGCCTAGACCCTAAAATTTCTTGATCTGTAATAACTAGTTGATCGTGTGTCGTAAAACCGCGATCCAATGGCATTAATAAGTACTCAAGTTCTTGCTTTAAACCGTGCTGTTGTAATAAATCAACAGTTCTACTCTGTAAGCCCTCACTTGCACAAACTAAAAGAATACGTTTTTTGTGTGAATGTGCACTTATATAAGTAACGACATCTTCAAAAAAATCAGGATTTTCATAACGAAGTGGAAAATCTGATAAAAGCCGCCCCCCTAAATCACGTGCCCTAGGATCGACCAAAGGAGATATATTTATACAATCACGAAAATCTGATCTATAAAACAATTCTGGTGGAAGTGGTTTGTGTGCATAATGGCCAGCAACAGGATTTAACCTTGCTCTGTAGTAATCAAAGATTAAGGAATACTGGTCTTTTAGCGATTCTTGAACACGATAATCAGTATAGATTACAGATTTAGCGTTTTCTAAGTAGCTTTCAATACCAACAAAGGGTTCATCAAAAAAAAGAGGCTGCCAATGCTCTATTCCTTGAAAAGATCTATTATCCTTCATGGCGAGATATAATTCATCATCCCGGGTGTTTTGATGCCCATCAAGCTTTTCATAACGCATGCAAAATGTCTGATTCGCCTTTACATCCTGTAAAACTTCAACAGACGGCTTTAAAAGAAAAGTTGTAATATTATTTTGATCCTTAAGCGTGGTTTGTGTATCAATTTCAAAAACTTTAATTGTTTCTATCTCATCACCAAAAAAATCAATTCTAAAGGGAAGACTTTGCCCGCTTACAAACACATCTAGTAAACTTCCACGAACGGCATAATCACCAGCCTCATAAACTGTAGATACCTTCTTATAACCTAATTTGTGCAAGGTTTTTAGCAACTGCGCACGGGGATAATGTTCACCTACAGCAATAAGCGTTACTTTATTTTGAAAATAAGCTTTTTGTGGGATTTTTTGTATAAAAGCATGACTACTGACAAGCAATAAGCCAGATGGCGTTGAATTAGCAAGTGCCAACAGTGTATTAATACGCTGATTAACGATAGATGAACTTGGCCCCACGCGATCATACGGCAAACAATCCCACCCAGGAAATGTCAAAATTGGTACGTTTGAATCAAGCGCTTTAATCTGACGTTCTAAAAGTAAAGTTTGTTCATTGTTAATTGTGACAAAGACTTGAAGCGCTTGTGAATTTAAAGCAATATCTTTTAAGACAAAAGGCAAAAATCCATCTGGAACACCAGATAAAGCCGTTGCTGTATCAAAAGTATTTTTCTTCTTCGCTAGATTCATACCAAAAGAGCCATTAAATTCGCATCGTACACACACATATTCACTTTACCATAAAAAACCGATATTTTTTATTTATACTGTAAAATATCACCTGGCTGAGGGTACAGCGCTACTATTATCAAACATTAAAAAGCTTCAAACACACGTTCTAAACCAACGGTTGACATCAGAATACTATATGTTAGGGTAAAAATACACTACTGGTTGCGGGTTATCAAAATGTAGTAAAATCTATGCTGATAAAGGTATAGAGTGGTATAATTTCAGAAACAAATCTGAAACAATAATCTATATTTCCCCATCTATTGATTGCTAGTTAGCAAAATACCTGTAACCATTACTGGTAGTCTATTGCGGGTGTAAATTCAAAAAATTTATAATACCAAAAAAATAAAATATTTTTCTGGAAAAAACCACAGAATCTAGACTGAGTTTGATTTAAAAATAGTTCGGATGAAAATAAATTGATTATATTTATCTAGATAGCTGCTTAAAACTGTTTCTCATCAAT
>Ga0051987_10001437_pt1 | contig 12069 bp, 16 predicted proteins | sample CryGey08umfilter_2_FD_58083 | JGI IMG/M metagenome (GOLD analysis project Ga0051987, IMG submission 58083) | Groundwater microbial communities from aquifer in Utah, USA - Crystal Geyser 4/10/14 0.8 um filter | ecosystem: Environmental > Aquatic > Deep subsurface > Groundwater | place: USA: Utah... | reverse complement strand
ATTCGCTACCCTATCCGCATGAAAACCTACGTCCTCGGCTTTGCTTTTTCACCGGATAAGCAAACGGTGCTCCTCATCAAAAAAAACCGCCCCACGTGGCAGGCGGGCAAACTTAATGGCGTCGGCGGTAAAATAGAAGAAGGAGAAACCCCCGCACAGGCCATGGTGAGAGAGTTTGAAGAAGGAACAGGAATAAAGAGCACCGAGGCCGATTGGCAGCCCTACGCCCACCTCGGCAGTATAAAAGATGACGCAAACCCCTGGAGCATGCATGTTTTCTGCACCTTCACCCTCCCCCTGCACACAGCCCAAAGCCAAACAGATGAGGAGGTGATGCAAGTCCCCGTCAACCTGGAAAAGCTGGGCCTCATCGGAATCACCAACCTCCCGTGGCTCATAGGCCTAGCGATAGATCCCGATCTCCCCCGCATCCAAATGACTGCAACCTACCAAGGGCACGTGACAGGGCAAGCCTAAGCCTAAACAAAAAGGGCCCCCGAAGGAGCCCAAATCGCTGATATCATCACATCAAGCCGCACGCCGCAGCTCATGAATGATTTTCATGGCCTCATTGGCAACCATGTCAGGGTAGTTCCTTCCATCGAGCTTATGAAAAGCAGGGCGTGGTACGGCGAGATCTGGCAATCCCTCGCCTTTAATCATTGCATTCAATCCAGGTAGAGATTTTTGATAAATCCCGTACCGTTTCTCAAAGGCATCATCATCCATGCGTTTGCCATTTTCTGTGGCGCGCGCATGTACGCGTGCCAGCGCCGTCTGATGAGGACAATAGAGATTAAAATGGACGAGCCATGTATAACCCCAGCGGGCGAGAATTTTGGCCAGCATGGCGGGGTGTCCTGCGTGACGAGGAACACCTTCTAACATCACAGGCTTGCCATTTGCCTCTTCAAAGAGACGCTCAATAACGCGCTCAACATAATGCTCAGGCGCCAAATCTCCTCGGGCAAGAATGGTCTCCAGTTTAGGGTCACCCAAAGCATGCAACAAACTCCCGCAAGAGCCATGAAGCCCGTCCAGAAATTCCTTCTTCGCCAAACGGGCGCACAAGGTCGTTTTGCCAGCACCAGGGGGGCCAGCAGCGCTCACAACAAAAGACATAGAGGCCTCCGTGAAAAAACGAGAAATCGGGATAGTTCACCCCCAATCTAAATAAAATGTATACTCACGTCAATAAAAACAAAAAAACTAAAGACCCACCCGCTCAAAAACAATCCCCAAAACGCCCCAGCGCAGCTCATCATCCACCGTGTAATAACGCCGCAGCTCGGCTAAAAAATCGTCCTCAATCTCTTGCTCTCTTACAGCTTCAGGCAAACAGGGGTAAAGCGCCGCAAAACGCGCCGCCCGCACCAAAGCCGTCACACAGGCCCGTATTTCCTGCCCATCATCCCGAGAGATAAAAACAATTTCGTCACCCACCCGAATCTTCTGTCGCTTCTCATCAAAAAGCCGAGATTCACAATGCTTTTCACCTCTTAAAATCTTGCCAAAAGGCCCTTCATGCAAATGAAGTTCATGCACCGCCATCTTAAAACTTTTAACTTGCAACTTGCAACTCTCAACTTACTTCACCCACTTATCCCACCAGCCGGTCTCCGCGTTCTCGGGCACCAGCTTTTTCCCCACAAGCAGTGCATAGGCTTGTTTGTACCAAACACTCCCTGGGTAGTTGTAGCCCAAAATCGCCCCTGCGCGCTGGGCTTCATCGGCAATGCCAAGGGCAATGTAGCTCTCCACAAGGCGGTAGAGGGCTTCAGGTGCCTGGCTGGAGGTTTCATAAGCATGCACCACAGTATTAAAGCGGTTAATCGCGGCAAGATATTTCTTCTGGCCAAGGTAGTAACGGCCCACTTCCATTTCCTTGCCGGCAAGGTGGTCTTTGCACAGGGTAATTTTCAGCTTGGCATCGCGGGCATAACTGCTTTCAGGAAAGCGCTCAACAAGCGCCTCAAAGGCCGCCAACGCATCAGCCGTGTCCGATTGGTCCCGGCTCACATCGCTCATCCGCCCGTAATGAGAAAGCCCGATAAGGTAAAGCGCATAAGGGGCGTCCGTGTGCCCGGGGTGCAGTTGTAAAAAGCGCTCCGCCGCGGGGATAACCTCAGCATAATCTTTGGCCAGAAAATGGGCATAGGCCACATTCAGCTGAGCCTTCGTCGCCCAGGCAGAATAAGGATACTGGCGGTCCAGCTCTTCAAAAGAATGGATGGCGCTGCTGTACTTGCCCGCCTGCATCTGGTCCATGGCCTGGTTATAAAGCTCGTTCACACTTCCGGTAAGCTCGCCTTCAGGCTTGGCACTGGCGCATGCCGCAAGCAATCCGCCCATCAAAATCGCAACGTAAAGATTTTTATTTTTCATGCCCCCAAAGTGCCTCAACTTTCCTCCCCACGCAAGCCCGTTTTTTTCACACAACCCCAGCGTCCTGCCTTAGCCACAAGCGCATCAACATCTGACTAATTCAGTAATCTAAAAGCAAAACATATACCAATCAAGTTAATGCTATTTAAATTGACGCAAAGATGAGCTCGAGAGTAGTATTCAAAACAATTCATAAAGGAGATTCTAATGACTAAAGATAAAAAACTTTCATCAACCGACGAATCACCAAAAAGCACACAAGAGACACAACTTAATGGAGCACATCAAAATGAGCTTTCTCAAGCTCGTGCACACCCATCAATATTTGTGAATCGATTTATTATTACAACGACTCCCGATACGCTTCGCCTTAACTTTGGGGAAACGGATACAGACACTTCCAATACCTATATCCGTTCCTCTGTCACGATGACCGTTCAAAATGCTGCTGCATTAAGAGACCTACTCGAAAGCATTCTTTCACAAATGCAAAGTCCGAGCACTACAAGCCATGACAAATAGTCAAAAGGGACAAGCTGCGGGGCAAGCATCATCTCCCGTTGTGTCTGGAACTTCTGGAGGTGGAAATGACATTCCTATTATAACAACTCGACCTGAACAAATCACCAGACATAACATCTCCGATGAAGAACTTTCTAGGTTTGAAGATTGCGACAACAAAGGCCTATCGGGAGCTATATGGATGTTCGGAGGTATTGTTGGAGGTCTTGTTATTCCCATCGTATCCGATTTAAAGGAAGCATATTGGAATAATCCAGAGATCCCCCTTACTCTTATTGCATTACTTCAAGTAATCGTTTTTTTTGTTTGCTTCGCAGTTGGTGTATTTATTTATTTTTACACTCGGCAGAATAAAGAAACTGCCTCCGATTTAGCTAATAAGATTAGACAGAGAAGCTCGCAATCATAACGGATTACATGCTAAAAAATAAAATTCAGACTCTTTCTTCATATCCATATCTTTAACACCGCTCATCCCACTCAAAAATCATACCTGCCTCTCTTCCTCCTGTGAATTTTATATTTTGCATACTAATTTAAGTGAAACCGTCATCATACTGCAGAGCAAATTAAACCCTATTGGACCTGTCTTACTCGCCGCCTACCCACTGCTTATCACGCAACTATCTGGCGTTTACCCCAAAAACCCCCGCAGCTGACCACGTATTTATCCGCCCTCTACCCTCCTCTGAAAAACAACCAGAAAAACAGGCCTAGCTATAAAATTTAAACCCGTTTCGCCCGGCTTTTTTCACAGCATACATGGTCTCATCCGCAGCCGCCATCAAAGCTTCCACAGTGGCGCCATCCTGCGGCCCTACCGTAATTCCAATACTGGCACCCAGCTTCACGCGCACATCATTCACCCACATCGGCTCACTCACCAAGTCTATAATTTTCTGCGCTCTTTCAGAAAGTTGATCGCGGTCGGTCATCCCAAACAGGATAATCAAAAACTCATCTCCCCCCAGCCGCGCCACCAGGTCATTATCGCGCACCGCCGCCGTAAAAAGCTCTGCCACACGACGCAAAACGGCATCTCCCGCCTCATGGCCATATGTGTCATTAATCGGCTTAAACTTATCCAGATCAATATAAAAAAGCGCCAAAGGCTTGCCCGCTTTGTACGCCGCCTCCAGCTTTTGCAACACACCTCTGCGGTTCGCAAGCCCGGTCAGCGCATCACTGTTGGCCTGTTGAACAGCCTTGTCACGGTTCGTCAAACGGTTGAGAGCATGCATCAACTCGCCTAATTCATCACGCCGCGGCGTCACAATCGGGTCAGGCGCCTGCCCCCCTTCCAAGGTTTTAATAAAGGTCATCGCCCGTGCAATAAGGGCCGCATCCTGGTTACCCAACAAGTACGCCATGCCCAAAACCAGCACAAAAGAAAGCGCAACCGCCAGAATAAACCCAATCAATCCTCCCACCATGGCAGGAAAAACAAGGTGAGACACCTGAGCAAGCGTCAGCGCGCAGGTAAGGAAAATAAGGGTGCGTGTGGTCAGGGAGGACATGAGAAAAACATACCCAACCCCCACCTTCGGGGCAACAAAAAACCGCCCCAAGGGACGGTTTATAGTTAAGCACTCGCCTAGAGGTTAGGCAGCTTTTTTCGTGCTTGTAGGTGTCCCCTCAATAACCTGAAGCTGTGCCTTGGCTTTTTTGGGTGCTGCTTTTTTAGCAGGAGCCTTCTTCACAGCCGGCTTCTTGGCGGGGGCCGCTTTTTTAGGAGCCGCCTTTTTCGCCGGTGCTACTTTTTTCGCAGGGGCTTTTGCCGGGGCAGCCTTCTTAGGTGCTGCTTTTTTGGCCGGGGCCTTCTTCACGGCTGGCTTCTTGACGGGGGCTGCTTTTTTCGCAGGTGCCGCTTTTTTGGCAGGCGCCTTTTTCACAGCTGGTTTAGCCTTGGGCTTGGCCGCAGCTTTTTTCTTGGCAGGAGCTTTTTTGGCCTTTTTAGGAGCGGCTTTTTTAACAGCTTTTTTCGGCTCAGCAGAAGCGGTAGGTGCTGCTTTTTTAGTCACTGTGTCCGATTTTTTAACCGGCGCCTTAACCGTAATACCAATCTTCTTGGCCAGTTCACGGACAAGGTTCATAATTTCGGTTTCAGAAGAGTTCGCAAAACCGTCAAGTACCGTACGGCCTGTTTCCATGCTCGCGGCAAACAGCACACGGTTACCAATTTCGGTCTCGGCCACAGGCACATCCATAGCGGCAAGCTTGGCACGCATATCCTGGGTAATGTTGGCGCGGTAAATAACACGGTTCAACACGGCGAGGGAATTACGGCTCTCAGATGTAATCGTGCTAAAGGTTTCTTTCACAGCCCACAAATCAGCAGGAGAAGGCTGAATCGGCACCAGAACAAGGTCAGCCGCACGGGTAGAAACTTTAATATCCATCTCCGCATGAGGAGGCGTGTCGATAATGATAATATCGTTGGATTCTTTCGCCATGGCCAGGTCGCGGGTGAGTCTCCAGCCGCTGGTTGCCATCAGGCCAATATCGCTCTTTTTGCGTTGCGCATGCCAATGGGTGGTTGTGCCTTGGGGGTCGGTATCAAACAGCATGGTGCTGTAACCCATTTTAGAAAAAGCGACAGCTAAATGAGAGGCAAGAGTAGATTTACCAACACCACCTTTCTGCTGGGCGATGGTAATGACATACGCGGGCATGAGTTAAGTTCCTTTTATTGTTAACTTTCACATCCTTAAACAGCCCAACTAAAAAGAAAAGCCCCCTCGCCCCATTCTCGGGCAGCAAGCACAACCATGTGTGATATTTCTGCGCACCTAAATATCAGGAAAGAGAGGATATTTTGGCTAAAACGCTGGCCAAACCACTCCTTCGGTTAGGTGATAAGTTTGCAAGCAGGCCTATTTTTTCCATCTCATTCATGAACAAAACAGAGGCAATCTCATCACGCCGCACGCCCTCGTAGGCACTTTTAACCAAAGCAAGCAGGCCACGCACCAGCACCGCATCGCTATCCATCTGTAAGTTAAGGCGGTTTTCATGATCAAAACCCTCCACCATCCACACACGGCTGGTGCACCCGCGCACAAGGTTTTCTTCGGTTTTCAGGGCATCAGCCAACGCGGGCATCTCTTCTGCCAGCTCAATAATATACTCAAACCGGGCCTCCCAGCCCTCCAAAATCTCCAGGTTTTCTATGTGCTCTTCAAATGTCATAAAAAAACCTTATCTAAAAAATCCAACAGATACCACCAAAACCCTTGAAAAAAGACCATCACCACCCCACATCAAAGCCTAATCATCCCTTTTCCCGCTACCCTCACGGAGGGCCAGGCGCAACCAAGGAGTATCAAAATGGCACAAAATCGTGTCCCCCTCTCCTCGGTAAAACCCGTGCGAGAGATAATAGAGTACATATGGAACAAGGCGAAAGGAAATAAATTTTTCGAGCCCAAACACGTCAGGGTCATCTTTCCAGATGGCAAGGAGAGGCACTTCTCCGATGTCGGTCTGATGGATAGCCTCACCGTTATCCTCATCGTGCCGAACAAGGAAACGGGCCGCTTCAGCCTTGTTATGTTCGAGGAGTGGAAATTCGCCGAAAAAGGCTATCTGCCCACTGCCCCGTCGGGCTTTATGGATAAGAGCGATAAAGGCTCTCTCCTTAAAGCAGCCGAGCGCATCCTGCAAAAGGAGCTCGGCTTCGGCCTGAAGGATATGCCTGGCCATCGCTGGCTGGAGTTCAACCTCGGCGGTCGCCCCCGCTCTGCCTTCTCGGGCAGCGTGGAAGGCTCTGTAGGCACGCGGGAGACCACCAACACCATCTGCGCAAGCCAGTATGGTGTCGGCATCTTCGCGCAAAGCCTACCGCCCGTGCTAGAGGGCAAAGGCGCATGGCTGGCAGATCTCTGCCCCCAAGGGGTGGATGATCTGGAGACACGCCAGATCACAGATCGGCACAGCCCTGTGCGTCTGTACGCACGGGAAGCCATGATCTGGCTGGGTCAGCAAGGCTTTATCGATTGGCATGGCAACCCGACCGAAAAAGCCCAGTGGATGTTCAATTAGACAGGAGGAGCAATTTTTTGCCCCTCCTGTCTTTTTTATGTATACATATAGGATTTTTTAGGTTAAAGAGTGAGTAGGAAACGGATGCATGCCATCCAGCCGCATCCGCGATTTCCTTTTTCACCGCCGTGTTCCGCCTTGGAGCACAACAGCAAGCCCGCAAGGGCACAAGGCGGAAACGGTCTTCAGATGATCTTGGTGTCTACGCGTAAGCAGCCCTCGAGGGGGCGTTGCACGGGACAAAAAGCCAAGACGCACGAGGACAACTATGACTAACGGCAAAAAGCCGACAACGAAACTTCTCATCCACGCCACAGATGAAAAGGGTAATGACAAGGGCATTATCGGTGCATGGAGGGCCTTCGGCCCATGGGTCAATCCCGGAAAGTTCTCCGGTTTGGGAACAGATCTCTTCGATGATGAGATTCTGGTGGCCCAAGCAAGGGAAAAATACGGGCTTGAGAGCACGATCGAGGATTGGGAAGACTTGGGAACCGTCGAGGCCGAAACGGAAAGTATTCGCGTCATGCGGCTGCGCACCCCAGTCAAAAGACTTCAGTTCATTCCCGGCTTCGGTGGTGGTCTTCTGGCCGAGAAGCCGGAAAACCTGTGGGAATTTGTCCGCAAGGATATGATGTCCCCAGGTATGGAGCCTCTGCTCTATGCCTTCCCAGATATCTTCGGCGCCCCGCCAGAAGATATTCCGGCCCCCAGCTACGCTTTCACGCTCACCAAAGCGTAGAAGACAAGCTACATCAAACGATTATGTCTCCGCAGCCTCGTGCTGCGGAGAATTTTTTTGTCCTTTCTAAAAAAGTCAACTCAATGTATACTTAAAGCTATACAAAAAACATCACACGTTTAATAAAGGACACCCCCATGCCCGATTTCTACGGCCCAGACGGCCGAAAACTCAGCACCGCGTTCATCATTCCGGCACCTGATAAATCGTTCTGGTGTATCCGGCGCACGCAAGGCAATTTCAACAATTCAGGAATGATATCGTTCCCGGGATCCGACGGTCATGATATTCGCGCAGTCGTAGAACAGGCCCAAATCCGCCTTGGCTTTATCACCAGTCCACAAGATTGGAAAGATCTCGGCATCGCAGACAATGCGGCAAATAACGAGTGGAAAAAAGCCTATGGCTACCAAAAAGGGATCGTAATCCCCTCCCGCATACCAGGAGGACATCACGAAAAAGACAAATATGCCAATCTCATGCCCCTGTCAGCAAACAAGCTGTGGGAACTCAACCAAACAGGAGAACTCTCCCCAGCGGCCAAGTCCGTCATGCTCATGCTACCCATGATCTTTGGATGTCCCTGAATCATCCCTCTCCCCCGCATCCAGTCTGCGGGGAAAAATTTTTATAAAAAAAAAGCCGCCGGAGAAAAGCCCGGCGGCCTCGCGCACCTAAATGCGCATCAAGCGGAAGGCAATCACTCCCGCAATGATCATCCAGCGTTGACGCTGCAAAGGGCTGGGTGCACCCTCGGCAAGCGCCACGGCCACACGGCAGCCACGCTGGATTTTTTCAACCGATTGTTGAGCCAGAAAAGCTGGCAAATCACGCCACATCTCCAGCCAAACCTCGGTGCTCTCCCGCTCACTCAAAAGCGGGCAATAAATGTTATCATGAGTCGTCGTCATAAATCATACTCCTGTTACAGAATCGCTTACGTTCCGACGCCTCCCTGTTCCTCCTAAATAAGAACCTCCACAGCCAATACAAGCCCATAAGAACATTATTCTTTCAAAAATATATCAATAATCCATAGAAAAAACTTTACTTGTATACCAAATAATCATAATAATAATTTAACAATCACCTAGACGTTTAGTTTAAAGGAACCTCTCATGAAAATATCCGTAAAAGCGTGCATCGTTGATCTGAGCACTGGCCGACTGGTCGTGCAGGAACGTGATGAAAACGCCCGCGTGTATAAAGGACACCTCACCCTGATTGGCGGAGATCCCAAAGGGAATGAAACCCCTGAAGAGTGCAACCGCCGAGAATCCAAGGAGGAAACAGGCCTAACCCCAAAATCCTCCAAACTCCTCGGGTACATCGATATCAATGATGGCCAAGGAAAGCGTTTTTTCTACTTCCTGTCAGAAGTAGATAACAAAGAAGGCCTGATTCAAGGGGAAGGCAGGATCCTCACGATAAGCCGAGCCGAATACCAAGAGTGGCTCAAGGCAGGTAAGGTCACACCTATCATGGCTCAAGCCATCGAAGCTTATGACGATCATCTCAAAAATTGGCGCTAGCCAAGAAAACCTGCCGCCTGAAGAAATCTCCGTTGCACCACGCAGCGGAGATTTTTTTATAGTTTAAATGAGATTTTGAAACAAAGCAGGTGCCAAACACCACCCAATCCCTCCCAGCGGCGCCACGGCAAAGTCTCGTTCGCTCACCTGCCTCACCAGCGGCAACATGGCCGCCCCACGGCGGACAGAAGGCCGGTATCCCACCCAACTCTCCACAATCTCGGCCTCACGCACCCCGGGCAAAAGCGCCTCGGCTTTCGCCAAAAGCGCGGCCACCACAGCATCATCAACACAGCCCTCACCCACAGCACTCACACGCTCTTTTTCACCGCCCACAAGCCATGTGCCATCCCAGTCAGGCACAGCATAAACACCGTTTTTAAGCCCGCGCAGGGGCGTTTTTAAGGTACCAGAAATACCCGCCACCCGCACCACCGTTCCCGCCACCACATCAAAATCTTCACCAAAAAAGCTGGCATTGCCCACACCGCACGCCCAAATAACCTTGTCAAATCCGGCCCACGCATCCGCCGCTTCATCAGGCACAGCGGCAGGGGTAAAACCAAGCCGTACCAACACTCCCGCCCCCTCCAAAGCACGGGAGAGAATCTCACGCATGGCACTCACACGCACCTGTTTAATCTCGCCAAAATCTCTAAAAAACTCACCACGTGCCACACCGCTCCACGCCTCCAGAAACATGCTCATGTCAACCCAGCCTGCCACACTGGCCCGCTGCACCTCGGCCAGCCGTGTTTTAATATCAGCAGAATACGGAAAAAGGCCGCCCAGCGCCCGCCCGCTTGCGCCCGCCAGCAATGCCTCTTCGCGCTCAAAAAGGGTCACATCCGCACCGCGCACCGCAAGGCCAAGGGCCACAAAGCACCCGCCCACGCCACCACCAACAACCGCAATTTTATCGCTCATGCCTCTGCCCTACCACAAAAGAAAAACCCCCGCCAGAGCAGGGGTTTTTAAAAGCGAGAACGACTTAAGCGTTCGCGGCAGGCGCTGTCGTTTCAGCAGGAGCAGCTTCAGCAGGAGCAGCTTCATCCGCATTAGCAACAGCCTGGGCGGCTTTGCTCAGCGTCACGGTTGTCGCCTTGCGGGGGGCCGATTTAATCTCGGTCACACCACCTACAGTCGCCGTGGGCTTCACGGCAGAGCTCTGGGCCTGCATCTCAATACCCGAGATCACAGAGTCCGCACAAAGGCGGGCATACATGCCAAGGCTGCGGATGCTGTCATCGTTACCGGGGATAACAAAGTTCACACCTTCATCGCTGGCATTGCTATCCACAACACCAATCACGGGGATACCAAGACGGTTGCACTCTTGCACGGCAATACGGTCTTCATGGACAGAAAGAACCACAACAATGTCAGGCAGGCCACCCATGTTCAAAATACCACCAAGCACGCGGTCAAGGTTGGTGCGCTCACGCTCAAGCATAAGGCGTTCTTTTTTGGTAAGGTGGGCGAGCGGATCCCGCACCATTTCGCGGGTCACAGGAGCTTCCGGTGTGGCAGCAGCCTGCATTTCGGCAAATTTTGTCGCGGCAGCGGCGCTGTCGTTAAAATCCTGGTTCAAATCGCGGAGGCGCTTGATGCTTTTACCAATGGTTTTCCAGTTGGTGAGCAAACCACCCAACCAGCGGTGGTTAATGTAGTACATACCGCAACGTTCGGCTTCTTCTTTGCAAACACCTTGGGCTTGGCGCTTGGTGCCCACAAAAAGCACGCGGCCGCCACGGGCCACTGTCGCTTCTACGGCCGCAAGGGCGCTGTAGGTAAGGGGAACAGTTTTGGTCAGGTCAAAAATATGGATACCGTTACGGGCGCCAAAAATATAATCGCGCATTTGGGGGTTCCAGCGGTAGGTGCGGTGGCCAAAGTGAACACCGGCAGCCATCATCTCAGAAATTGTAAAAGCGGGCAAAGCCATCAGTTTGTCTTTCGTTTGGTTTGTTCCTCCCAGGGGCACAATATTAAAGCTGGTAAAGCATTTCTGCTCCCAAGCCCTAAACCAAATCTGCCCAAGGTGTGTTTTAACTTAGGGGCACAAGCCTCTAAGCCCCCGCTTTCTAACGCTAAACCCCCATCCCGTCAAGCACTTGCCAGAATAAATAAAGTGAATAGACTAGGTACGTTATCCCGCATCACGTTTACTCCAACACCGAGAGGTTTTCCGCATGAACGCTCAGATTCTCAATAGCATGGCTTCCGAAGGCATCATTGTGAAAATGCCCTCCTCGCGCCTTCTCCCCAAACACCTTCGGGGCAGCACTCGCCCTTTGAAGAATATCATGATGTGGGTCGACACATCCATCAAACGGGTTCTGAACGGCGCAAGCCAAAGCGAACGCATCATGGCCCGCGTCGATACCACGCTCAACGCCCTGCCCCGCGCCGTCATTGTCGGCTTGGATGACAATGACTGATCACACCACGTAAAGGCTCCGAGGATGAATGTCCCCGGGGCCTTCGCCCTATCCCCCCTACCCTACAATCTCCACCCGGACCCCACGCCCCTCCGGCAAAGGCAGCGCCTCATGCGCACCTGCAAGCGTAATCCAGCCACCACCAAGCATCACGCCGGTTTCATCATAAAGCACACCGGCCTGCCCGGGGCTTACCTGCTCTTCCGCTTCATCCAGCACCACACGCAGTCGGCCGTCTTCCTCCCAAAAAATAACACCGCGCGCAGGCTCATGCTGGGCACGCACTTTCACCCATACAACCGTACCTTCCAAGGCCTCCAAAGGCTCATTCCCCAACCAGTTCACTTCTTTCAAATAAAAAGCTCTGCGCCCAAGGCTGCTGCGCGGCCCCACAATCACCTGTTTA
>Ga0051987_10001434_pt1 | contig 12095 bp, 13 predicted proteins | sample CryGey08umfilter_2_FD_58083 | JGI IMG/M metagenome (GOLD analysis project Ga0051987, IMG submission 58083) | Groundwater microbial communities from aquifer in Utah, USA - Crystal Geyser 4/10/14 0.8 um filter | ecosystem: Environmental > Aquatic > Deep subsurface > Groundwater | place: USA: Utah... | reverse complement strand
GCTACTTGAGTCAAGATGGAACACACAAAAATGCCAAATAGATGTGAAAGTGCGGTGATTGTTGTTTCACAACAAGGCTATTACTTTGTCAGCTGTTAGCCTAGACCACTGTTGACGGTTTGGATCAAGAAGTAGAGGAAAAACAGAAAAGCGGCAGCCATGGCAATGATCCGCCACCGGCTAGCTTGATATGTTGCTGCTAACCGCGACCGATTAAGAATATAGATCAGTACGAATGAGACCATCATTGCCGCCGCATTGAGCACTGCCGAGAGTAAAATCAGGGATCGAGCTTCTTTAAAACCAATCAAATAAACAAGCATACCCAGTCCAACTTGAGACCAGAGAGCAATGTAGAAAAACTTACTTAAGTGAACCTTCTGATTTTTCCGTTTGAACAATAAGATCACGTTTTCTGAGATTATTCTGGAAGATGATTCGAGCACTCCCACTTGAGTTGAAAAAAGCATTATCGCGGCAATCAACAAAAAAGCCGTGCCCAAAACCGGCAAGGTTCTGAGACTAATTTCTTGAGCCTCAGTGTATAAAAAGGCCAGACCAGATTCAACTTCTGATCCATACACCAGAGATCGAGCCAAGACTGAGAGAACAGCAATCGTGACCGCACTCAACGTTGCAAAAACTAAAAAATGCTCCAGGTTAACCAATCGCCACCAAGCCAACCATTTTCGTCGATTGGCGGGGGTATCACCAAAGGTCTGACCCTCAAGCCTCATTGCCTTAAAATCTTTTGAAAACAGCGATGACAGTTTTGGCATATACTTGCCCATCCCAAATCCCTTTTCCTTGATGTAGTACGATTGTGCCAAATTCAAGTTGCCCCCAGCCCCAGCGTAGGCAAAGGCACCCAAAAAAGAAGCAATTGCCACCCCCTCTGGGAAAAACCACCAGCCATCACCTTTGCCGATGAGGCCACCAGCCAAGGCCGTCCAATCACTGGGATTGGTAATCTTGTAGGCCAAAAAGAGAATGAATGGAAGGCCAATAAAGATAGACACTTTCTGAAAACGTTCCATCGTCTTATAAACAGATCTGCCGGAAGACAATAATAAACCAGTTAACAACAGCAACCCAATTGTAAAAACGCCCTTAGGAATACCAGGCAGAAACTGACCAAAAATATCTGAGGCAGCTGAGGAAAAACCTGGCAAAGACCAGGGAATAAAAGTGGAAAAAATAAACCAAACTGGAAGCAAAATACTGAGTCGGCGAAAACCTGTAAAGACACTTTCGCCCCAATACAAGCTGTAGCGCATCACCTCAGTATTGAGAACGTACTGAAAACTCACTCCCAGCAACGCTCCCCACATCAAACCTAAACCCCAGTTGACTGCCAGGTAAGGCCAAAGAAGCAATTCGCCACTGCCAAGCGCTAATCCTAACAAAATGAAAGATGGCCCAATACTTCGCCAAAGCGAGGGCGGCACCGGCAGGTCAAGCTTTTGATTGGGCATGCAGAATTAGTATAGCAAATTCTGGAAACCAGGTAACTGTGGTTATTGTGGCTGTGTATCAAGCCATTCTTGAAGGAACTCCGCCGCTGCCAAATGATCAACTGGTCGCTTTTGTGATTTCTTTTGCTCAGCCAACTTACTCCTCACCGTTTTGGTGCTGAGTGTTTCGTCCGTCAAGATAATTGGTGTTGAGATGACTTGTCTTAACCGATCGACAAACTGTTGCGATTTTTTGGCCATTTCATTTTCAGATATTCCCACCACAACGGTATTAACTTGATAATCCATAATTAACTTACAGATATAACTGATTGCTTGATTATCATTGGGAATAATAGTCAGGGGATCGGCCAGTGTGCCATAGGACAAGGCTAGACCGATGCGCACTGTCCCAAAATCTATCGCCAAAACTTTTAACTTACCTGCCATTGCTTTTAGCCTTCCTCACCAGTTTTTATCAACTGAGCAGTCACTACTCCCCTCCTCAGATACGTCCCTTCTGGTGTACAGGTAACTAGTTTGAGCAGCTGGGAGTCATACTTCTGAGCCAAAATAAAGACATCAGTCGGTTTGACTTCAGTTTTATCCTGCACCACGTAAGTATACTTGATGCCATCATAAGTAACAAAAATTTCATCTCCGGTTTTTAGCGTCATGATTGTGCTAAAAATTGAAGTATAACGGCGAGGATTCTTTTGGCTCGGATTGTAAAACTGGCGTAACACCGAGTGACCAAAAACCACTGGCGCCCCATACTCACCCGGCATGGCAGTGCCCGGATAAGCAATCAGACTTTTGTTCAAATCAGTGCCGCCGATCGCCACTTTGGCGTTAGTTATATCTAGTTTGGGAATGTCAATCATAAAGTAGTCAGCCTGATGATCTGAAGGTTGATCAAAATGAAGATCGGCAATGGTAGCTGGGTCAAACCAATTTGAAAGATTAGTATAGTCAAGCTGAACGTCGATAATTTTTGGGGTGTGATAAACAAGACCCGGACTATCTTGACCTTGAGCCTTAGCTTGAGTAATGACTAGTGGCGTGACGTCCATCACTTCTTCTGAAGGAATCGGTGAAGTTAGTTGCGCAGTCTGGTTGGACTCATCTTGAAAGTAATAGCCAATAATCGGCACCACCGCACTAGCCACTAGAAACAAACCCATGGTGATAAAAAAAACTGGCAACAAAAACGCCCCAAGTCGAATGGCTGGATGGAGCGAGGAGCGCAGTTGGAGGGTCGTTGCTTGTGCCTGGGAGTCCTCAATTGCCTCCGTCGCTGCCAAGCGATCCAGATGGATCTCTAGGCTGGTCTCGACCGTCTCAAGCGGCACGCCATGAAGCAGGGCTGCGCGATACAGACCCACAATTTTTTCTTGGGGCAGTGACTGTTTATTATTGCTCATACTACTCTTTGATTTTTTCGATCGTAATTCTTTCCAGCGCCGTTGGAATTGAGGTAATCACCGCCTGAGCCCAAGAAGGATAGAAGACAAACGTAGCCGACTTGATTCCCTGGGTTGACTGCAAAATTGTCTGAGCTTCTTCGATTGGTTTGCCAGCAATTGATTGTTTGATTTTATTTTCTTCTAGGGTTGGTAAGGCCGTGGTACTGATGTTAGCGGTTAAAGCCACTTTGTCAGTTGAATCTACACTTTCGGCCGGAGATGACAGGATTTGGGGATCTTGTGAATCTATCTCATAACCGACTGGTATTTCTGAGGCCAGAAGCTGTGTTGCTAATGGTTTGAGATCGTCAACTTGATAGCTTAAACCTGTTATTTGAGCTGAGAGCGTGACCGAAAGCTTTTCGGCTTCTTGTTCTAGTTCAGCCGAGTAGCGGCTGTCTTTGACCTCAATTGTACTGGTTGGCAAAATATAAGTACCATTTTGAGAATCGTCAGCAAAAGCGGTGTTGGCTTCCTCGAAAGCCACTTGTTTGGCTTCGCTCAAAGCGGTGTCTAAGTCCTCTTGAGCAACCACCCGTATCTCCCGACTGGAGCCACCGCTGAAATCAACGGTAGAAATTGCTGAGTACGTATTTTTGTCAAAGTCCGCCACAATCAAGTCTTTATCTTTACTAATATTTCCCTCAACTCCAATTAAAAAGGCGGTCACTGCGGCTTTTTGTTCGCCATACTTAAGGCTATCACCATTTTCTACTGCGGCTGGAACCGTAATTTCCCCATCAGCGGTAAACTCAATTTCGCCAAACTTGATAACCGTACTGGCTGCAAATTTTTTCTCAGCTTGAGTTTTATTGTAAATCGTCACCTCACCTTTAGCCTTATCCCCAACAATTTTGACACCGGTGGTTTCAATTTCATGATCAACAGTGACCGTCTTTGAAACTAGCTCTCCCGGAATCAATAAATTTTGGGGATCACTGACCTGCGCTTTTGGGTCAATTGTTAATTGCACCTCTTTGGTGATTGGCACTGACTTGGGTACGATCACCGCTGTCACTTGAGAAAAGAAGTAGATAAAAATACTAGCAATGGCGATTAACGCCACCAGCCCGGCCGAAGCCCCGATGAAGATCATTTTTTTGATACTATGCGTTTTTGCTGGTCTTGAACCACTTGCCATATTAGGAACCAATTCTTTCCACCAGCTTGGCTTTTTTTCAATAATTGCCAACTCCTCATCGTCAGCATCTAGATTGTGCACGGCAGTGGCACGCTGGTCAAAGTGAGTTGATGCAAGATTGGATTTAATTGGAATGCCAAATGAGCTGACGTTAGACTGAGCTGTTGCTGACATATCCTCCTCATTAGTCCTTTTAAATTGTTCTGGTGAAACCTGAGAGAAACCCAGCTCATCAGCGGTGGCAGAAGCTGAAGCGGTTTCTTTAGCCATTAGTGGTGTAGCCACCCCGGTTCCAATCATTGAAGCGGCAATTGCCTGACCAGCTTGTTGGGCAATCAAGGTCATCGCCAAATCTGGCCGCATCACGTCAACGACTGGCTTTTGAACAAAAGGAAATTGATCGCTCCAGGTTACATCTAGCAAAGTCTGTTGATACGAAGTCAACTCTGGCTCACCCAAAACAAACGAGGCGCAGACAAATTTACCTGGTAAATAAGTATTTTCATATTTTTTGCCATACCGAGCCAAGGCCTCTTTGATATCAGCTACAATGTCAGCCGACCGACCCACACTCTCGGTCAATTTCATTTGACCCTGAGCCACCACTACCAAAGTAATGTACTGCTCCGAAAAGACGATCAAAATAATCGAAGCGTGAATATTGTGACTCAGATAGTGCTGATACAGTGCTTCAGTCTGAACTACATACCCTACCGGCTTAAGCGAAAGATCAGTGCTAATTTTGTGGAGAAGTGATTTTTTTTCTTCACTGATGCCATCAGCGACTAACCAAGCTTGTTCTAGACCAAACAGCACTTCATTAACTTTTTCTGATTCTTTTCCCAACCCCTGCAACGATTCGTCAGTTTTAATCAGGCAGTTGGCTTCATCAGTATAGGGAATGACCTTTGAGCGTTCTAAAATTCGTGTCCCCTGAAAAGAGATATTTAGTAATAACGACTGAACACTAGAATCAGATAAAACGACACAGATAATCGATTTATTAACGCTTTCACCGCCGGCAGAAAAAAGATTGGGCAAGTCCATAATTAGTTACTGGCTCATCCACCAAAGCCAACAAACCTTGCGGCTTGTCTACTCCATTAAAACAAATTTTTACCAAGAACACTAGATAGAAGTTAATCTGGCAACTGAGTCGTGAGTTAAACGAACTACTTACTTGAGGTAAATTCGGCGGATTCCGGCTGCAACCGGCTGCTCTTTGAGCCACTGCAACTGACCAATTTCTGCGGTACGACTGACGTGAGGCCCCCCGCACAGCTCTTTTGAAATCCAGGCTGATTCTGGATTATTCCCGATTGTGTAGACACTCACTTGATCTGGATATTTCTCAATAAAAAAGGCAATCGCCCCCGACTCAAGTGCCGCTTGTTTTGACATGGTCTGACGGCTGACCGGCAGATCAGCCGCAATCCAGTTTTGAATCAAAGCCATGATTTGGTTTTGCTCGTCAACTGAAATTGAGTGCGAATGGGAAAAATCAAACCGCAAGCGATCTTGAGTAATGTTCGAGCCCTTTTGCTGAACGTGCTCTCCCAAGACTTTTCTCAGGGCAGCTTGCAATAAGTGAGTGGCGGTGTGGTACTTAATTGTCTGTTCACTGGCGTCTTGCAAACCTCCCTTAAACTTGCCGATTGAAGCCGTTCGAGATTTTTCGGCATGCTTAGCCTTCTCACTTTCAAATTCTGAACGAAAATCATCGACTGATACTAAAGAGACGCCTTTGCTAGTAGCTTCTTCTATAAAAATTTCAATCGGCCATCCCCAACTTTCATAAAAACGAAAAGCATCTGCCGGAGTAACAAAAGCTTGTTTAGCACCTCCCACTTTGCCAAATTTGTGGCTTAGAAATTTGTCAAATTCATGTAATGCTTTATACAAGGTTTTAATAAATTTTTCTTCTTCCTTAACTAACGCGTCGGTTATTTTGGAAACTTGTTCAGAAACTTCTGGATATGGCTTCTCATACATCTTTGTAATGATTGGTACCAAGTGTTTTAATAGTTGTTTTTTAATGCCCAATTTGTGACTATGTCTGATCGCCCGACGAACTAATCTGCGAGAAAAATAGCCCTGTTCTTTATTAGATGGGAAAACGCCATCAGCTGCTAACATCACTGCTGCCCTCAAATGGTCAGCAATCACTCGAAAGGAACCAATAAATTCTGTTTCCTTATATCGCTTGCCCGATAATTGTTCTAGCTCAGTAATAATTGGTTGGAATAAATCTGTACTGAACACGTCCTGATCATTATTTTTTGCCGCCAGTATCCTTTCTAAACCACCACCAAAGTCAACGTTTTTCTGAGGCAGCTCTTTAAAACTGCCGTCGGCCTGTTTTAAGTACTGCATAAAAACCGAGTTACCAATTTCTAAAAATCGGCCACAATCACAGTTGGGATGACAAAGCTGATCCTTAAATTCTGATTGCTCGTGCAGCTGCAGCTGAGCGCCAAAATCATAAAAAACTTCACTGTCTGGACCACCTGGTTCGCCGGCAGGCATTTTGGTTGGTTCGCCAGAGCGCGACCACCAGTTCTTCTTTTCATCATAAAAAAAGATTCTGGCCTGACCCAGACCAAGCTTTGGTTGGTAGTCAGTGGCTTCAGCCTTAATACCAGCAGCTTTAAATAACTGCTGCCAGATATCAGCCGACTCTTGATCCCTCGGTATTCCCAAACCGTCGTTACCAGCAAAGACTGAGACGTACAATCGGGCGGGATCGAGTTTGACATCTTTGGTTAAAAATTCAAAAAACCAAGCCAGTTGTTCGTGTTTAAAGTAATCGCCCAACGACCAGTTCCCCAGCATCTCAAAAAAAGTGGTGTGACGGTTATCTCCCACCTCTTCTACATCCTGTGATCTAAACGATTTCTGACTATTGCAAATCCGCTTACCCTTGGGATGGGATTGGCCGAGTAAAAATGGCACCATCGGTTGCATACCAGAACCAGTGAACAAAGTTGTCGGGTCGTTTTCAGGCACCAGGCTGGCCGAAGGCACAGTTGCGTGTCCTCGCTTTTCAAAAAATGCCAAGTAGGAACTTCTCAGCTGATCAGCATCTGTCATGGCTGAAATTGTACCAGCTTGAAGTGGCGACGTCTATCAAATGATGAAACAAGAAAAAACTTAGTCAATGCCTTTGAACATTTTCTTTCGTTTTGGTTTGCGTTTTTGATCGGTAGTGGCTTCACTTTTTCCAGTTGCCCGTGAAAGTAAAGTTGAAAAGAACGAAAGGATTGACTCTTTAGTTGAAGTCGTTAGTTGCGCTGGCTGACCTGAAGCCTCTTGAGTGAGAGTACGAATTGCTTGCCATTCCTCTACCAATCGAACCTTCACTTTTTCACCTTTTTCTGTCGCAAACAAGAAATAAGTCACCGCTCCCCCAATCAAGCCAATTCCTAGACCGGACAAAAAAGAACCAGAATCACTGGCAGGTTGTTGTTTAGTCATTTTTATTTTTGTTTCGATTTAACCATTGAGTGAACAGCTCAAAAACTTTAAACCCTGTTTTCATACCAGCCACTGCACCTCCAAGACCCTGGAAAGGCGCCGAAAAAGAAACTAACTTTTCTTCTGCCAGATCAATTGCTTGATTCATCCGGCTAAGCGTTTTCTTGACACCCATCAACACTAAAAACAACTGAACGCCAACAATACTCAAGACGAGGGCTAAGACAATCAAAACACTAGTTAAAACAACCGGTAATACTTCCATATCTTCTCCTCAATCTATTGTTATTAATCGTAACCCAAACAACTGCTAACTGCCAACTAGGAGCTTATTCTAGGTTGCCCTAAAATTCTACCTGCACCTGGCGGCTCAGCTGCGAAGTTTTTCCCCGATTATCAGTCGCTTCGACTATGATGCTGACAATCCCTTCTGTCATCACTGAAACCTGGGTAGAAAAGCTGCCGTCTGGTTGCAACGCCACTGGCTGGTCATTAACCAGCACTAATACTTCTGGCTGAGTTTGGCCGGTCACGGTTATTTTTGGACCAACTTGGGCAAACTCTTTTGGCTGCGTGACCACTAACCTGGGCGGTTTTTGCAACAGCCACCATTGAAAAGAAAGGTAACTCAGCAAGGTGGTAAACAAAACAACCAAACCGATCATGATAAAAGTCACCGGCTTAAGGTGACGCCGTTTTTTTAGCAGTGGCGTCAAAAACTCTCGAGGAACAAGTTTGCCTTTGGCGCTTTCTTTGTAGTCCCGACGCAAGAGAGCCAACAACGATTGGGGGTCAAAACCAAACAGTTGAGCGTAATTTCTGACATACCCCTTCACAAAAGTCGCTGCCGGCAGTTTGGCAAATTGGTTATTTTCTAATGCCTCCAGGTACTCAACCCTGATCCGCGTTCGTTTGGACAACTCAGATAGATTAATTCGATGCGCTACTCGTTCATCTTGCAACATTTCGCCGACAGTTTTTTGCCGCATCTTTGGCTGTTCCTTTACGCTATTGAAGTTTGGAGCGAACTAATTGAGCAACTTGACCACCATTGGCTTGGCCAGCTGTGGCTTCGGTCACGGCACCAATCACTTGACCCAACGGCCAATCTGGGTTTTTGGCGATGATCTCGTCAATCAAACTATTCAACTGCTCAGTCGTCATTGGTTCGGGTAAATATTTTTGTAAAATGGCAATTTTGGCGGAATCGCTCTCAATTAAATCTTGGCGTCCGGCGCGTTGATAATCCCTAATTGCCTCATCCATTTCTTTAATCTGTTTACTAATTATTTGTTGAATTTGTTGATCGGATTGTTCACCCTGGTCGATCTCGACATTTTTAACTTTCGCCATTAAATATCGAAGCACTTCCAGTTCTTGTTTCTGGCTAGCTTTCATGGCCGCCATGATGTGCTTAGTTAATTGTTGTTTAAGTGACATACATCTTTCCTTTGAATAGCTTACCGCGTACCTTGTATTGTACTCGATAGAGCCAAACAAATGCTATACTTGAGAGAATGAATAAATCTCGAGTAGCGTTATTAGCGACCCTGGCCAGTATTTTTATTGCCCTGATTGTTTTTCTAGCCAGCATTATTTTTTTGTATCCTAACTAGTCTTTGTCCATTTGGAGCACTGTTAGGTTTGAAAAAGGGCGTCAACGTACTGCCAATAGGTTTGGTTGTCGGTTAACTGACTGACACACTCAGCTGCCTGTGCAGATTTCTGAGCATTTGGATGAAAGCTAAGGGGGAAATTGCGATAGACCCAAGCAATTTTGTCTCCATATTCGGCCATAACCTGAGTCATTGTTGGGTGAAATCGCTCACAAAATGGACACTCAAAGTCAGAGTATTCAACCAGGATAACTTTGGCGTCAGGATTGCCTCGAAGATGATCGGCCGCTGATACAGCTGGAATTGAGGCAAGTTGAGTGTTTGGCGTTGACCCTTCACCCGCCAAGTACTTGTCGATAGTTTGCTTAATTTGTTCAAGCGGCAAAGCGCCTGGAATCAGTTCAGTGGGTACCCCATTGACCACGATCACGGTGCTGGGAGTGCCGCCAATGCCGGCCGGAGTTGCCGCTGCAACTTGATTGGCAATTTTTTCTGCGGTCTGATTAGCATCTAGACAACTTTGGAGTGCCTCAGGTTCGATACCAAGGGCTTGAGCCTTGGCCACTAAGCCAGCAATCGATAAGTCACGACTTGGTTGAGTGACTTGACCGGCCACTTGACCCGTATCACTCCCACCAGTCGCTTGCCGCTGAGAGTACTGTTTTTCTGTCCAGACAGAACCAAAAAAGAAACCACCCACAAAAAATAGACTGACGATTACCAGTAAGCCAAAGTTTTCTTGAAAAAAACCGGTAACTATTTTCAATGTTCCTTGCAACTGCTCTTTTGCCATAACCATCCATTTTACCAAACGCCGTGATATACGCTACAATCACTTGATAAGAAACTCCTACACTTATACCGCAACCGTTAGTTAAAACACAAGTATGAACGATCGAATTCTAACACCCTACGAGCAAACTCAGTTAGCCAAATATGGGTTGAGTAATCAAACGGTGACAAACGCTATTCCAATCGAGTATCTGACCGGTAAAGTGACTTTTTGCGGTTTGGAGTTCTCAGTTAATCAGTCAGTCTTGATTCCTCGGGTTGAGACAGAGGGCCTGGTTGAGTTAGCTCTCCAGGTGATTGCCGAGCTTCTTGATCGAGCTCGGTCAGGTGAAAAGCTGCAATTACTGGAAGTTGGCACAGGTAGCGGAGCAGTGATGATCTGCCTAGATCAGCACCTAGCAGAAGCAAAGATTGAATATCAGTTGACAGCGACCGATATTTCGGCAGAGGCTTTGGCTGTGGCTCAAAACAATGCCCAGCGGTTATCTAAGAAGCAACCGCTCTTAATCAAAAATGACTTGTTAACAGGTCTAACTGGCCAGTATCACTTGATTGTGGCTAACTTGCCATACATTCCTAGCAATCAAATTAACCAGCTTGATGAGGGCGTTAAAAATTTTGAACCACGCTTGGCGCTGGACGGCGGTGTGGACGGTTTTTCTATGATCAAACTACTAGTTGATCAAGCTGTCAGTCACCTGTTGCCAGAAGGAACTATACTGCTTGAGGTTGACCAAACCCATGATCAACAGTTTTTTAACCAATTTTCCGACCAGTTTTCTATTGCTGACTTTAAAGATTGCTTTGACCGTCATCGGTTTGTGCGGCTGGACTTGAAAAAGTGAGGTCGCTAACGTATCTTGAAGTAATGGAATCAACTATCCCGCGAGTGCCAACCACAGTTTTTACCGGCTTTTTGGGTGCTGGAAAAACCACCATTATTGCCAACTTGATTGATCAGCTGCAAACAACAGGGGTCAAAGTTGTGTACATTAAAAATGAAATTGGCAACGAGAATGTTGACGCCAAAATTTTTAAAGGCAAACACATTCAGACTAAGGAGTTGCTCAACGGCTGCATTTGTTGCACTTTAGTTGGTCCATTTATTCAAGCCATTGATGAAATTATTGAAACGTTGAAACCCGATCGGATTCTGATTGAAGCTTCCGGCGCAGCTGATCCGGCTGCCTTGGCGTTGATGATCGACTCGCATCCCAAAATTAAGCGTGATGGAGTTTTAGCAATTATTGATGTAGTTAATTTTGATGGCTACATTGACCTCAGTCTGACCGCCCAAAACCAAACCAAATTCACTGATTTGATTGTCTTTAATAAAGTTGAGCTGGTCAATTTAGCTCGCAAGCAAGCCGTGGTCGGGTATGTCCGGGAGCTAAACACCCACTCTCCAATCGTTGAAGCCCCAGCCGGCAAACTAGAAGCAAGCATCGCTTTTGGTCTGGCCAGCTTGGAACTTGATCAGTTGCTTGCCAATACTGGATTTAACCATGAGTCAGTAGGGCAGCAGCAGCATCCCCACCAGCATCATTTAATACAAGATGGGATTGAAAGTTTTAGTGCACCCATTCCTCAGGGTGTTGCTGAGCAAGCACTCAGGCAATTTCTGGAACAACTACCCGCTGCTGTCTATCGGGTTAAAGGTATTTTTCGGCCTAATCCTTCAGCCGTTTTTTTGATTAATAAAGTTGGACAACGCATTGAAATTGAGCCAGTTGCTGAGCAATCACTCCCTTCAACCGACACAATTCTTGTCTTGACTGGCTTCCGCATCTTGCAGTTTCAGGCTGAAATCACAAATAAGCTGGCTTTACTCGCCCAAAATTTGCCGTCGTAGTTCCAGCTCTTTGCCAGACTGCAGCAGTTGGGCAATTTTAAGCGTTACTTGATGATCTCTAAAGTTTGGCTCAAAAATAATCGTTAAAAATTCTTGGTAAGCAACCGGCCAAAGCTTAATTTTTTCCCCTGGGTCCAGCTGTTGCTGTTGTTCTATCCGGCAACCCCGAGCGATAAAAAGATAGAGTGCCCAGTCAATTTTTGTTAATGGTTGAACCCCAAACCAATACTGCCAGCTCTTTGCGGTGGCACCGGCTTCTTCTGACAGTTCTCGCTGAGCAGTTTGAAAAGCAGTTTCATT
>Ga0051987_10001422_pt1 | contig 12156 bp, 12 predicted proteins | sample CryGey08umfilter_2_FD_58083 | JGI IMG/M metagenome (GOLD analysis project Ga0051987, IMG submission 58083) | Groundwater microbial communities from aquifer in Utah, USA - Crystal Geyser 4/10/14 0.8 um filter | ecosystem: Environmental > Aquatic > Deep subsurface > Groundwater | place: USA: Utah... | reverse complement strand
CTCTTGAAATACCTCGGGCCTAGCCCAAGCATTTTTGTAGATAATCATTGTCATATTCTTAGGCACGGCGCGCTTCGCCTTATCATAAAATCCACCGCCGGTAATATGGGCCATTGCCTTAATACCAAAATTGCCGCTGTTGAATTTCTTGATAAGCTTTAAAACCGGCCTGACGTAAATACGCGTCGGCGTTAAAAACTCATCCGCCCGGCCGCGCAGTTCTTCGGGAGAGAATATTTTGCGCACAAGCGAAAAACCGTTGGAGTGCAGGCCGCTGGATCCAAGGCCTACGACCGCGTCACCCATCTTGACCCGGTGATGGCCTAAGATCTTGCTCTTTTCAACAAGGCCTACGCAAAAACCCGCCAGGTCATATTCACCTACCTTATACATCCCCGGCATCTCAGCAGTCTCTCCACCCACGAGGCTGCAATCAGCCTGCCGACAGCCTTCAACAATACCCTTAACTACGTCTTTTAGAACAACCATATCTATCTTGGCTGTCGCTATATAATCAAGGAAAAAAAGCGGCGCGGCACCCGAGCATAAAACGTCGTTAACGCTCATGGCCACAAGGTCTATGCCAACGGTATCATGAATTCCGGCGACAAAGGCAACTTTAAGTTTTGTGCCAACGCCATCGCAAGATGAAACAAGCACCGGCTCCTTACATTTACCATTTGCTACCTCAAAAAAAGCGCCGAACCCACCGATAGAGCCTAAGACACCCGCCCGATTGCTCTTTCTTGCCAAGCCTTTTATAGCGTCTACGAAGAGATTGGCTTTAGTAATATCCACGCCCGCTTTCTTATAATTTAAGCTCATGGTCTGCCTCTTTCTAGAATGTGCTTATTGGCCCCTGAAAATTTTATAGGGTAATGCCCTGTAAAACAAGCCGCGCAATACCTTTCTCGCGGCAGCTTGACAGAATTAAGCATACCTTTTAAAGATAAATATCCCACGCTGTCCGCTCCAAGGAATTTTGCTATCTCTTTCGTGGAATAACGATTGGCAAGAAGCTCTTCCTTTGAAGGAAAATCAATACCATAAAAACACGGGAACTTGTGCGGCGGGCAGGATATCCTCATGTGTACCTCTTTGGCGCCGGCTTCCCTGAAACTCTTGACCCTTATCCTTGACGTCGTACCACGGACTATGGAATCGTCAACTATAACAACACGTTTTCCACGCACAACATCGCGCAAAAGGTTAAATTTTACCTTCACGCCCAGGTCGCGGATCTGCTGAAGCGGCTGGATGAAAGTCCTGCCGACATAATGGTTCCTTATGACCCCCCACTCTAAAGGAATGCCCGATGCGTGGGAAAATCCTAATGCCGCTGAAGTCCCGGAATCAGGGATAGGCACTACAATATCGGCCTTGACCGGATACTCTAAAGCCAGTGTCTCACCCAGCTTCTTGCGCACGCAATGAACTACCTCGCCGAATATCATGGAATCGGGCCTGGCGAAATAAATATGTTCAAAAATACAATGCGCGCTCGCATTGGACTTCGGAGCAAAACGCACGGACTCAAGGCCTTCTTTTGTGATGATGACTATCTCCCCGGGTTCCACCTCCCTGACGAACTTTGCCTCAATAAGATCAAACGCGCACGTCTCTGACGCCAGACAAAAACTATTACCCTTCCTGCCTATGCAGAGAGGCCTGAAGCCATTGGGATCACGCACGCCGATAAGAGAGTCTTGCGTCAAAAGCACTAACGAATAAGCGCCTTTTATAAGCTTTAGGGCGACCCTGAGGCGCTCAACCATATCTTTGCTCCTGGAACGCGCCATCAGGTGAACTATCACTTCGCTGTCGCATGTCGTCTGAAATATGGAACCTGAACTTTCCAGGCTTTCCTTTAACTGGCGGCTGTTCACAAGATTGCCGTTATGCGCCACAGCCAGAGAATTACCGAGATAATCAACAAATAGAGGCTGAGCGTTCTTAACCAAGCTTGAGCCAGTAGTAGAATAACGCACGTGGCCGATACCCCTGTCTCCCTTAAGAGACTTTAAGTTATCCTGGTTAAAAACATCAGATACGAGGCCCATGTCCTTATGAAGATAGAGTTCTTCTGCGTCGCTTGTCACGATGCCGCAAGACTCCTCGCCTCTATGCTGCAGCGCGTAGAGCCCAAGATAAATAAGGTAACTGGCGTCAACACAACCAAAGACGCCGAACAAGCCGCAATAATGCTTTGGATATCCGCTATTTTCCATATTACTCCTCACAGATTAAATGAATATTTCAATAGATCCCGCTGGTTTAGCAAGTTTCTGACAATCCCCATTTATTTTTTAAAATAATTTACCGCGTTCAAAAATATCGGAAATCCGTCGCCATGCCTTTTTAAGCCTTCTCTCGTCCAACGAGGATGCTGCAAACTATCCAAGTGTCTTTCGGGATGAGGCATAAGGCCAAAGATACGGCCCGAAGGGTCACAAATGCCGGCGATACTGTCTACCGAACCATTCGGATTAACAGGATAATCACCGATATCCCCACGCTCGTCACAATATTGTAAAACTATCTGATCATTTTGTCTTAAACTATCCAACACAGCTTCGCTCTTTGGTATAAATTTACCTTCACCATGAGCTATGGGGAGATAAATTACGTTAGGTACACCTTTTGTCCATACGCATTTATTCGTCGCCGGACTTTTCAGATACACCCACCTATCCTGAAAAGACCCGCAGTCATTTCCGGAGAGAGTAACCTCCTGCATAAACGTGTCACTGCCAGGCAATAACCCTGCCTTAACCAATACCTGAAAACCGTTACAAATGCCTATCATTAATTTCCCGTCGCGCACAAAATCCTTTATTTCACCGAAAAGTTTGGTTTTTAACTCATTCGCCAGGACTTTACCGGCTGAGATATCATCGCCATAAGTAAAGCCTCCTGAGATAGCCATTATCTGATAAGAACTCAAGCGCCGCGCGCCCGAAACAAGCTGATTGATATGGACAAATTCAGTATCCGCGCCGGCGCTTTCAAACGCGAAAGCTGTCTCGCTGTCGCAATTAATACCAGCCGCTTTTAATATCAAAACTTTTGGCCTTATCATATTTTTTGTGATATCTTCTACTTTTTATTATAAAACTTATTTATGGCGTGGAGCGCGTCTTCTGGCGTATCCACGAGCGAAAAAAGGCTTAGGTCTTTTTCACCTATACATCCTTTGCGCAAGACCGTAGACATTATCCAATGAAGAAGCCCCTGCCAATAACGGCTCCCGACAAGGACAACCGGAAATTTTGGTATCCTTGCCGTCTGGATCAGATTAATAGACTCAAATAATTCATCCAGAGTCCCATAACCTCCAGGAAATATCACGAATGCCTTAGCATACCGCACGAACATCACCTTACGCACAAAAAAATAATGGAATTCAAGCAATGTTTTAACGTAAGGATTAGCCATTTGCTCAGTCGGGATATAAATATTTAGGCCAATAGAATCTCCTCCCGCCCTTTTGGCGCCTTTGTTAGCAGCCTCCATTATACTTGGGCCACCGCCGCTTATGACACCATAGCCTGCTTTGCTTAAAAGATAGGCCGTTTTTTCAGCGAGCTTATAATATTCGTCTTTTGGCCCTAAGCGCGCGGAACCAAATATGGAGACCGCGTTCTTAAACTTAGAAAGTTTCTTAAAGCCGTAGCTAAATTCATCGGCAATGCGGCTGACCCGTCTTTTTTCGTCTTCTTCAAAGACATCAAGCCTTTTATCAAAAAAATCCTTCTTTAACTTTTTTTGTTTTTTCATACGCTCCTTAAAGGAGATTGCCACGCCTCTTTAAGATCGCCTAAGGTAGATACAAGGCACGCGTTTCCCTTTGAACCAAAAACCTTCAACTCCTCAGAATCCGTAACACAACCTATCAGTCCCCATTCGGATCTTTGTAATATTTTTTCAAATGCCTTCTGATGGGCGCGCTCAACTTCAACCAAAAATCTTGAATTAGACTCAGAAAAAAGGATGAAATCATCCCTCCTGTCAATTTGGCGATATGGCGCTTCTTTTAAAAAGACATTCGCTCCCAGGCCTCCGGCAAAACTCATTTCAGCTATTGTGACACCAATACCGCCTTCCGAACAATCGTGCATGGAGCGCACCAATCCTTTAGCGCAGGCAAAAGAAAGCTTTTCCAGCCGCGCCTTTGACTTTTTAAGATCTACAATAGGGGCCTTGCCGCCTTTTATCTTTAAAATATCATAATAATGAGAGCCGCCCAACTCAGCCGCTGTCTGGCCCACTATATAAAGCAGGTTTCCGGGAGCCTTCAAATCCATGGTAACGGCGCGGCTGACATCTTCCATAATGCCAATAGCTGAAATAAGAAGCGTGCCCGGTATAGATACCGTCTTTTTGCCCACGGAAAATTCGTTGTATAAGCTGTCTTTGCCTGAGATAAAAGGCACGCCGAATCCTTTTGAGGCGTCATAACATCCGAATGCCGCGCGCACCAGGCTTCCAAGCCTGTCAGGCTTATCCGGATTGCCCCAGCAAAAGTTATCAAGGATAGCCGCTCCCTTTAAACTTGCGCCAACGCATATCAACTGCCTTAAGGATTCATCAACGCAGCTCGCGGCCATCCAATACGGATCAATATCTCCGTATCTGAAATTTATGCCATTTGAAACAACAATACCACGCAAAGAATTAAAAAGCGGCCTCACTACACAGGCATCAGACGGCCCGTCATTTGCTTCACCCACCAAAGGCTTGATAATTGTCCCTCCCTGTACCTCATGGTCATATTGACGTATGACCCACTCTTTAGAAGCAATATCAGGATGAGAAAGCAAAGCGCGCAACACCTCTGTCAGGTCTTTCTTTGGTTTAAAAACTCTTTCTTTAAGAGCGGGCTTTATCCATATGGCCTTTTTAGTTATGCCTGGCTGGCCATCGTGGAGAAAATCCATATTGATCTCACAAACGCGCTGTTTATTAAAAAATAGCTCCAATTTCTTAGTGTTAGTAAATGCTCCTATGCGCGTCGCTTCCACGTCTTCTTTTGTAAAGATCTCTAATAGCTCTTTTAATTTCTGCGGCTCTACAGCAAGGACCATGCGTTCCTGTGATTCTGATATCCAGATCTCGGTATAAGTAAGGCCGTGATATTTCAACGGCACGCTCTCTAAGTCTACCCGCGCGCCCATTGCCTGTCCCATTTCGCCGACAGCGCTTGATAAGCCGCCTGCCCCGCAATCCGTTATGGCGCGGTAAAGTCCCCGGTCGCGCGCCTGAAGTAAGCAGTCTAACATCTTTTTTTCTGTTATTGCATTGCCTATTTGCACAGCGCCCGAAGAAACGGTCTCCGATTCATGAGTCAACTCTCCTGAAGAAAAAGTCGCTCCATGGATACCGTCGCGGCCCGTCCTGCCTCCGACAACTACGATAACGTCGCCTGTCAGGCATTTCTTAAAAGACCGTTCTTTAGGTAAAATGCCCGCGGTGCCACAGTAAACAATAGGATTGCCTACGAAGCGTTCATCAAAGAGTACGGCGCCATTAACAGTAGGAATGCCCATCCTGTTGCCATAATCCCTGACGCCGCTTACAACACCTTTCATCACGCGCCTGGGGTGCAGTGTGCCTTTAGGAAGCTTAGCCGCAGAATAATTTAACGGCCCAAAACAAAATACGTCAGTGTTAAAAATAGGTTTAGCGCCCAAGCCCGTGCCCATAGGGTCGCGGATAACACCGCCAATGCCTGTATTAGCGCCGCCATAAGGCTCTAAAGCCGACGGATGATTATGCGTCTCAACTTTGAAACAAATATTGTACTTATCGTCAAACTTGATTATGCCGGCATTATCCTTAAAAACGGATACGCAATAATTTTTCTTGAGTTCTTTTGTGGCCCTCATTATGGTTGCTTTAAGAAGGTTACGGATGGCCTTATTGCCTATCTTTTTTATACCGGCGCCCTTTTCTTTATAATCTATAGTGCCACGAAACGTCTTGTGCCCGCAATGCTCGGACCACGTCTGAGCTATAGTCTCAAGTTCGCAGTCCGTGGGATCCCTCTTTAATTTCTTAAAATAGGCTTGTATCTGACGCATCTCATCTAAATTTAAAAAAAGCTGGCCCTGACGGCTCAACGTGAAGAGCTCTTTATCAGTTGCGCTTAATATATTGACTTTATTTAATCGGAATTTGTAGCCCGGAAGGCTGGAAAAATCATAAAGGCTGTGTTCGTCTTCCGACAAGACAGACTGAATAAGTTTGTTGTAAAGCAATTTATCGGCTATCTTTAAAAGCGCTTCTCCTGGCAAACTACCCTTAAAAAGATACCTCTTTGCTGTGCGCACCGATACAACGGATGTAATGCCTAAGTCGCGTATGCCTTTTAGCGCTGACTCCTCAACGGGGTCCATAACGCCAGGTTTATAAATGATCTGCAAAGAGGCGAAACCTTCCGGAATAACTGGCGCCTGAGCATCCGAATAAAGCTCGTACTCCTGGACAACGCTGTCTATCAACAAGCCTTTAGCTATTGTGTGGGCTTGGTGTTCTGAGAACGAACCCTGCAGAAAATAGACATGCCTTATGCGCGCGTCTTCCAACTCTCCAAAGCCTAGTTCTATTACCTCGTTCTTAAGGCCTTCAGAAACCGGATCAAACACGCCTTCTTTATCTTTTACTTCAATGCGCCAATACATGGATAACTAACCTTGGTAGGGCTCAAAAATCACTAAAACGACAGGAATTTACCCTGTTAGAAATAAGACGCAACGGGCGTCTGACGATCACCTTTGGCAACCTATTTCTAACGGGATTTACTATAGCAGAAACTGATCGCTAAATCAACCTCAAACACAATACCTAGGGAAAACTTTGAGCGGCCTGCATACCTGTGGTGAAATCGTATTGGCATCTCCTTAAATACAAGGCCCGCTTTCAGCGCGAGATATTTTATCTCCACCTGGGACACAAAACCTTTTGAACCTATATTTAAAAAATCGACGCGTTTCAACACTCCCGCCTTAAAACAATTAAAACCGCTGGTCATATCATTGATCCACGTCCTTAATTTTTTTCCAATATAAAAATTAACAAGCCTGCTTACCAGGTATCTGGCCCTTCCAAGGCCCGCGGCATAACGCGAACCCACAACCCGATCGGCATGTTCAAGGTCGCGCAAAAGGCGAGGTATTTCCAGAGGGTCGTGAAAGCCATCCGCGTCCATGGTTATCACCGTGTCGTAACCATTTTTTAGCGCGAATTCAAAACCCGCCTTATAGCAACAGGCTAGGCCATGGCCAGGTAAAGGATTAACAATGACTTTTACGCTAGGAGAAAACGCCGATACTTTTTTAACTATGGAAAACGTCTGGCCGCAAGAATGATCGTCAACGACCAGAATATCAAGAGTATTGTTACCTAAAGACAGGGCCTTATCTAATAAACTGTGGGTGGCGGCCTATTCATTGAAGGCGGGGACAATGATAATGTTTCTCATCTGATTTATTCAAGGCCCAAATTCTTGAATATAGCGGGGATATGCCTCAAATAGAACTTGATGTCAAAGCACGCCTCGATCTCGCTTGCTGATAAGACGCGCTTGACCTTTGGGTCGCTCAACAAGGCTGTTTTAAAATCCTTATTCATGGAAGATGCCTCAAAAGCGTTCTTTTGAACAATATCATAAGCAATAGGCCTGGCCAAACCCTTGCTCATTAATTCCAAAAGGACTCGTTGAGAATAGATGAGGCCGCGGGTATTTCCAAGATTGATAAGCATATTTTTAGTATTAACGTTCAGGCCGTCAACGACTTCAATAAATTGATTAAGTATATAATCTAAAATAAGCGTTGAATCGGGAAGAATGACCCTTTCCACTGATGAATGACTGATATCCCGTTCATGCCAGAGCGCCATATTCTCAATCTCGGCTAAGGCATTTGAACGAAGCAAACGCGCAAGACCGCATATCCTCTCGCACATGACAGGATTACGTTTATGCGGCATAGCCGAAGACCCCTTTTGTCCTTTGCCAAAAGGCTCTTCAACCTCCATAACCTCAGTTCTTTGAAGATGCCTTATCTCCGTCGCGAACCTCTCCAACGACGCGCCGGTGATGGCTATGCGCGTCATACAGGCCGCGTGCCTATCGCGGGGTATGACCTGAGTTGAACCATATGAAATACCAAGTCCTAATTTCTCACATACATATTTTTCTATTTCAGGTGCAATGTTCGTATACGTGCCGATGGTGCCCGAAAGTTTTCCGACCGCTATGAGCTTTTGCGCCTCTTTCAAGCTCTCAAGATCACGGCGCGTTTCATCATACCAAAGCGCTGCTTTTAAACCGAATGTAGTAGGCTCAGCATGAACACCATGCGTGCGGCCTACGCACGGCGTGCTTTTATATTTCTTAGCAAGCTTAACCAAACTGGATAACAATCTTTCAACATCATCTATAAGAATATCAAATGCCTGAGCCATCTGAAGCGCTAAAGTAGTATCCAAGATATCATTAGACGTAAGGCCCATGTGGATATACTTTGCGTCTTGGCCTACGCTCTCTGAAAGATTATTGACGAAAGCCACAACATCGTGCCGGGTCTTTTCCTCAAGCTCTTTTATCTTCTCAATATCGATCTTAGCCCTGGCTTTAATGGCGGTCAACGACTTCGAAGGTATCTTACCTAATTTAAACCACCCCTCGCAAGACAAAAGCTCTATCTGAAGCATCTTTTCAAATTTGCTCTCTTCGCTCCAGACTTTAAGCATCTTTGGCAACGTATACCGTTCTATCATAATTCACCTCTTAGGCTAATATAACAAAGATAGGCCTCTTAGTCAATCTACCCTGCCCTTTACGTCTATGACACCTCCATCTTCTCTTTCCGTATGAGTTTTCAAAGCAAAGAGCGCCGCTAAAAGCACCAAGGCCCCAAGATAGATAATAAATAGGACCCTGATAATGAGAGGCAGGACAAAAAACAGGAACAACAATCCAAATACTAAACTCTGGGCAAAAACATACTTCAGGATAAAATAAACAACTGACGCTCCTATAAAAAACAAAAAAAGCGCCGTTGAAAACAATAAAAAACTCCCCACGCCATTTAGTTTGGCATGGGGAGAACCAAACGAAGAATATAAAATTCTCATGCTTTCTTAGAACAAAAGTATACTAGACAATGTAAGAAAAAACGAAATAAAAAGAAGGATCAAACCAAACGCGCGCGGATGCTTCAAAAGCGCCTCGCTTAAATTCCGCCTCTGATTAAGCATTTTATCCAGCGCGTCGGTTGAAAAATCTTTATCCAGCTTCTTTTCAAGCTTAGAGACCGCGCTGGGTATAAGCAATACGCCTATAGCTACAGCCAAGCCGATAACCCCTGCTAACAGATTAAATATACGTAAAAAGCTAAGTTCTTCCATTCTTACCTCCTTGTGTAGAAGACACAACACCGGCGCAATCCAGAAAGGATGGGCCTTCCTAATTCCATATAAAGAAAGGGCCCAATACCATTAAGCGCCGGGTGTTAATTATCTTCATTTTAATACTTAACCAGCGAAGAGTCAAGAAGTAGCCATTTCATCTTAAAAGGACAATGCCCAAAAGTATACAACCAAGGCCCATAGACTTGACCATAGTGATCTTCTCTCCAAGTATAAGTATGCCCATAATAAAAGATATCAAAGGATAGGCGCCGGCAATAGGCACGATCTTAGACACATCGCCATTTTTTAATCCGTGGTAAAAAAAGAGCTGGCCTAAGAAATTGGCCGTAAAACCTCCACCTACGATAAAAGCAATATATTTAATAGGCGTCTTGGAAAGTTCCGTTAAAATAGCTGGCTTCATTGATAACAAAACCACAGCGCCAAAAGACACGGCCAGACACCTGACAAAAATACCTGCCGCGGGCGTTAGCCTTGATAATCCCATCTTTTCAAAAACCGGGACTATGCCCCAGACAAGCGCCGTTAATAACGCGAAATAATATGATTTCATTTTTCTTCCCCCCGTATCATAATAAGCAGCATCTTAAATTTTACCTCAGCCCGCACCGCGTGCGGGACATGAGCCGGCATTACGACCAAGCTGCCAGTCTTAGCGTATATATCTTCACCACCTATAACAAGATGAGCTTCACCGTCTAATATCTGCGCCACCGCGTCAAAAGGCGCCGTATGTTCGCTCAATCCCTGGCCCTGGTCAAAAGCGAACAATGTCAAAGTACCAGCCTTCTTATCCAAAAGGGCCTTGCTTACAACAGAACCGGATGAATACGAAACAGCTTCTTTGAGCTCTATAACTTCAGTCATGACAAGCCCCCTGTCAGGCCATTTCTTTATATGGGATTAGACCCTTCCTCTATGCGGTATTAGGAAGGCCTATCCTTTCTGGATTAGGAAAGCCTGCGCTTTCTGCGCTATCGGCTTCTTTTTAGTGTTCTTTTGAAGTTATCCCATGGAAAACGATCGCCCGGACACGCAGTCCTCTTCCCGGGCACGTCCTTATGCCGAATGATATGATTCATAGGTATGCGGTAAAACTTCCGCAATGTATTGACTAAAATAACCAAAGATCCCATTTGTTTCTGGGTAGGCGGGCCGTAAGTAAAATCCCCGACAAGGCATACGCCGATGCCGCACTCATTCATGCCTCCTATATTACAGTGAGCTCCATCCATCTGTTTTATCCAGCGCGGGCTTGCTTCTATTTGTCCGTCTACGCGCGTGTTTGTCCCATTATCAATAACAAAGTGATAACCCAACCCTCTGTCAAACCCGCGCTTTCTGTGTATAGCATCCAAAGAGCGAGCGTCACCTGAATCCGTGACGCTGTGATGGATGACGATATAGCGCCATTTACTTGAACTATATACGGGTATGACCGGCCTAAGGGGAGCCGCGCTCGGCACCAATAAACGCTGGCCTATTTTAAGCTCACGTGGATCTGTGATATTATTAGCCTTAAGGATAGCCTCCAACGGCACATCATACATCTTAGCTATGCGATAAGCAGTCTCAGCCGGCCCTATCACATGATAAAGGTCTCCCCGCGCGCCCGGCACTTCATGCAAAGGGCTATAGATAATATCCGTAGGCACTGTAGGCGCGGGAGGCACGCTTGCGCATGAAGAAAGGAACACTATGGCAGCCAAACAAAAGAGCGAACGAAAAAAATACCGAAGAATATACGTCATTTTTTAGCCAATATTTTTTCTTTAAGCGGATACTTCCCGCACGTAAACTTCTCTCCCTCGGGGCAATACCCCAAAGCCACACACTTAGCGCCAGTTTCCTCAAACACTTCAGGAAGCTCCTTTATACAAATAGAGAGCATCTTGTCAGCCAAACGCTTGATCTCCCACTGCGCGCGCACGCAACAGCGTTGATGAAAAAAATGTATGAGCTCTCTTGCATTCATAGTCACAACTATCTTGGTTTCTGCCGCCTGCGGCAGGACGAACCGAACGTCTTCATTCGCCCGCTCACCTACGCGGCCCCTGGATTTGAACGTTTCAAGCAATTTATTATAGCTCTTCTGAATAGAACCCATTATGCTTAAAAACTCTTCTTTCAACTCTTTATCCGCTGAAATAAAAGGAGGCACTATATAATCAAAGTTCGTTTCTTTGACATAACGTTGTGATTGTTGACTGAATGACGCGATCCTGTGACGAACCAATTGATGCGTCAGCGCCCTTGATACGCCCTCAATGGCAAAAGTAAACTTCACGTGTTCAAGCGGGCTCTCATGGCCTGATGCCACGACCTTACGGATAAACTCCTCCTGTCTTGCGCCAACAGCATCCTTCTCACCAAAAAGTTCCACCGCGGATTTCGAAGAATAACATTGGCGGCACGCCGCGTAGATCAACGCGATGGCATTTTGCGTCATCTCCAATAATTTTACGTTCAGGTTAACCTCGGGCATTGCAATATAATAGCAAACAATCAGCCAATTTTGCAGCATTTTTTATATTCCGGTTATTTCCATGATATCCATGCGAGCAACCTGTCTTAATACATCTTGTCGCTATGCAAGCCCATTGTCCGGGCAGACAATTTTTGGATCGGGGTCCTGGCTTGGTTTGATTTGACCCGGTGCATGGTTGTCAACGAGGCCGCCCTCTTCCCCCGAGCCCCTTTGGGAAACCCTCCCGTGGTTTC
>Ga0051987_10001411_pt1 | contig 12205 bp, 5 predicted proteins | sample CryGey08umfilter_2_FD_58083 | JGI IMG/M metagenome (GOLD analysis project Ga0051987, IMG submission 58083) | Groundwater microbial communities from aquifer in Utah, USA - Crystal Geyser 4/10/14 0.8 um filter | ecosystem: Environmental > Aquatic > Deep subsurface > Groundwater | place: USA: Utah... | reverse complement strand
TTAAGCGTCAAAACTCTCGGTTGTATACCGTCCACAAGCGCCAAAAGATTATAATGAAAAGTGACTTGCATCCGCGTCAGCTTGTAGAGCCTGTTCAAAACCTTATTGGCGTAAGCGTCTTTTTTGAGCTCGATAACGACCCTTACTCCCTTTTTGTCCGACTCATCACGAAGATCGGAGATGCCGTCGATCTTCTTATCCTTTACCAAATCGGCAATCTTTTCAAGCAAGTTGGCTTTGTTCACCTGGTAAGGCATCTGGGAAATGATAATCCTCTTATTTTTAATCTTTTTTCCATCCGGCTCTTCGATCTCGGCAACAGCTCGCGTCAGAACCTTTCCTTTACCGGTCGAATATACAAGACTGATCTCCTTAGAATCGTAAATGATGCCGCCGGTAGGAAAGTCCGGTCCCTGGATGTATTTCAAAAGATCCTCAACGGTCGCTTCTTTATTTTCAATCAGATGGCAAGTCGCATCGATGAGTTCCGTCAAGTTGTGCGGCGGGATCTTCGTCGCCATACCAACGGCGATACCTTCGCTTCCATTTAAAAGTAAGTTTGGGATTCTGGAAGGCAACACCACCGGTTCTTTGTGACTTCCGTCATAGTTCGGAACAAAATCGACTGTGTCTTTGTCTATGTCGGCTAAAATCTCATCGGAGATCTTGGCCATCCGCGCCTCGGTATAACGCATAGCCGCCGGCCTGTCTCCATCCATCGAGCCAAAGTTACCCTGACCATCTATGAGCATATAGCGCAAAGAAAAGTCCTGAGCCATTCTCACCATCGTGTCATATACGGCCGTGTCTCCGTGAGGGTGATATTTACCAAGCACTTCTCCGACTACGGTAGCTGATTTCCTATACTTTGCCGTGCTTCGAAGACCGACATTGTTCATCGCGAAAAGGATTCTTCGATGAACGGGCTTCAGACCATCGCGAACATCCGGGAGCGCGCGCTGAACGATAACGGACATCGCATAGTCTAGGTAAGACTCTTGCATCTCGTCGTTGAGCTCCCTCTTTCTCACGTTTCCGATGCCAGAATTTATCTCCATCGCCATCTGTTCCGGAGTTTCCTGCTCCCTGCCCGTTGAGTCTTTCTCTGGAAGATTATCGGGTTCCTCAATATTCTCTTGTGGTTTTTCTTTAGCCATGTTACTTATCTACAAATTAATTGTTACAAATTATACAAATATTACAAATTATTTTTAACCCAAACTTAGCAACTTACAAACTTAACGACTTAGCAACTCGCTAGATATCCAGATTCTTTACCTTTTTCGCGTGGGTTTGGATGAATCTCTTCCTTGGCTCGACGACATCACCCATCAAGGTTGAGACTACCTCGTCTGCCTGCTCGGCATCGCCGATAGTTACCTGTAAAAGCAGCCTGTTTTCCGGATCCATAGTCGTGTCCCAGAGCTGATCCGGATTCATTTCTCCCAAACCTTTATATCTCTGAATATTTGCCTTTTTCGTTGTTGCTTTTTTCTCAGCGCCTTCGGCGCCACTGATTTCCTCAGATTTGTCTTGGTCACTGATCGACACTGATTCCTCATCCGTGTTTTCCGTGGTCAATTCTGAATTCGTTTCCACTGCCTGCTCCTGCTCCTCCATGTTGACGCCCATCTTTATAAGCAACTCTTCTTTCTCTTCATCGCTGTAAGCATAATGTTTTTCTTTGCCTCTGGAAATAGCGTAAAGCGGTGGCTGGGCGATATATATGTAGCCTTTTTCGATCAGTTCCGGCATATAACGGTAAAAAAACGTCAGTAATAAAGTACGAATATGCGCGCCATCAACATCGGCATCTGTCATGATAATGATACGATGATATCTCACTTTGTCCGGATTGTAGCTGTCGGCGATCCCTGTGCCTAGCGCAATGATCAATATCCTGATCTCCTCAAAAGTGAGCATCCTGTCTATGCGCGCCTTTTCAACATTCAGGATCTTACCCTTAAGTGGAAGTATGGCCTGAAATTTCCTATCTCTCCCTTGCTTGGCACTATTGTGTACAAAAACACCACTCGCCAATGCAAAATTGTGAGTTTCTGGAACTTCAATATCATAAACATCTATCTTTTCGCTTAAATGAATGACGGCTTTTACTCGATGGTTAAAATTCATCACTGCATCTTTCAGTTGTTCTTCATTACCATCAAAAAATCTCTGACAAATAGTTTCATACCGAATAAGGCTTCTATCTTTTGTTATCTTTCGTATCTCCTCGTAAGCATTTTTGCTTACTTCTTTATTCTCCCTATAGATATCGTGCATCGCAGACAATGCTTTTCTCAAATATGTTTGATTATAAGACTCTTTTCTCTTACCCCTAAACTCCTCCGTCCACTGCACCTTCGTTTTTTGAGCTCTCCACGCAAGCAAACCTGCGTCTTGCCATTGACTTGTGACCAATTTGCTCAACTCTCTTACTTTTTCTGGATGAAGCTCAAAATACTGCCTGACTCTAGCTGATTGTTTTTTAACATTTTCCACATCGCCCCAATATTCTTTTTGGGCACTATTTAATCTCTCATTGTTTTCTGCTCGATATTCAGCGTTGCTTTCGTAAAATTCTAAGAACTTCTTCCCCATATATTCCTTATACTCTTCGTTTTGCCATTGTTTTTTCGCTCTATCACTAAGCATTTTTTTCATTTTCGGCGTTAACATAATAGCACTAATCTTTGCTTTAAATTCAGAGGAAGCATGAATCTCTCGACATTTCTGCTTAACTTCGTCAGTATGTAAGGTTAACGCAACCATATCCCTATGCAAACGGAGATGCTCTTCACTATTCATTTTAATAAGATTGTCGGGGTTATTATTTAGCTTATCAAAATCAACATGATGCCTATGCGTACCCTTATCTTCAGAATAAATACCTTCCATTAGATTATATTGATCAGCCAAAAGATGCGTGAAAATCCATCTCGATGCTTGCGAGTCAAAAACCAACTCATACCCCTTAATCGTGATGCGTTTTCCAAGTTTCGAATATTGACGATAAAGAGGCATCAGTGAATCATCTGCCTTTAGATCTGCGGCTCTCTTATAATTACCGTCTCTCTTCATAAACTTGTGATCAGGTGTACAGGTTATTTCCTCGTCATTGTCCAATATAACTTTTACGACATCGGCGTTTATCTTCGTCTTCCTTGGTCTTGAAATCTTCTCGATCCCAACCTTGCCGTCTTTTTTTATGGTGTAACAATAGTTGGCTTTCTTTTCTTTGTATTCTTTAATCAGCTCTACAAATGAGAGTTCTCTACCATCCGTAAGCGCTACTTTTGTATCGCCCGAAAAGCAACCTCCAGCAGAGTCTCCCTCAACTATATATACTTCGCTTTTTGCGGCGTCCTTTTCACTGCAGTCGGCAAGCTTTCCTGGAAGTGTCATCCCTTCGAGCATCCCCTTGCGAAGAATAGTATTTCTGGCCGCCTTGGCTGCCATCCTTGCTCTGGCGGAAAGGGCGCATTTGCCGATAATCTTTTTGGCTTCGTTTGGATTTTCATCAAGATAATATCCGAAGTATTCGTTCAGCACGGTCTCCACTTGATTTCGAATCTCAGGATTACCCAGCTTTCCTTTTGTCTGTCCCTCAAACTGCGGATCGGGAAGTTTCACGGAGATAACAGCGGTCAGACCTTCTCTCACATCATCGCCGGTGAGGTTATCCTCATTTTCCTTCAAAAGCTTGTTTTTCCGAGCATAGTCATTGATACATCTAGTGATCGCCGAACGGAATCCAGTAAGGTGGGTTCCGCCCTCTACAGTGTTTATCGTATTGGCAAATGTTTTGATGCTTTCACTGAATGCTTCAGTGTATTGTATAGAAATCTCAACCAATGTATTTCCCGCTACCTCTTTATGAACATAAAACGATGGGTCGTTTAATATCTCTTTGCTTCTGTTCAGATGTTTTACATAAGACTGGACACCGCCTTCAAAATAATAACCGTAATCCTTGCTAGTTATCTCATCTCGAAACTTGATATGGACGCCTTTGGTCAGATAAGCCTGCTGTCTCAAACGGTCGAGGATAACGTCAGCATCGAAATCCAATGTTTCAAATATTTCTTTGTCCGGCCAAAAAGTTATCCTTGTACCTTGCAGTTTTGTGGGACCCACTTTTTTAAGACCGGTAGCCGGTTTACCGCCATTTTTATATTCCTGAGAGTAGTGAATCCCATCTTTATAGACTTCGGCGAGTAGCTTCATCGAAAGCGCGTTTACAACTGAAACACCAACCCCGTGGAGTCCGCCGGAAACCTTGTATCCGCTACCGCCAAACTTACCCCCGGCGTGAAGAATAGTAAGCACAGTTTCCAGCGTTGATTTGCCAGTTTGCTTATGGCGCTCTACAGGGATACCACGGCCGTCATCAAATACCGAAACACTGCCGTCTTTATTTAGAGTGACTTCTACATTTTTCGCATAGTCAGCCATAGCTTCATCGATACCGTTATCGACAATCTCCCAAACTAAATGGTGAAGGCCTTCTTTTCCGGTACCGCCGATGTACATACCCGGTCGTTTTCTGACGGCCTGCAGACCCTCCAAAACCTGAATAGAAGATGCATCATATGCCTGCGTCTCTGGTTTTTGCGGCTTAGCCTCTTGCTTGTGCGGCTTCGTATCTGTATTTTCTTCTGATTGCTTGCCCGTCCGTAGCTTGTCAGAAGCGAAGGCGGGTTTTTTGGCGTTATTAACTTTTTTCACGTCAAAAGAAACTTTCTCCGACTTTTTGGTATCGAAACGATTTACCTTTATGGTAGTTTTCTTAAAATCCTTATCTTTTTTGTTTTCTTTCATGCCTTACTAATTACAAATATACCAATCTACATATTTTACAAATGCATCTTGCGTCAGTTTTAGCGTTTCGTTTTGGCGTCAGTTTACCCTTCCGTAACTTTAGTGAAGGAGGATTTGGCGACACATTCCCTTTTTCAAAAAAATAATGCCTTATAAAAATAGCATATTACTACTTAAAAATCAGAAAAATTGAGTAAGAAAATAATCAATTTTTCTATATAAATTGTATCAATTGTAGAGCACAAAAGCAAGTGAGATAGATAAGATTTTATTCCTTCTTTCGTAGTTCGAGAAGTCCCATTATTTGACCAACGCTAAGCCCTTTAGGACCTCTATCATTATTTACTGCATTTAGATCATAACCGCGATTTTCCAATTCTGCCCGTGCTTCACGGATTTCCTTTTCGCTGCAATCTCTTAACCCAAAAGCCCTTTGGACCAGATCAAAAGAAATCGTTTCAGCGTCCTTCTCCTCCAAATAAGGATTTAGAATGGCACTTTTTTCTACAGCCTCTCCTGCTAGTTCGTGAGATTCACCTCTTGCCCCAACCCTAAAGTTATCTGCCCCCGGTGGAGTATGTTCATTTCTTCCCATATATGCTTGATTTTAAAGATATTTGATTTTCCTCTAGAGACCAACAAACAACACCTTTTATCAAAAATTATAATGCTATTTTTCGAGGTTTTCTTTTATTGCGTTTTTTAGCGCTTCGTTTTGCTGAACCATTTCTGTCCTAAATGTCTCATACTCATCTTTTATGATAGAGTCTATTCCCGGGACTCTAGTGGCCATAAACTCTTCTACTTTGCTATCATCTCCCCCGGCAATCAAAGTATCCATTTCTTTCTTTTCTCCCTCGCTTAAAACGTCCAACACCCTCACTGTTATGCGGTTTTGTAGCGCTTGTGCCATCGTTACTATAAGATTGTTTTTTTTATCTTCTGGCAGACTGTCCAATCCAAGGTCTTTTATAAGCGTATCTTTTGGGTCAAATTTGTTTTGATCTAAATCCATTTTTACTCCTTTCGTAGTTTAGTTGTCTTAAGTGTTTCTTATCCCTGCGATATCAGTGCTTTAGTATTTTACCAGGATCTCGACGGAAGTGAGTTTACTGCAGGGTTAGCAATACCGTGTTTCAGGGCTTCCATAATCTCAGGGCCGCTATAAACACGAGACGTACCTTGATATATAAAATGACGAACAGTGCCTAGATAACCGGACATCCTACCCGGCATATCGTGCGAGAGATTAGGACCGTATAAGTGCTGTACGGCTGAAGCCACCTGGTCTTTATCAAGTGTCATCCCCATTTTATCAGCAAGCCCACGTGCTGCCCTCGCTGCAAGATCCCATTCTCCATCACCCGGGCCAGCAACCTGTTCGGATACGAATCCATTTATAAGCTCATCCTGAGTAGGGACAGGAGCGCTTTCTATTGGAGCATGCGGTACTGCTTCTCCACCATGTACTGGGGCATGATGAGTACCGGAAGGAGCTTCGGCCCCATGGTGAGCAGCGGCATTATAACCTAGATAAGCCGTTACTCCACCAGCTATTGCTCCGATAGTAGCCCCCGCTATCCATCTCTTTATGGAGCGTTTTCTTTCTTCTTGTTGTGCCCCCTCTATCGCAATGTTGGTTTCATCAAAAGATTTCTCGAGAAATTCTGCTCTTATCACGTCCGAGCTCTTACCTTCTTCGGCTCCTCTGCTTATCTCATTTTGGAGATCTCTCGCTCTTTCGGCAAGCAGATTCTTAACAGTCTCGTTGTCCTGAACGCTTTCTCCTCTCCTAAGAGAAAAGGCTAGCTGATCTGCCAACTTTTCATCAATCCCAAAAGTAGAAAGAAGAGCGGCATCTTCTTCTGAAACACCCTTAAGTCTCCCCCATTTCTTCGCCATGGCTCCGCCCGTTGCATCCAAAGCTCCTTCGGCCGCTATCGCCGTATTTACCCCTGTCCATAGAGCTCGCGCGCCTATAGCTCCTCCGACACCCCCAACTGCAAACCCTGCCCCCGTAAGCGCTAAACCTGCCACGAATCTAGTCTTTGGATGTCTCTTCAACCAATTCCCAACCCTCTTGAAAGGACCGTCGCTAGCCAGCTCAACTTCAGCATTTGACCTTTCTAAAATTTCTTGCACCACGAGAGTACAAGAAGTCTCGTTGATCTTTGCCTCCAGTTCTTCTCCCTCTAACTCTGGGAATTCTGCTCTTATCCTATCTGCCTGCTCTTTGCCTGCAAATTCTACAAGTGTTTTATCATAGGTCTCTCTTAGCGCTTTTATCTCCTCTGGAGAAGTCCTTCTGAACCATTTTCTTGCCCCTTCCAGTGCCTTCAAATAAGCAGTCCTAGCGTCAATAATTTCCTGCGGAATCTCAATATTTGGTTGTGTCTCAGCCTTTTCCTCTCCGTTCTCTTCCTCTTCTTTCTTTTTTCTTTCTCCCCCGTTTTCCAAATCATCGATTTCTTTCATCAACGCCTTTATCTGAATACGCAATTCTTGATGTCTGTTTTCACCTTCCTCGGTCTCTCTATCCAGATTGATATCTTCATCGATAAGGATCATCAGCTCTTTGTTTAGATCTTGAACATTTTTTTCTCCTCCCTCCTTCTTATCTCTTTCTGCCTTTTCTGCTCTAGCCTGGGCTTTTTCTTCAGGTGTCAAAGGATCCTTTATCTCAAAAACTGGGACGCTGTCTTCTCCGCCCTCTCCTTCCTTGGCTTCCCCGGCATTCCCCTCTTTCCCTTTGCCGGCGTCTCCTTTTCCTCTTTGATCAATCTCACCCTGGATCGATGCTATCAACATCCATAATTCTTGATGATGTTCTTTGCCTTCTTCTGTCCCCAGATCCAAGCTCCTATCTTTGGATATAAGCTTTCTGAGCTCAGCGCTAAGCTCCTCTGCACTCTTTTTTGTAATATCAAAAGCCTCTCCCCCTTCCGGTTGTTCCGGAGATTGTCCATCATCTAATTTTATCGATACCCCGTCCTTTTCAGCTTTTCCTTTTGCTTCATCTATCAGTCGATCTAATTGCTTGTCTGTTAGCTCAAATGTCGCCCCATTCGCTGTCTCTTTGGCCGTAGCTCCGTGCGCCACAAACTGAGCAGACTGTTTATTTTGTCTTATAATAGCCTCTCTGGTTTCGTCTTCTGTCATGTTTTCTTCTTCTGCCATCGCCTTTATATCTTCTGGACTATACTCAGAGATAGGCGTGTAGGGTTTTATATTTTCATTATTTGGTTGGTCTTGTCCCTTAGCGTGAGCATCAAAGTTTGCTGCTTCGGCTGGCACGGGTGCTGCCCCTTCTTTTCCCATATTGTCTCCTTTATTATTTTTTCTATCCATATTATTAGCTTTTACACCCAATAAAGCAACCTTTTTTTCAGCTGCTTTCATTATCCCGCTATCATGTCGTCCCAGTTTCTGACCAGCCCGCTCGACTAATGCAAGAACTTGCTTTACAGAATCCGCACTGGAAATCTCCCCGATGAAGCTAGCCGTCAATTCTTTTTCATTTTTATCGGGCGCGTCACCAGAATCTTTCTTTTCTGCTCCTTCTTTTTTGTTTTTGGTTCTGTCAGTTTTGGTTTCACCCCTCGCCATTTCTTTACAAGCCTCAAAAATCTCTTCGGCGCCCGTTTTTACCCCTGGGAAAAGTTTCCCGTTCTTTTCTCTTTCTTGAGCGAACCCTCTCCGCATAAGCTCTTTAGCGAGCGCTTCTTCTCCTTTACTCTTAAAAATTACTTCTAATTCTCCTATTTGATCTCCAATAAATTCTTCACCGTGATCTACGGGGGTTGGTTCTGAGATTTTATCCGGTTCTTTTTTTGGCTCTATTTTTTTCCCGCCGTCAAAAGCCGTTCTACCAGCTGTAATCTCTCCCGTCTTTGGGTTATAGGAAGTAATAACCGGTTCTGAAGTTCTTCCCCCCAACGTTGTCCTTCTTTTTCCCTTAATCACACCGTATTTATGAGCAGCGTCAGAATCTAGATTGTAAAACTCCTGCACTCTGTCCTCGTGATTTTCTCCAGCATCTGCTAGTTTTTGGTTTGTGGCATCCAGTATTCCAAATCTACCATCAAAATTTTTCTGCCCCTTGGATCTCTTTTTCGGTTTATCCTCCCCTCCGGCATGACCTCCCACCGCTTCAACCACAGGTGGAACTAAAGCAAGTCCTTGGGCAGTTCTCATCTCGGCCTCTGTCAATCCTGGTCCTTCGGGCGGCCTCACATTCGCCTTAGCACCACCTTTTACGACGATAGTACTTACTGGCTTTTGAATCTCTCCGTCGCTTCCACTTCTTTTTCTGTTAATTTTTTGAGTGTCTGTTTTGAAACCCGCGTATTCAGGATATTTATCGAGCTCTTTTCCAGCGACAGAAAGCTGTTCCTGAGAGCTGCCGCTTACCTTGTCGCCCTCATCAAAACTCGTTATGCCTTGATCCATCTTGCCCGACATATCTTTCTCCGCTGAGACCACAGCATCCTTTAGTTTAGAAGGTAACTGTCCGCTGATAGCACCGAATGCTTTGGCAATGCTGCTAGTATGCATCATCCCGGGGGTAAATTTTGATTGTTTTTCGTTATCTGCCATAAAAATCTTTGTTGTCCTTTATATTATACAGTTAACATTTGTGCTTGCCATTATCTTGGTCATTAGATATCAGATATTATGAATTATTAATTGGTTATTGGATATTGGATATTATCCCCTATCTTCCCCCTGTTTCTCTCGGCACGTCGTTTGGAAGTTCAAGATTCGCCCCGATGGCTAACTTTTCCTCCACCTCTTTGTCCACCTGATCTCTTGCTCTACCATACTTAAGCCGTGAAAGCTGTTTTATCGCATTGCCTCTCTCTATATCTACGTCTGAAGAAGGAGCATGCGGTTTTACTATAAAAGGTCTGGATGGAACGCCATTTATCATAAGTCTTATAAAAGCATTATGGTTTTCTATATTTACAAGGTCGTTCACGGTAAATACCGGTTCGAACTGCTTTTGCATAAACTCAGCGTCTTCCGGACCGACACGAAAACTCATGATCGTCCCCACGTTGCCAAAAACCGCATCCCTTATCTCCTCTTTCAACTGGCCTATAAACTGGTTGGCGACGACAAGCCGAAGTTTAAACTTCCTTGCTTCTGACATTATAGCTGCAAAAGAGTCGGTCGCAAAGTTTTGGAACTCGTCAACATAGAGAGTAAAGTCCTGCCTCTGTTCCTCCGGCGTATCAACCCTCGACATCGCAGCCATCTGGATCTTTGAGACAAATATCATCCCGAGAAGCATCATGTTCAGTTCTCCGATCTTTCCTTTTGAAAGATTGACTAGAAGTATCTTTTTGTTATCCATAATATCTCGCAGGTTTAAAGTAGAGTCCACCTGACCTAAGATATTTCTCATAGTGGTATTGGTTATAAATGCGCCGAACTTGCCCACAAACCAGCCCAAAACCTCAGACTTATGAAAATCGGATGTCTGTCCCATCTCATTTATCCAGAAATTCCTAACGACTGGGTTGGTTACATACTTCAACTTCTCTTTCATATAGTTGTCATCGGTAAATATTTTCGGAACTTCGATAAACGTACCGCCCTTCGGATCGGCCATTAAAACGAGCGCGGCGTTTCGAAACCAGTGCTCAAATCTCGGACCCATGATACCGGTGTGTCCCGGATCGTAAAGCTTGTAGAGCATAGATATCGCTTCGTCGATAACAAAGTCCTGTTCTTCGGTTGTTTTTGCGTCAAACAAATTCAGTCCCATCGGACGATCGGTATCTCCGGCATCAAAAAGGACAACATCTTCAGCTCTTTCTTTAGGGATACTAGCCAAGAGGTCTTCAAGGTCCGGACCGTGAGGATCGACATAACAAATCCCGTGTCCTTTCTTTATCTCATCCAATATCATATTTTTGAGTGCGACAGATTTACCCACACCGGTCTGCCCGAGCACATAGACATGCCTCCTCATATCGTCATCAGCTATCCTGACTTCGCGCTTGTCACCACGGAAATCGCTCTCCCCAAGGATAACGCCTTCTGTAGGAAGATTTACGGGAGAAGCAACTCTTCTCGCTGGAAGCCATTTTATACCCGGAGTCTGAACGAGGAAGTTTGGCAGATGAAACAGAGTTGCCAACTCTTCAGTGTTTAGGATAGTACTGCTCTTATGACCAAAAAAACGAAATATATAGTCAGTTATGAGTTTGCTTTTATCTTTCGGTTTTCTTACTTTAAATTGGTTCAGATTGAAGTCGTTATACTGCGCAAAGGTGCTCGCCACATCACTTACGATCATGTCTGCTTTCATATCATCTTTGGCTGATACAACTACCCGAATTATCGTTTCAAAAACCGGCTTGCCCGCTTTTGACTCAACCGCTTTTATAGTCTCTTCTTGCATCGGAGTAAGTTGTTTTTGTTTATATTCATCCGGAGCTTTCTGGGCCGCATTTACAAGATCTGAGGTGAATTTTAATAATATTTTCCCAGCCTTTGCATTTTCCTTATACCTCCCTTTCTGCATTTCTTCCGCCACCGTTCTTGCGCCTTTGGCAAACTTTGGTCCAGCCGGACGAACGAGGATCTGGATAGCTGCACCTTCGTCATTGTCTATCTTCGACAATGAATTTGTCAGTTGTTCCAGCGGTTCTGCATCGATATTTTTATAAGTCTTCAACGGAAAATAAGGACTTTTCTTTAACTCCAGCTCAAAGCCGGCAATACCTACCATTTTATGATTCTTCCTAAAGATGTTGTGCTCTGAAACCTCCGCGATATTGCAATCGGGATACAGCGAGTTAACCGTTTTTTCGACGAGATCAGTCAAACTTATCGGCACCGCAAAATAGAAAAATATCTCTCCATTTTCTCTAACAATCTCAAAGGCCATATGTTTTTGACCGATAACAAAATCTTTAAAGCCCTTTTTATATATGCTCGAGAGCGAATAATATAGATTTTCTGCCTGCGAGATAATCTCTCTGGCTACTTCTCTCTCATCCCTGCTACCTTCGCCTTTTTCCTCGCCGGAACTCTGGGGTATCGTCACGAAAAAAGGAACCATCTTTAGAGACCGTTCAACAGACTTGCGAAAATGACGGCTACGGCGGTATAGCAAGAATGCTACAAACGTGATTGTCGTTATTAGAATAAAAATGAGGATAAATATAAACATACTTTTGAATTTCTAATTACCAATTTCTAATATCTAATAAAATCCTAATTTTTTGAATTATTTAGAAATACCATTTTTATTCGTTGTGTTTACAATAGCATTAAAAATAAGATTTAGTTCTGTTGCCTCCCGAGCAATCCTCTTCCCCTCTTCTTTTAGTTCGGGTGCCACTGTAAAAACCCTTTCTAACCAATACTTAGA
>Ga0051987_10001408_pt1 | contig 12216 bp, 7 predicted proteins | sample CryGey08umfilter_2_FD_58083 | JGI IMG/M metagenome (GOLD analysis project Ga0051987, IMG submission 58083) | Groundwater microbial communities from aquifer in Utah, USA - Crystal Geyser 4/10/14 0.8 um filter | ecosystem: Environmental > Aquatic > Deep subsurface > Groundwater | place: USA: Utah... | reverse complement strand
AAATCAGAGATGGTCTTTTTTGGGCGGCCGCGCAGATCATATTCGTAGCGGACATAGGAAATTTGCGCTGGGTCCTCGTCTATATAATGGGCGATAGATTCTTTTTCTACCTGCCCCCTATCGTTGTAATAAACCTCGCTTGTCACATGTCGAGCGGCCGCCCCATCTTCTCCTACTGAGACACCCTTGTATTTTCTGCCTAAACCATCAACGTATTCGGTCTTAAATAACCCTATAGCATTGGTTGTTACCTTAGTATTAAAATCAGGGTAACTGTTAGTAGCTACTGTTTGATTGTCAGCATTCTTAGCTTCTATAACTCTTCCAAAAGCATCGTATGTTGTCGTAGTTGTCTGGCCATTAGGATCTGTTACTGAGGTTATAACGCCAAGTTTAGGATCATAAACATAAGTAACGCACTGGCCCAAGGCATTGGTAACTTTTTGAGGATAGGCATAGAAAGTTGTCTCGTATTCTGTGGTTACAGAACGGCCCAGGGCATCAGTGCTTGAGGCCAAGTTGCCGAAGGAGTCATAGGAATACTGAGTTACCGAGTTACGAGTTAGCGAGTTCAACGAGTCAAAGATAAAAACATTATCTTTTGAAATATTGCCTTTTGTGTCATATTCAAAGGCCTTCTTAGAGATAACATTCAAGCCCTTGTCTTTTAACGAAACTTCAAGCGGCCTGTTATGGCCGATCTCATAAGCAGGCGAATATATCGTAGCCGTTGACTTTTCATCACCTGTTTTAGCGATATCCCCGTCATCAAATGCTTCTGTGACATTACCGATATTGTCATAAACCATACTGCTCTTATTAGTAATACTTGTGCCATTCTCTTCCCATATAGTCGTAGATGTCTCTGTAAGCATGGGGAACCCTAAAACATTATTTTGTGGCCCTGCTTTGCGCACTTCATAGGTATTTATAGCCTGACTGATCTGCCTGTTGTTGCCGTCAAAAGCCAATGATTTATCTATCTGGCCTTTTAAGGCACCATCCTGGCCAGGCTTGCCTTGATAAAAATATGTCTCAGTATAGTTATTGGTAATAGGATCTGAAACCCTTATTTTTGCAAATCCCCTGAATTCGCGGTCTGTCGCATCATAATAACCTCCAGAATACGCAAAGTTCTGGGTGTAAACTTCTTCGGTCTGGCCTATCGGCAAAGTATCAACAAGGCTGATGGACGAAGCAACATATACAGGAAATGGCAACGCGCTATTATCTTGTTTCGCCGCGTAAGAATAAGCCACTTTAGTTTTTCCGCCTATACCGTTATCTACTTCTATCATCAGGTCAGAAGGCTTTAAAGTGTTCAATTGGACCTTCCAGCGGTTTATACCCTGAACATCTTTGTCAAACAAAGCTCTGTCTGTTATGCCGTCGCCGTTGAAATCTCCTGTTGTTGCCGATTCATCTGTTACTGCGCCAAAATTGGAAAGCCATGCGCCTTTGTTGATAAACACACTGCCTGTTGAAATAGCGTAATTCCAAACGAAACTTGAATTATCCCAGAAACCAACATCAGTCAGGCCATCATTATTAAAATCAGAGAGGAGCGGATCCCGGCCCGTGGCGTATCCCGAGATCCAGACTCCCCCATCAACAAATGCCTTTGAATTTGAAAAATATATCTTAAATTCGCCGGCTGACTTCTTAAATAAACACATATCCGAAAGGCCGTCTGCGTTAAAATCTCCGGGCATTGCGACATAACCCGTATCCGCGCTATTGAGCCATGTTGATACCTCGCCAAAACCTGAGCCATTGCCAAGAGCTGCCCTTACCTCACCTGTATTTTTGTTATAAAAACCCAGGTCTGTGAATTTATCAGCGTTAAAGTTGCCCGTGAATATTTGCCAGGATGCTGACGCGCCTGCAAATGTCAACCATACACTCTGAGCCGTGAACCCTGAGCCGCTTGACAAAGCCGGCTTAAACTCGCCTGTTGCGCTATTATAAATACCCACATCTGTCTTACCGTCAGCATTAAAATCACCGCCTACAGACGACCATGCACCTCCAGATCCAAAACTTGTCAGCCAATCAACAGCATTCGTAAATGTTCCGCCCTGTGAAATAGCGATTTCCCAAAGACCTGTATCGCTGTGGAATAGCCCCAAATCCATCAGAGTATCTCCGTTAAAATCGCCCATAACTGGATAGATCGTATTGTTATTAATGTTCGGGTCAACGATATCTATGCCTACGGCTTGAGCCGCGGTCAAAGAACCCGGATCTGTTACTGTCAAAATCAAAGTGTGATCACCCACAGATGAAAATGAAACATTCGTTGTGATCTGGTCTGATATGGCGCCTGAGGCGATCTCAACACTATCTTTTTTCAAAGAATAGGTCATTGGGTCCAGATCAGGGTCTGAGGCGCTCAAGGTAACTGTGAGGTTTTCGTTAGGGCTCGCGGTATATTTATTAATGGTTAAATTCGCCTCAGGCGCCCGATTGGTATTTGCTATGATGACATTGACATTCTTTGTTACGGTATCAATTCCATCTGAGGCTGTGACTGTCACGGCATATGTTCCGGCATCATTATAGCCGGTCAGCCACTTGCCGGTTGTATCAAATGGAGCAGAGTAATAAAAAGTAATAGGGTCGTTGTCGGCATCTGTTGCCTGAGGTGTAATCGTAACAAGGCCGCCTTCATTCGCAGAAATATCCGCGATGTTACTCAAAACAGGCGGCCTATTGACGTTCTTGACATTAATATGCACCTGTTGTGTGGCAAAAAGGCTTGTAGCATCTGTGGCCGTGACAGTCACTGTATAAAGACCGCTATCCATATAGCCGGTCTGCCACTGACCCTGCGCATTCAAGGGTGTGGTAAACGTATAGGTTATAGCATCTTTGTCCAGATCTGTGGCATGAGGCGTAATAACAACAAGCTCGTTTTCGTTTACCGTCATATCCGGAATGTAATCTAAAACAGGTGGATTATCCACTCCCTCTACCTGTAACGTAACTTCATTACCGACAACAATATTGTGCTCAGCATCCATCGCGCTAAACTTGACTTTCTCAGCGCCATTCCAACCCTGAGGTTGAGAAAAACTCACCACATGCTTAATTGGATCAATGGACGCTGATATGTTCGTAGTTCCGCTTGCCGAATAAGTCAATGCTGCCCCATCAGGACTCATAAAATAATTATCAAGATCAAAAACACCGGCCTTGGCAGCGTTCTCAAGCCAAGCCTGATTAGGGATAATTTGTGTTTGAACTGGTGGGGCTGTTTTTATAGTAGTTATATATCCTGCCTCCAAAATGTAACTTGCACTTTGTGATTTGCCTATGCACGGTTCGCCTATTGAATCCTTTAGGGTAGGGTTAAAAGCTGGATTACTAAAATCTGGGCCATACGCAGAAACAGGAGGTGTAAAATTTGATGTCCAGCGGGCGACGCCTTTTGATATACGCATTTCATCAATCCAACCATTGTAATAACTTCCTACTCCGGTATCACTCCCTATATATAACTTTGAAGCTAATGTGGGAAAAGTTCCATTCCAGGATCCTTCTCCTAAAGTCATAGATTGAGCAACTCCATCTTTATATATCTGAATGCAATTTGGGCCAGTTCCATTTCTAACCATTGCCACATGATACCAAGTATTAGCAACTGCAGAGAATAGAGAATAAGCATGAATAACATATGCGCCGCTAGCATAATTCCACATATGCATATATCCATTGTTCTGAAATGCGACAGACCAGTTGTCACCAGCATTATTCTGAGTTATAAAATAATCATAATCTTTACTATCCCCTGTTACTGAAAGAAATCTAACCCAAAAATCTATTGTAAAATTTCCAGTTCCAAAATCCCAGTCCGTAGAATCCGGAACTGTCAGATATGAAACAACGTTATTAGTCTGCGCAGAAAATGAATTCCAGTAATGGCCATTGGTTGTGTAACCATTCAGGCTATAGTATCCGCGACAACCCACATACCCTGCGTTTGGAAAAGTTGCCGTAGTTTCCAAATAATCTATATACTGAGTCCCGCCCAGCCAGACTTTAAACCTGACGCCTCCCCCTTCTGTATCCCACTTGACCTTTAAGGTTCTATCTTCATATCCGGGATAAAAACTAAGATTACCTGAGGCGATTACTGTTAAGACACCATTTACCACTTTAGATATATAGACAGCATTGCCATCCGAATGAAGTATCGCAAAATAATAATTATTTACATCTACCCCTCTAAAAACCACACCTGTTAAGTTTGCAAGCGATTTTACAACAGTTTCTATGGTGCCGTTTAAAACATTGGAATTCGTGACTTTTATGACTTCATGCGCATTTGTCGTCTTCTGCATAAAGCCGCCTGCTGTAGCCCAGGATCCTGAAAGCGGCGTCCAATTAGCGAGACTACCTGAAAAATCGTCTGAAAAAGAATACTGGGGTTCAGGACTAATATTATTAAATAAAACGCTTGAGCCGCCGAATTTACTTTGCGCTGTGTCAATCTGGGCATCGCCAACGGCAGTAACTGAATTCCCAAGCTCATCTTTAAAATTTTTAGAGCCACCTAGGCCATCAGAATGTAATAAAAGCTTGCTATAATTATAACCTGTATCGTGGCCCCTTCCGCCCTGCGTCAACGCGCCGCTCGCCAGGTTAAAACTTGGACTTTGCGCCTTAAAAGCCAACGCATCCCGCACAAAACCAAAAGTCAGAATGTGCGTTATTATCAAAATAGTAGAAATTATTTTTCTTATCATATTTTTTAATACATTTATAGTTTCATAAAACTCAACATTGTGTTCCGTTTTAGGAACAATATAGGCAAAAAAATTATTCTTTAACTGCTTTTAGAATCAGATGTTTACCGTATAAAATCTCATCTGAATTCAAAATCGCGTATATCCGTTCGTAATTTATCCCGCCTTTTTTCAAGACTCGTTTTTGTTTGAAATAGTGTTGGAGCTTAATGATCGGCAATAAGAACAAGTACGGAACTCTTAAATAAGCCTTCAGTATATCCGCGTATATATTTGATACGGATAGGCCATTTACAGACAAAAGATACTCAAGATTTTGATATCTCCAAGGGATCAAATGTATATTTGACAAATGATCCGGATACAAATTAACATAATCTAAAGTAGGCTCCCGAAAATAGTCATAAGAGCCCTCATATAAAAATCTCAAGCGGGAATTGATATTTAAAATATTAGGTGTGGAAATAACCAAAGAACCACCCTTTTTTAGGATCCTGTTGATTTCTTTTATACAAAAATAGGGTTCCCATATGTGCTCAATAGTCTCCAAAAACAAGACATAATCAAATTCTTCATTATTAAAAGGCAATTTTTCTGAGATATCACAAGCCTTAAAATCAATCACCCCGTGGTATTTATATCTGGTGCCCTTAACCCTATCAGATGCCACGACATCAAAGCCCAATGTTTTAAGGCCGTTGGCATAGTCCCCGGCCCCACAACCCAAATCCAACACCCGTCCTCTTTTCTCATGACTAAAAATCTCTAAAACTTTATTGAAAAGAGAGTTTTTTAATTTTAACTTTATATTTTTCATTTTTTATTTTATGACAAAGCCAACATAATAATTCTTATATCACAACCTAATTGTATTGTAATTTGTGTTGAAGCCAAGTCAGGAATTGTTACGCTGAAACCTGCGTCACGACCCCTTCCGCCCTGCGCCAAACTACTTAGTTAATTTTTCCGCCGCCTAAATTCCAACAAGCTCTGAAATTTCTTGTGTTAGCCTGAGTCCCCATATATGATCCATTGTGGGTAGCATACACCTGGATTAAATCCCCCGATGAAACAGAAATATCTTCAGACCAAGTCGCATAATTATTGTTTTTTAAAGTAGTGGTCCTCAAGGTACCAATGGAAACACCATTTTTATACAATTTAAACGACACAGAGAGACCGACCACTGATCCGTCAAATTTAAATCTTACTATTCCATCATAATAAACCTGCATTTCCCTGCATTTCGCCCAAGATGTATTATTAATAGCTGTAGTTTTAACAGCATCATCAAAAATAAACGGATAATCTCCTTTATCAACAACTTTAAGAATTTCATAGTTCAACTTGCCGCTTGATGTCCTATATACAGGGACTTTCCCATCTCCAATACCTGTCTCATCCACTATCTTTGTGCCAACCATGCCGGGATCAAATCCGCTGACGCTTTCCGCTACTTCTGCCCTTATCGCATACCCGGCTGATGTTATCCTCTGCCTGGGGCTCATAACTTCCGTGCCGACTTTTATCTCTAAAAAGTAAGGTTTATCAAAAGGAATGTCTAAGGCAGTAACAGAGCCAAGAAGAATACCAAACAGCCCCTTATCTACAACTACTCCTGTCTGTGTCTCTTCCCATAAAAGATTGCCGGCAGATTCGGCGTCATAGATCCTAAATGTTATATCGTACGATCCGTTCAGCGGATTGCCGCCTTTATCAGTCACTTTGCCCTGATAATTGATCAAGTGCGGCACAGCGGCATAAGAAATAGCCGTAGTGAACATTAAAAGCATAAATATCGCTAACATTAGTTTTCTCATATTAAATCCTCCTTAGCATTTGATTCTCCAGAACCCCAGTGCCCCAGGAACCCAGTTAAATACTTTGATAAAACTTCCATAATAAATTGCCCACTTCTTGACGCAGATCCTGTGGTTTTTTATGCGTAACAGTATTTAAATATCCTAAACTTAGGGAAAAATCCAAAATGTATTCTGTCTCTGCTAAAGAACCTAAAGAAATATTTAGAAATTGGGCAAGTTCTTTCTTTGTTCTTCTGGCATAACCTTCAACGATATTAACAGGAACGGATAAACCAGCCCTTCGAAGCTGAGACGTTAAACCATAGAGTTCATCCTTGGGAAAATATTTTGTAAATAAATATATGCTGCGCGCAAGTTGATCCGCTTTTTGCCAAACTATTAGTTTTTTATATCCTGCTCCACTCATTTTTCACTTTCTGGGGCACGGGGACCCTGGGTCTCCGGGGCACTCTGCATTATCAACGTGCTCATTCGCTTCTCTGATACGTTATTCTCTGCGCCGGCAACTCTTTCCCATCCGCGGCAATTTGGCGCACCGCTGTCAATAACGACCTGCCGCTATCCGGGCTATATGTATATTCCAGCGCGTATCTCCAAACAACGCCGTTATTGACTTTTGCGATAACCTCTTTAAGCCGCTTAGCAGTTACTATCTTTGATGTACTGATATAACTGGAGAAGATGTCCCCTCGCGGCTCTAAAATAAACTCAACAGCATTTGTCGGAGATACACCCATTTCATTACCTGTATATTCAATAAGAGACAAATAAGACCTACCCTGGTCTTTCGTATATGAATACGAGACATAGTTACCATTAGTATCAGCGGCTTTTGTCAAATACCACGCGAATGTGCCTGAAGCGGATGTCTCCTTTGATCCCGTGGTTTGGCCAAATCTTATAATTGAGCCATCTTTTGATACTACTTTCCAAGAATCATCTGTTTCTTTAAAAAATTTGGTAAATGACGATTCTATTTTTGCCTGATAAAGATCATCAACTAAATAAACAAGCTCAGTGGCGCCTGCATCTGTTACAAAATAAAATGTGTCGGTTGTATCATTATAGGAAGGCGGGCCCAAACGCGTGGAACGCACAATATAACCCGGATTCAGACTAACTCCCTGCCCAACCCACGAATTCGCATTACCGGACCTATAAGACAAACCTAATGCCGGCTGAACACCCTTCCGCCCGGGAGACACAGATATAGGTATAAAATGACCAAATGAACCGGTAAACATATCAGGCAACGGGATCTTAACTCCTCCACCTATCGGTACGCCCTGAGGCGTCAAAAATTTTAAAGCCGCATAAGTTGAAAAATGGCTCACAGGACAAGCGACCGTATAACCGTGAGCCGATACTTTTGATATTTGTCCTGTCGGTATGATCTGTTGTTGCACACTGTCATACAGGCCTAATTCAACATTAGTCCCAGGCACCTCAACCTGCTCTAATGTATAAACTATATCTACAGGCTTATTAAATGTAAGGCCATAAGGCTTACAATCTACGGCATTGAGCATTGCCGCGCCTTGAGGCAAAGCATTCTCTAAGGTCTCTTTTGGGACAGTTGCGATGTATAGCGCAGTTTCCGCGCTTAAGGCATCCGCAGGAATAATAAGTTTGACCTTTCCGTCAGATGAATAGACCTCGCCGCCTGAGGTACCTATAACTGTGCCATTATCCAACGCGGTCCAAGTGCCTTTTTGCGCCAAACTAAATGATGCGCCCGTATCATCCGATGCGCTCAAATATGTATTTTTAGCACCCAAAAAAGTATTCTTGAAAACAATGGACCACGTAACGATCAAATTATTACCTGAGCCGTTTATTGTCGTAGTTAAACAATTTAATTTAACATATGAATTTTCAATAACATTGGCCGCGCCAGGAACATACCCTCCGAGCCAGGAAGTATTGGCGTCATTACGCAGATAAAGCTTGTTATTATTTTGGCTGTAATAAACGTAGAGACAATTCGTAGGCGTAACAGATGTATTAACCAGCAAATAAACGTTCTGAAGGTTTAACCAAGTATCTGAGTCTGGATAGGTTACCTTAATATTAAAGGCGGTATTTGGTATAGAGGCACCGAATGATGGGATAATCGTAGGGGGTTGCGGCGCTGCGTTAGGAATAGCCCAAGCGCCCTTTTGTGTCCAGCCGGCGCCAACATTAGTGTCATCCCGAACATAAAGATAGGTTTTTTTACTACCTGTAAACGGCGGTTTTATTGTAACTGCCCAGTTAACTGTCATAGTTGTACCTGAACCTGCGACTGCAGTCTGAGCACAGTCTAGTTTTGTATAGGAATTCTCAATAACAATAGCTGTGCCGGGAGCATACCCTCCGAGCCAGGAAGAATTCGCGTCATTATGCACATACAACTTATTAGTATTCTGATTATAATAAAAGTATGGGCAATTTAGCCCGGTAAGTGAAGAGTTAATTAAGAAGTAAACGTATTGGATATTCTGCCAGCCGTCAGGATCGGAATATGTTGTGATAAAATTCTGTAAAACATTTACCTGGCCTGTGCCTGAAGATGGAGCAACAGTACCAAGCGTAGGCGCGGCAGCGTAACACTTAGTCGGCAGTCCACAAATCGTTGTCCACAAGGAAAACAAAATAATGAATATGGGGGTTTTGAATCTGGAGAGGATAATCCTGCTGGCTTTTAACCATGCGCACATCTTTTCAGGATCTGATCCTGAACACGCGCTGAATTTATCGCATATCCCACAATGCCTCGGCATACCAAGTTTAATAAGTTTATCTGAAACAAGATCTGCTATTTCTTTTCTGTCCCTAAACTTTTTTATCTGCGAGATCATTTCTTTAAGTGTTTAACCGCTGGTTTATCTTTGTTGCAATTATGAGTATACCATCTGTTCCAGTTTTGTCAAGGTATAATTTCCATTATTGGAACAAGATATTGCATTATGTTGCAGTATAGCATGTTACATAATATAAAAATTACTAAATTTTAGCTTTTTTGCAGACTTTTTAATGTTTGTTGCATTTATGAAACTTTTTGTTGACAAAAAATTATCAAAATGTTATCATTGTACATGGACAAAAAATACTTGGACGAACTAAAAAAAATAGTGCTTGAAATGTTAGGTGATGAGAAAACAAAAATTATTCTTTTCGGTTCGCGCGCGCGCAAAGATAATTACTCTGGTTCAGATATTGATATAGGGCTTATACCTTCCGGAAAAATAGACACAACTAAGATTACCTTGCTAAGAGAAAAAATTGAAAATATGAACATCCCATTTAAAGTCGATATTGTAAATTTCGCGGAAACTTCACAAGACTTTAAGCAAGAGGCGCTCAAGGAGGCAGTCATATGGAAAGATTAGAACTTAAGTTTAGCGATGCTAAAACAGCCTTGGGGACTTTGGATGAGATCATGCGGGAACCATTTTCCATCATAGTCAGAGATGCCGCCATCCAGCGTTTTAAATATACTTTTGAGGCTTTCTGGAAATTTCTCAAAGAATACCTTAAAGAAAAGGGAGGCATTATCGCCAATTCCCCTAAATCTGTTTTTAAAGAGCTGCTTCCCCTGGCATTTGTAACTCCGGATAAGACAACTGCTCTTTTGGAAATGACCGACAAAAGAAACGAAACATCACACACCTACAAAGCCAATGTAGCCCAGGCTATTTATGAAAAAATCAGCGAATACTGCGCTTTAATGAAAGAACTTCTACAAAAATTTGAAATAAAAATATGAAACTTGGCGAGAAATTAAAAGTATTAAGGAAAGAAAAAGACCTTACACTTGACAAGCTGGCCGAAATGTCAGGTGTGGCTAAGGCTACCTTAAGCAGAATAGAAAACGGCGTCACATCAGGAAATCTTAACACTCATTTAAAGATCTGCGATGCCCTTCGGGTTAACTTAGGCGAGCTTTATAAAGGATTAGAAAGCGCGGAAGAAAAGATCGTGGCTTTTGATGAAAAAACTATAAAAGAAGCTGAAATCTTTAATTATGACGAAAAGGTATCCTCTATTATTCTGTGCAAGCAAACCGGTAAAAAGAAGATGCTTCCTCAGCTTCTTATCATTGAACCGGATAAAGGCACCCCCAAAGAAGAAAACGCGCCTGGAACGGACAAATTTATATACTGCCTTGAAGGTGAAATTGAATTGACTATCGGTGACAAAAAAAATATTTTAAAGAAAAACTCCAGCGTTTACTTTGATTCATCCTTCACTCACGCTGTAAAAAATATAGGCCCTAAAACCGCGAGACTAATTGTAGTCGTCTCCCCTATTGCTCTATAACTTATATTAAACGGAGGAACAATGCCCCAAAAACCAACAATTTTAATATGTGATGATGAAGAAGGTATCCGTGAATCGTTCAACCTTATCTTAAAAGACAAGTACGAGCTGGTTTTCGCCGAATCAGGAAAAGATTGCCTTAAGATCCTTAAGGAAAATAAGGATATCAGCCTTATCCTTATGGACATCAAAATGCCAAAGCGCAACGGCATAGAGATAACCCGTGAGATCAAGTGCCTGAGACCTAATATTAAGGTAATAGTAGTCACGGGCTACGAGAGCGCAGAGATCGCGAAAGAGGCCACCGATGCCGGCGCCGACGCCTACATCACCAAGCCATTTGAATCAAAAAATATCATTAACACGATATATAAAATCATTTAAATCTAATTAATATTTTAACTTAGAATGAATCAAAACGTTTTCTTCCTATCTAGCCTTACCTTAAGCATAACTACTTTTTCAATTATAATTATCCTTTTTTATTATGGCAAAGAAAGCATACACAAGCTCTATGCCTTGCAGAATGTCGCAATCTTTCTATGGGCTATTAATGCATGCATTGGAAGTCAAATTAAAGACATCTTCTTTACCTCCTTATTTTTTAAGTTAGCATGTTTTGGTGCGCATTTTATACCAATTTTTATGTTTCATTTATCATATACTTTGATAAAATCTAGAAATATTAAATTTTTGGTTTTTAATTATGTGCAAGGTTTTATTTTTGCCATCTTACTATTTGGAACTCGTCTAGTTTTTAAAGAAACTTACATAGACTACGGTTTTTTTTGGATACCAAATCCTGGTCCGCTATTCATTCCGTGGTTTATATTATGGATCTCTACGACAGCTTTTGCACATTTTCCATTAGTTAAGCTTTACATTTCTCAAAAACAAAATGAAAAAATACCACTTAAATATTTTCTTGTATCATCAGTTGTTGGTTTTGTTTCTGGCAGTCTCAATTTTTTACTACCATTTAAATTTACATTTGCGGAATATGGAAACTTTGGAATTTCTCTATATACTATAATTCTTACATATGCTTTTTTAAAACATCAACTACTTGGCATTGAAATCATCATCCGTAAAAGTATTTTTTATTCCATGTTTATTACCATCCTTACAGGAATTTATCTTATTCTCATTATTTTAATGGAGGGGTCATTTCGTGGAATCATCGGATATAAATCTGTATTTATAAGTGCGACTGCGGCGTTTGTAATTTCTATAATATTTAACCCATTAAGAAATAGAATCCAAACTTTAATAGATAAACTCTTTCTAAGAAAAACTTTTGACGAATTCGCAAGAGAAAATGAATTTTTAAAACAAGAATTAGA
>Ga0051987_10001394_pt1 | contig 12293 bp, 10 predicted proteins | sample CryGey08umfilter_2_FD_58083 | JGI IMG/M metagenome (GOLD analysis project Ga0051987, IMG submission 58083) | Groundwater microbial communities from aquifer in Utah, USA - Crystal Geyser 4/10/14 0.8 um filter | ecosystem: Environmental > Aquatic > Deep subsurface > Groundwater | place: USA: Utah... | reverse complement strand
TTATACTACCGTCGTAATTATCCACAAATAAAATTTCCTCAATTAACTATTTTCGAGGAGATTAGTTTTTTAGGGAGTATGAATAAATCATTTCGCTCATCCGCCCGCTGGGCGGCCAACGCCTTAGCCGTGCTGGCTGTCGCCTTGGTGCCGTTCGCCTCTTCGGCCACCACCACGATCGGCACGAACATCTCGACCGGCGGTACGCTGACGGTCAATGGCAACACCACGATCGGCGATGCCCTCACCGATACGCTGACCGTCACGTCTTCGCTGCTTGGCGGTATCTACTTCGAGGGTCTGACGACTGATGACACCTATCAGACGCTGCTGCAGGTGGCCGATCCTGCCGCCGGCGACATAACGATCACTCTACCTAACGTAACCGGCACGGTCGTGACCACAGGCGACACCGCTTCGGTCACCGGCACGATGATCACCGACGACACGGTTGTTTTGACTACCGATACCGCCGGCAACTACGTAGCTTCGGTGGCCAACGGTTCGGGCATTACGGGCGGCTCAGCCGGCTCCGAGGGTGCGGCCCTGACTCTGGCCCTGGGCGCGCTTACCGCCGACTGGACCGCGACGACAGGCATCTTTGACATAATCTTGGCCAACAACGACTCGCAGCTTCAGATCATGGGCGATGACGGTACTTTCTACGGTACTTTCAACGTTGATGTTCTTTCCTCCGATACCACATATACCTTTCCTGAAGTCGGTGGTACAGGCACCATTATTACGAATGCCAATACCTCTGACATTCTCGATTTGGCGTCAGTTACAGTTACAACGGATTTGACTATTGGAGAAAGTGCTGCTGCCGTTGCTATTACCGGTCATCTCAGCGTGACTTCGGTAATCGATGTTGCTGACATTACTAAGGGGACCTGTTCTGATCTGACGACGGTCGGGGTCACTGGTGCCGCAGTCGGCGATACGGTTGTCCTTGGTGCTCCGGCCACTCTTGAGGCAGAACTTTTGCCCTTCGGTTTCGTTTCCGCTGCAGACACAGTCACGATCCGTATTTGTAACACTAACGATGACGCCGGTTTAAACATCGATCCAGGATTGGCTACATGGCGTGTTGACGTCTGGAAGCACTAAAGCATGCTCGCGCTAGTTGAAAACTAATCAGAGCTTGCTATGGCAAACCTATCTAAAGTCAAGATCGGGTTGAGTCGGTTGCTTGCCGTAGCTGTCGCCGCGGCGACAGTGGTAGGTGGCCTGGGCCTGTCGAGTTCGACGGCCCTGGCCGCCACCACGACGACCTTCTCAGCCGACACCTCGCTCTACATGAGCGGTCCTCCGGCCATCACCCTGACCATCGATTCCGGCTCCGAAGCCGATTCTCTCGAGGTCACTACGACCACCTTCACGGTGGTGGTCTCGGCCGGTTCGACCTTCACGGTCAGGTATCCGGGTCCCACTCCGGGCAACCTGGCCAACAACGGCGGACTGGCCTCCTGCAGCTACTCGGCCGGCGACAACGTGATTGCAGTTGCCGGACCGGTCACGGCCACCTTCACGCCGGCCGCGGCCCCGGTCTGCAATACAGTTCCGGCCTCCAGCGGCGGCGGGGGCGGAGCTCCGGCGGCCTATGCCTACCTGCTGAGCGGACCGGTCGACGGCGGCACCTATGACGCCGGCAGCACGGTCAGCCTGTCCTGGAACGCGGGCGGTCTGGGCGTCTCCTACGCCAAGATCTCGCTCTCGACCAACGGCGGCACTTCCTGGACCACGATCGTCGACCAACAGCCGACCTCGGGCTCCATGTCCTGGGCAGTGCCCAGCGTCACGACCTCCCAGGCCAAGCTGAAGGTCGAGGGTACCAACGCCAGCGGTTCGACCATGGCCTACACGGTCAGCACCGCGACCTTCTCGATAGTCGGTTCGGCTCCCGGTGCGGACGATGAAGAAATAGTCGTACCCCCGGTCGAGGAGACTCCGGTCGTCCCGGATCCGGATTCCGACCCGAATATCATCGGCGGCTTCAGCCCGCAGTCGGCCCTGAACGCCACCCGCTCGATCAACACCGACCTCGACATCACGCCGGCCGCCGAGGAGACCGACGTCTACTGCGTCTCGGGTTCGCTGATCAAGAGCGCCGACAGCTCCGCGGTCTACTACTGCGGTGCCGACGGGAAGCGCTACACCTTCCCGCACGAGCGGATCTTCTACACCTGGTTCGAGGACTTCGACGACGTGATCGTCATCGACGCCGAGACCCTGGCCCGGATCCCGCTCGGCGGCAACGTCATGTACCGCCCGGGACGTCGGATGATCAAGATTCAGTCCGATCCCAAGGTCTATGCCGTGATCCGCGGCGGAGTTCTCCGCTGGGTTACGACGGAACGGGTCGCCCAGGAGATCTACGGCGACGACTGGAACCAGATGATCGACGACGTGAACGTGGCTTTCTTCTTCAGCTATACGATCGGCGAGCCGATCACTGAAGCGGATCTGGGGCTGTTCTAGTCTCGCGCCGCTCTCGGTTCGCATCTCGCGGACCAACGAAAAACCGCCGGGCTCTCCGGCGGTTTTTCGTCTGCCTTGTTTTTCTCCGGGCTGTCGTCCCGACGGCTATACTCTGTCGTCCCGGACCTGATCCGGGACCCAGGAGCAGCCTTGCCGGCACTGGATCCCGGATATCGCTCGCTGCGCTCGCGATTCCGGGATGACAAACTAAAAAGGAATGCAGTTCCGAGATGACAAAAAAGCAATGTCGTCCCGACGGCTATACTCTGTCGTCCCGGACCTGATCCGGGACCCAGGAGCAGAAAAGATCGGACTCTGGATCCCGGATAATTGCTGACGCGATTTCCGGGATGACAAATTTAATAAGAGTTGCGATTCCGGGATGACAGATTAAGAAGGAATGAGGTTCCGGAACGACAGGTTTTTTCGTGACGGCTGTCTAGGCCAGTCTTTCGGCAACCGACTTCCAATTGATGTGCGACCAGAATCCGGCGATGAATTTGGCCCGGTCGTTGCGGTGGTCGATGTAGTAGGTGTGTTCCCAGACATCGAGCGGCAGCAGCCCTCGGTCGTCAGTTCCGCCCGGAGTCTCGGCATTCTGATACTGCCGGACTTCTAGTCGGTCGTCCGTGGTCTGCATCAGCCAGACCCAACCAGATCCGAACAGGCCGCCCGCCAATCCAGAAAATTTCTCTTTTAAGGTCTCAAACGATCCGAAGTCACTCTCTATCTTTTCGAGCAGCTGATCTTCCGGCGTCTGTTCCGTCGGGGAAAGCGAGAGCCAGAACCGGTCATGATTGAAGTGCTGGGCTGCGTTGTTGAAGACAGCCGGATTGACGTCCCCGGAGACTCGGATCAGCTCCTCGAGCGGTCGGCCGTCCAGTTCAGTGCCGGAGACGGCGGCATTGAGCTTGCTGACGTAGGCGGCATGATGCTTGCCGTGATGATAGGAAAACGATTCGGCCGACAGCCACGGCTCCAGGGATGTCGGTTCGAAGGTTAGGTCGGGCAGAACGAAAGGCATATTCTTAGGATGACGATAGCTTAGGAATTCATCTTAGCATTTCGGACCGCAGTAAGTTTCAGTCCAAGTTACGTTTTGTCCGGTTTAAGCCATTTTTGACCCAAATCCCTGACAGTTCGGTCGTTAGGTAGCTATAATGGTTTCAGTTGGGCTATCTTCTGTGGATATTTCTTATGAACGACAGACGAAAATTTGGAATGACCGCCTTTCGTATTTTTGGCGTCTTGCTGGTGGTTTCCCTATGGACCGCGGCTTTTGTGGTTCGAGCTCAGGCCGAGGAGATCAACACTAAGGCCCTGTCTCTCGTAGTTGAAAAGTATCCTTACACCAAGAAGGTCGTTGAAGTCGTGGAAGGATCGACCTATGGGGTCCTGATGGAAGAGGCTGAGATCGGCGGAACCGACGCGGCCGACATTTTTTTAGCCGCGCAGGACGTATACGACCTGTCGAAGGTGAAGGTCGGACACGAGATCGAACTGATCTTTGGTCGGGACAGCGGTCAGCTGCTGACGTTGGTCTATCAAATCGATACGGAAGAGAAGCTTTACGTGTCCCGCGACGGTGACGGCTGGAGCGCCGAACGCCGCGAGATAGAATACGACGTCAGGGTCAGGACGGTCGAAGGGCACATCGACACTTCGCTCTACGCCTCGGCCCTGGAGCAGGGGATCGACGAACGGGCCATCATCGCCTTGGCCGACACTTTCCAATGGACGGTGGACTTCGCCATGGACGTGCGTCAGGGCGACCTATACCGGTTCCTCTATGAGGAAAGGTATCTGGACGGCAAGTACGTCATGCCGGGCCGCGTTTTCGCCGCCAAGTTCGAGAATGCTGGCCGTACGTTTTACGCTTTCCGCTATCAGGATCCGGACGGCACGGTCGGCTACTACAGCGAGACCGGCGAGTCGCTGCAGAAGATGTTCCTGAAGGCACCGGTGGCCTTCCGCTACATTTCCTCCGGCTTCACGACCGGACTGCGCTACGTTAGCGCCTTCAACGTCTCGACCGGACATCGGGCCATCGACTATGCGGCGCCGGTCGGTACGCCGATTCGGGCCGTGGGAGACGGGGTGGTGACCTGGGCCAGCTGGAACGGTCCGTACGGAAATTTCGTCAGCCTACGCCACAATTCCACGTACTCGACCAACTACGGACATATGTCGAAGATCGCGGTTCGGGTCGGCCAACGGGTGGTTCAGGGAGATACCATCGGTTACGTCGGCTCGACCGGCTTCTCGACCGGTCCGCACCTTCATTACGAGATGGTCAAGAACGGCGTCAAGATCAACCCTCTCTTGGAAGATTTTCCCGGAACAGATCCGGTGCCGGCCGAGGAACTGGATGCCTTTACGTCTGGGATCGACGACTGGCGGCGTCAGCTCGACAGCGACGACTAGCGGCATTGTCCGACGGCTTGCGGATTGACTTTCGTGGCCGTTTTTTGTTTTCGGCGGACAGGACTGCATCGATGCGGACCGTCAGGTCCGACTTGCATGTCGGACGATGGACGCGACAGGTCGATTGCCGGTAACATGCCCGTGTAATATCGAACTCGTCACGCAAAAAATATGGCAGGTCAAAGTGCAGGGGCGAACATGCCGAAAACGCGCGGTACGGCTGAGGCGCTGCTGTACGTCTTTGCGGCCGGGTTTTGTCTGATGGTCATCGAACTGGTGGCCGGACGGATAATGGCACCGTATCTCGGCTCGTCGCTCTACACCTGGACCAGCGTGATCGGGGTGGTACTGCTGGGCATGGCAGTCGGCAACTACACTGGCGGAGTGATCGCCGAGCGCGGAGCGGCCTGGCGGGCAGTGTCGCTGATCTTCGCCGCCTCTGCCCTGGCCGCCGCCGTCTCCTACTACACCTACGCTCCGGCCTCCAGACTGATCTACGGTCTCGGTCTGCCCGTCGTGCCGGCGACCTTCATCTTTGCCTTCTTCGGCTTCTTTCCGGTCAGCTTCCTGCTGAGCCTGATTACGCCGATCGTCATCGCCCTGACTTTGCCGTCGGTCGAGAAGGCCGGCACTACCGTCGGACGCATCTATGCCGTCTCGTCCCTGGCCAGCATTCTTGGCACCTTCGCCTCCGGTTACGTGCTCATTCCCTTCCTGGGGGTGAAGACCATCGTCCTTTCCGTGGCGGCTGTCCTGCTCCTGACTTCAGTCGTGGCCTCGCGGGGACTGACGGCCCGTCGGCTGTCGGTTCAGGCGACAGTGGCGCTGCTGTGGCTGGGGCTCTTCGGGTCCAGTTTCTGCGACGTCGAGTCGGCCTACTACTGCATTAACGTTGAGCCGTCGTCGTCGGAGCGGGGGACCGGATACCGCTTGGTGCTCGACCGTCTGACGCACAGTTTCGTCTTTTCCGATCCGACGGTACTCGAATACGACTACGAGACGGTCTATGGCGTGGCGGCCGAATACGTTCACGAGCTTCTGGACGGACGGCGTCCGCTTCGGACCTTGAGCGTCGGCGGGGGCGGCTACACCATGCCCAAGTTCGTGCTGGAGAACTATCCTGACTCGCTGGTCGACGTGGTGGAGATAGATCCGGAAGTCACGGAAATCAACGAACGCCGCTTGGGTCTGGAGCCGCATGGCCGGATCAGGACGTTCAACGAGGACGCCCGCGTATTCTTCGCCCGCGGTGCGGAGGGCGAGCGCTACGACATTATCTTCGGTGATGCCTTCGACGACTATGCGATTCCGTATCACCTGACCACCCTGGAGTTCGCACAGGCGGTCCGTAGCCGGCTGACGCCGGACGGCGTCTACGCCCTGAACATGATCGATGATACGAGTGACGGACGGCTGCTGGCGTCCTTTTTGAGGACCATGTCCGACGTGTTTCCTCACATCGAAGTCTCTTCCGTAGGACGTCCTCTGACTACGGCCGGCCGCAACACTTTCGTCATATTGGCTTCCGACAGTCCGATCGACACGGCCGACTGGAGGCAGGCCGCGGTCACCGCCTACTCGTCGCGCATCGCCATGTCGCAGTCCCTGACCTTGGACCAGGCCAGCGGGCTGTTGAGCCGAAGGCAGATCGACGAACTGGCCGGAAGGAAGGGCAGTGTCCTGTTGACCGACAATTACGCACCGGTCGACAGCCTGGTTGCCCCGCTCTTCGGTCGGAAGCGGTGACTTTTTTCGGCTTATTCGGCGGTGGGACGGTCTTGGGACCGTTTTTTCGTCAGTGGACGTTTTGATGCAGGTAAATGTAAAAAAACGGCCAGATTTGCTATAATTGCAGAGATAAATAATCATTCCGCATCCTATGGGCTACAACCAGGAAAAACTTAAGGGCCGACGGACGGCGACTTTCGGCGTGCTGCTGACCCTCGTGCTCACCGTCGGGCTGTTCGGTGGAGCACTGTACCTGTGGTATCTGGGACTGGACGTCGTCGGACCGACTCCCGACATCAACTATCGTCCGCCGTCGACCGGACAGGACAGGGGAGAGGTCGAGACGTTCGATTCCGAGCAGGACTTTACCGACTGGCTGACCGAGGCCGACAGCCTGGCCGTCTCCAACGGTCTGGGAATGGGAATGAATGCGGGCATAATGCGTACGGCCAGCGGCATTCAGGCAGAGGACATGGCGGTGTCCGCTCCGATGGCTGCCGCTGACGAGAAGGTATCGCTCGATATGGGTGGCGGACCGGCACCCGACCGCATTTCCGAGACTAACGTCCAGGTCGCTGGTATCGATGAACCAGACATCTTGAAGACCGACGGGAGAGAGATATATTTTTCGCCCGGAGTGATGCCGTATTTCTATCGCGGAGGGGCTATTCCCATGCCGATGGACGCCATGCCGGAGGTGTTTTCCGTGGAGGAGATGCCTTACGGTCGCGAGCCGGGAATCAGCGTCGTCAATGCCTTCCCTCCCGAGGACTTGGCGTTGGATTCGAAGATCGCGGGTGACGGCGATCTGCTGCTTAAGGACGGAGTGCTGGCGGTCCTGTCCTATGACGGGATCCGTGCCAATGACGTCAGCGATCCGAAGGCTTCCAAGGAAGCCTGGCAACTCTCATACGAGAACGGAAGTTGGCTGGTCGATGCACGCCTCAAGGACGACAAGCTGTTTCTGATCCTTTCCGGCGGCATCAACCGTGCCCGACCCTGTCCGTACGTTCCGCTTGCCGGAACCGAGGGTGAGGTGGAGATCGCCTGTTCCGTCATCTGGCATCCGGTCGTGCCGACGCCGACCGACGTGACCTACACCGTGCTGAAAGTCGATATGGCCACCGGTAAGGTCGAGCGGACAGCCTCGTTCGTAGGTACGCAGGGCTCGTCTACCGTCTACATGTCCGCGGACAGCATCTATGCGACCTATTCGCTGCCGGTCGACACCTTCACGTTCGTCTACGGGTTCCTGACCGCGAACTCCGACATCGTTCCGTCGTTCGTCCTGGAGAAGCTCAAGCAGGTCGTCAGCTATGACCTGGCCGAGGAGACGAAGTCGGTCGAGCTTCGGACAGTGCTGGGACGCTGGTTCCAGACGCTCGACCAGGACGAGGCGCTGGGTCTCATGAACGAGATCGATAACCGTATGGGCGACTACATCAAGGCCCATCGGCGGGAGCTGCAGCAGACCGGCATCGTCCGGCTCGACACCGACAAGCTGGAGGTCAAGTCGTCCGGATTCGTCCCAGGCACCCTGCTGAACCAGTTCTCGCTCGACGAGTATGACGGCTTTCTGCGCGTGGCCACGACCTCGGGCGAGACCGGTGGCATATTTTGGCAATACGGCTTCGGCGGCGGACGCAGCGACAGCGTCAACGACCTCTATGTCCTGGACATGAAGCTGAAGGTAGTGGGTGAGGCCCTGGGCATGGGTCCCGACGAGCGCATCTACGCCGTACGTTTCGTGGGCGAGCGGGGCTACGTCGTGACCTTCCGCCAGACCGACCCGTTCTATGTCCTGGACCTTTCGAATCCGCGTCGGCCGACGGTCGAGGGCGAGCTGAAGATCCCCGGCTATTCCTCCTATCTGCATCCGCTCAAGGACGGGCGGATACTGGGCATCGGTCAGGAGGACAACCGAGTCAAGCTGTCGCTCTTCGACGTGACCGATCCGGCCAATCCGAGCGAACTCGACAAGTACAGCCTCAACGAGTACTGGTCCGACGTGCTCGACACACACCACGCTTTTCTCCTGGACGCCGAGCATGAGATCTTCTTCCTGCCCGGGTCAGACGGCGGCTACGTGATGTCCTATGCGGACGACAGGCTCAAGCTGTCGAAGGCAGTGAGCGGCATCCGGGCCAGACGGGCACTGTACCTGGACAACTATCTCTATGTCGTCGGCGACGACCAGATCGTGGCGCTCGACATGACCGACTGGCAGCGGGTCAACCAGCTGAAGCTCCAGTAGTCGATCGGATGGCAAACGAAAAAGGGGCGGACTGTCCGCCCCTTTTTGGTCGGTCGGGCTAGCTCTCTTTTTCGTGCCGCAGGAACAGTCCGATGGCCAGCGCATGGGTGACGTTGAGCGATTCCAGCCGTCCGTCGTGCGGTATCTCGATTCCCTGTCCGGCAAGCGGCAGCCGGATGCCGGAACCCTCCGAGCCGGCGATCAGGGCGATCCGTCGCGGTCCGACCAGTCCGTCCGGGCCGCTGCAGCCAGGTCGCCTCTCCAGGCGGAACAGCTGACGGTCAGTGCCGGAAAGGTAGGCGATAGCTTCCTCCGGCGGAAGTCGGAGCCAGGGGACGGAGAACATCGCCCCTGCCGACGACCGGATTACTTTAGGCGACGTGACGTCAGCCGACTCGATGAGCAGTAGGGACGCACCGAAACCCAGACACAGTCTCAGGACAGCGCCGACGTTGCCGGGATCCTGCACACCGTCGAGCACCACCAGAGTGGAGGAACCGTCCAGGTCGTCCTCCGACCAGCGCGGCGTGCGGGCCACAGCGGCCATGCCTTGAGGTGTTTCGGTCGAGACCAGGCGGTCAAACTCCGGCGTATCGTCACGGGAAAAAGTGAACTCGACCGCTGATCCGGCGGTGTCTATGACTTTCGTCCCCTCGACCAGACATCGGCCGGATTCCTCACGACTCTTCCCGCGATGCAGCGAACGGATCAGTTTTTCTTGGACTTTGGTCAGCATGGCGTATGTATTTATTTGACGAGTGAAGTGTAGGCTTCGGACGCGCTTCGGGTCAATCGCTTGACCTTTAGACCTGCTCCTGTTATCTTGTTATTTCGTCCGTGTGACGAATGGAGGAACCGTTGAGAAATTCAGTCTGGTCGATGGTCGCTTTTGCCATGTCGTCGTTGATATTTTCCGGCATGGCTCTCAAGGCTTGTCTGTTGGCGTCTGAAGCCGACAGCATGAATTTCCCTGTTGGTTCAGGGGATACCTTCTTAGGCGCTGCCGTTTTCTTCTCCTTATCGGCAGCCGTCAGCGGCTGGATGTTCAGGTATTTCTTGGCGCGGTATAGTCAGGAGGTCAGTTCTGACAGACGGTCGGAATTGAGGAGACAAAGGATTTCGTAGCTCGCGGCTTCGCGGGCTTCTTTTTTTGGCCAAGATGTCCATTTTTAGGGTCTGTCTTGACTTCTCCTCGGAGAAGAAGTATCTTACCTCTTGGTAAGACGGCCTTGGGCCAACGAAGACGTCACGTTTCGACGAACGATCTCGAAGGCGAGAAAGGGAAAGTCTACCGAAAGGTCGGTTAATTAAAACGAAACGACAACAAGTCGAAACGTACACACATGGACGACTTCCAGATGGGTGGAGCCCGCGCTCCTCGTCAGATGTTCGATGTCTCCTCTCTCGGCCTCAAGTGCGCCGAGTGCGGCAACGACATCAAGGAGCTCCCGTTCGAGCCCAACCAGGATCGCCCGGTCTACTGCCGCGATTGCAACCGCAACCGCCGGCCAGCTCGACCGCGATTCTAAGACATAAACCAAAAACCCCACCTTCGGGTGGGGTTTTTGGTTTATGCTGTTTACTCTTTCGAATGTGGGCGGCTAGCTGCTGGTGAAGTAGTTGATGACCTCATGAGCGACATTCATACCTGTCGCCGCCTCGAAGCCGGCGAAACCGGGTGTGCGGTTGACCTCCAGAATGACCTGGCGGCCGTCCTCGGTTTCGGCCAGGTCCACGCCGGCGAATTCATATCGGAGGGTCCCGGCGGCCAGTTCGCACATCTCTGACGTTTCGGTCGACAGGCTGGCCGGTTCGGCCCGTCCGCCCAAGGATAGGTTGCGGCGGAAGTCACCGGCCGGAGCCTTCTTGCTGATTGCCCCCAGAACGCGGAAGCCGAGCACCAGGACACGATATTCCTTCTTGATTTCCAGCTTTTCCTGCAGCAGACAGGGCCATTCGGTCTCGCTCGCCAGCGACGCCTCGGCCTCACTTCGGTTGCGGGCCAGGTGAACCCGTTCGCCTCTCGAGCCGTGCACGGACTTGACGACGATCGGCCAGCTGGTCCGGTCAAGCCGATTCCGGATTTCCGTCGGCGAGCTGGTCTGAAGGCCGTACGGCACCGGCAGTCCGGCCAGCAGCAGCTTCCAGGCGGAGTAGGTCTTGCTCTGGATGTAGACGTCCGTGGCGAGCGTCCGGTCCATGACTCGTCGGCCGGACCGGTGGAACAGCTCGGCCAGGAACAGTGACTCCGAGACATGAGGAAACAGCGAACGGAACAGCAGTCCGTCGAAGGAGTCGAGCAGGTCACGTCCGGCCAACGTCGCGGCAAAGCCGGACTTCGAGAATTCGAAGGCCATTTGCTCGACCGGTGAGACGGTCGCGGCATGACCGGCCAGCCGTGCCTCGCTCGCCAGCCGTTTATGCTCGACGAAATCCGGGTGTCCCAGTATCAGCAGTCTCATATGGGCGCAGTATAGAGATTCATTCTGCGGCCGGCAATATGCTACGCAAGATGTGACGGCAGCCAGGCGGCGGAAAAAAAGCGGGCCCGTTCGGGTCCGCTTCCGCGTTTTTGTCTCTAGTCTCAGCTTGAGCCGACTACTGCCCGACACTCCTCCCATATCTGTCTGGTTCGGCTACGCGGCAGCTGCAGCCGTCCGGATAGCCGGTCCGGATCTTCGGTAACCACCTCGCGACAGAGCAGCAGGTCGTTCTTGGCGAAGCGTTCCAGTTCCCATTGGCGCAGGCTGTCGATGACCGTGATCGGGTAGAGTGCGGTATGGTCGACCATCTCGGCCAGCGACTGGCCCATCCTCCAGCCGACCATGTTGATGCCGCGGCACTGGCCGAACTGCATGGCTCGGTCGGAGAAGGTGCCGTTGGTAACGATCCAGATTTCGTCGAACAGCGGACAGCTGCGGTTGGTCTCGGCGCCGTCGCGCAGGTCGTTGTATCTGGCCCAGGTGGCCAGCGCATCTCGGAGCGTCACCGTATCGGCGAAGCGGTTGCGGAACTTGGCTTCGATCACCACCGAGCGTCCTCCCTTGGTCGCCACGACATCGACCTCATGTCTGACGCAAAGTCCGACGTAATCTTGTTCGGGAACCGAGGCGGCGTATTCGTATGCGTTCAGGATCGAGGCTACGTACTTCTCGAACTTGAAGCCGGCCGGACCCAACCGCAGCAGGGCCGTTCGCAGGTTGTAGCGCTGGGCCAGATGTTGGCTTTCGCGTCGCAGTTCCTTGTGGACTATGGCGAAAAGCCGTCTGGTGGCCATACCGTCGCGGACTTTGGGTTGGACACGTCGCAGGACGCGGTCCGCCAGATCATCGCTGGCGCCGGCGCGCATGATCGTCGCGCGTATTTTTTCCGGATTGAACGTTACCCGTTCGCCGTTCGACTTTTT
>Ga0051987_10001391_pt1 | contig 12316 bp, 10 predicted proteins | sample CryGey08umfilter_2_FD_58083 | JGI IMG/M metagenome (GOLD analysis project Ga0051987, IMG submission 58083) | Groundwater microbial communities from aquifer in Utah, USA - Crystal Geyser 4/10/14 0.8 um filter | ecosystem: Environmental > Aquatic > Deep subsurface > Groundwater | place: USA: Utah... | reverse complement strand
ATGGCCAAATTTAACTGTAAATCAATTTGAAACTGCGGGACGGCATCGCAGAGACTGAACCCCCACGCTCGCGTTGACATCGTATCTAATAAGTCGCCCACTGCCGCGTCCCCCGCTTTTTTAGCATATGTTAAAAATTCATCCGTGGTAAACAACGGCCCCTGCCCCGCGCCGCCGCTGGCGATTTTGACGGCGGTGTTATAAGCGATTTGCTGAGTAAAAGTTCTTAGGGCATTTTTGTAAGCAACCGTCATTACCTGCTTGGTGATTTTCGTGATATTATCCCAAATCAATCTGGGAATATCTCCAATTGTGGTAGAAAAAGTTATATCGCCCACTCCGAATAAGGCCTCGGCTGGTTTGGGCAAAAATAAGAAAATTTGAAAAACAAATAAAAACAGAATCAGGCTGCCTAAAATGCTTTTTTTGATTTTGGAATTGAATTTTCTGCTATCCTTTTCCATTTTTTATTTATTATTGAACCGTCTGCAATTGTTCGCCCAGCGCCTGCTGATACAATGCTTCAAGGGTGGTATCATCCACTTGGCTTAAAGTCGCTTCGTCTACCCCGCTTTGCTGAAGCAGAGTCCTTAATTGAGCGGCGTCTAAAGACTGCAGTGTCTCTAAAGTAATGGCCTGGCTCGAAGTTTCGCTAGGCGCTAGATCCTCTAAATTAGAAGGAATCTCGCCAGTGTTGGTTAATTGGTCCGTGGTGGTACCGGTTTCTGCCAAAGTCTGATCGTATACCTGCTGGAGCGTTGCGTCATCCATGGCGTCAACTAGATTAGCGGGTGCTCCCATATTTTTTAAAGTTGTTCGCAAATCTTCCGAAGAAAGCTCGCCTTCAGAAGGAATAGTAGCTTCTTCTAAGGGAGCGGTTTGGGAAATCTGGCAGTTTTGGTCTTTGGGACAGTTGGGATCGTTATTGCTTTCCACCTCGTTTTTATCATCAGAGCCATCGCTGTCGGAATCACGCACGTAAGGACTGGTTTGATAAAGATAAAGTTCGTCATAATCCTTTAATCCATCCTTGTCGGTATCTTTGTTTTTCAACTGCTCAATTTCGGTCTGCTGTGAGGAATTCAAAAGAGATGAACTATCAGTAATTTGTGAGCTTTTTATTTTAAAAGGAGAATCAATTGTTCCGGTTATCCGATAAATCCCAAAGGTAAAAGCGGCTAATCCCACAAACAAAAGCGAGCCAGTGATTATTTTTTGCCTCTTCCGGACAATATCCTGGTTCTTTTCTTCTGAATCTGGATTGGGGGAAATTTCCATTTTGGAAGCTCATTAACTTGGAATAGTTTTCCCTGAAATTACCGAAATTATTTGTTCCCATTATATCATAATCTACCCTAAGTGTCAAACTCGGCAAAATTGATGCTTTTAAGCTGTTTTAAGGCGAATTAAAGCACTTTCTCTTGTTTTAAAATTGCAGTGAGTTTTTTCCAGTCTTCAACGGAAAGAGCTTGAGGTCTGAGCTTAGAATCTATTCCTACTAGCTCAAGAATTTTTTTTATTTTTTCGCTATTAGTATGAAAACTGCTGGCCAGGTTATTATGAATCTGCTTTCTTTTGGCGGAAAAACCCGCTCGCACTACTTGAAAAAAGTCTCGTTCACTGATACCGCTTTTTCTTTTCAGTTCCGAAACAACAGTTCTTTCATCTTTTATCTTTTCTATTTTAACAATGGCGCTGTCCACTGCCGGCTCGGGCCAAAAATCATTGCTTTTGACTATCTGAATAATTTTAGGTTCGGCATAAAACTGTACCGATACCCCCAATAGGCTTAAACTGCCAGGCAAGGCGGTAATTCTTTCCGCTACCTCCTTCTGAATAAGCAGCACCATTAAAGAAGGCTTGGGTTCCTGCTCTAAAAATTTTCTTAATAGATAAGAGGTTAAGTTGTAGGGAAGATTAGCCACTATTTTATAGGGCTTCTCGCCGATCAAGGAACCGACATTGGTTTTTCTGATATCGTTCGGAATCACTTCTATAGCCGAAAAAGCAAAAGACATTTTTTTTAAAGAAGGGATAAAACGTTTTTCCAATTCCACGGCCCACACTTTTTTTACTCGCTGGGCTAGTTCTTTGGTCAGCGTGCCGAATCCGGCGCCAATTTCCAAGACCCGGTCATCGAGCGAAAGATCGGAACTGGCGATAATTTCTGTTAGCACTTTTTGATTAATCAAAAAATTCTGACCGCTTTGCCGCTGCGGCCGCAAGCCCGATTTTCTGGCCAAGTATTTTATTTCGGATAAAAGGCTATTCATTGTTATATTGCTGTATTGTTATATTGTTTCATTGTTTTTTAAAATTAACAATTCAACAATAAAACAATATAACAATTAAATTAGCTCAAAACAATCGGCCCTTCTCTCAGCACTTTGATTTTTCCATTTTTCACTTCGGCAATCGTCGAGGGTTTAACTTTAGGCAGCTTTCCGGCGTCCAGAATGATGTCTACCTTTTCGGTTAAGCGAGATGATTGCTTTAGAATCGCTTTCACGGTATAGCATTCCTTTTTTCCGGAAACATTCGCGCTGGTACTGACTAGGGGCCTGTTCAGTCTAATAGATATTTCCCGGGCAATTTTTAATCCTGCCACCCGAACAGCAATTTTTTCTTTCCCAGCGGTTAAAATAGCCGGTGCTATTTTTTTCCTTTTTAATATCAAGGTTAACGGACCAGGCCAGTATTTTTTTGCTAGAACTGTGGAAGATTGATCAAAAACAGCAATCTTTTTGGCCTGTTTAAATGATCCGGCAATCACCGGTAAAGGTTTTTTTTGAGAGCGGGATTTCAGCGAAAAAATTTTTTTAATTACCTTTTTATTAAGGGCATCCCCTCCTATCGCATAAGCCGTTTCGGTAGGATAGATAATTATTCCGCCTTTTTTCAAAATTAAAATTGCCTTTTTTAAATCCGGTTGCGATAATTTATTGTTTTTAACTTCAATTATTCGCATAATATTTTAGCTCCTTTATTATTGGTCGCACCCTTGAACTCGTTCGCACCCTCGAAAGGGTGCTCTCGGGGGATAAACCATGATTTTCATCAACCGAGCGCACGTTTTCTAACGTGCGATCGGTTTATTTTACAACAATATTTAACAGTTTACCTTTAACGAATATCTTTTTAACCACTTGCCTTCTGTCCAGGTATTTTTTAATCTTTTCACTTTGCTCTGCTTTTTTAATCGCTTCTTTTTCTGAAATGTCGGCAGGCAACTGCATTCGGTCTCTTACTTTGCCGTTTACTTGGATAACAAACTCGATTTCGCTTTCTTTGGCCAGGTTAGGATCATACTGCGGCCATTTTTCTTTAAAGATAGATTCTTTATGCCCCAGTTTTTCCCATAACTCTTCGGAAAGATGAGGAGCAAATGGGGAAAGAAGAGTAATTAGTAATTGGTAATGAGTAATTGGTAATTGTTTCTGCTTTTCCATTTCATTTACCAGCACCATCAAAGCTGATACCGCTGTATTGAATCGAAAATTTTCGATATCCTCGGTTACCTTTTTTATTGTCTTATTTAATAATACTTTGAGCCCTGAGTCCTGAGCTTTGGGCCCCGTGCTCATTGCCCCATGCTCATTGCCCCGTGCTCCGAGCCGATAAACTCGATCTAAAAATCTCCTCACTCCCACAATCCCCTTAGTATCCCAGGGAATTGCTTCGGAAAAGGGACCCATAAACATTTCATACATTCTTAAGGTATCCGCGCCGTATTCCTTGACCACGTCATCAGGATTAATGACATTGCCTAAGGACTTGGACATTTTTTTGCCGTCTTCCGCCAGAACCATACCATGGGAAACGCGCTTGCTGTATGGTTCCGAGCCCGGCACTAATTTCAAATCATAAAGTGCCTTATACCAGAAACGGGAATATAAAAGATGCAGCGTGGTATGTTCCATGCCGCCATTATAAATATCAACCGGCAGCCAATGCTTCATTTTTTTAGAGGAAGCGAATGCTTGGTTGCTGTGCGGATCGGTGTAGCGGATAAAATACCAGTTTGATCCGGCCCAGTTAGGCATGGTATCGGTTTCTCTTTTGGCTTTTCCGCCGCATTTGGGGCACTGCACATTAACCCAATCTTTAATTGCCGCTAAAGGAGATTCGCCGGTATCAGTGGGCTCGTAGTTCCTCACTGTGGGGAGTGTTACGGGTAAAACTTTTTCCGGCACTGGGACAATACCGCATTTATCACAGTGAATCAGGGGAATCGGCTCGCCCCAGTAATGCTGGCGTGAAAACACCCAATCGCGGAGTTTGTAATTTACCGCTGGTTTACCAAGTTTCTCTTTCTCCAACCATTTTGTGATTTGTTTAATCCCTTCTTCGGAAGTTAAACCGTCATATATTCCTGAATTGATCAAAAAACCATCTCCGATATACGCCATTTCATTAAATAGGGTAAAATCATGTACATCTTTCAATCTTTTGGTACCCAATCTTTTACATTCCGATTTTTTAAAATTTAAAATTTCCTTAGGTGAAAAAGCGGTAAATTCTGTTCCTTTTATTGAATTCTTTATGAATTTTCCCCTATAACAACCGAAATCAATATGAAATTTGCCATTATCAGCTATATATAATTCAAATCTTTCATCTGGATTTTTTTTGATTTCGAAACCTTCTTTAACAAAATATTCTTTCCAAAATTCTAAATCATCTTTTTCCACTTGAGCGTCAATATCACCATGGTTTCTAGTTATCTTTCCATAGGCGATATCTAATCCAAAACCTCCATCAAAAATAAATTTTTTATTTTTTTTGTCCGCTAATATTGATATTTTTTTAGCAAACTCAAAAATTTCTTTGGTTAAATTATCTGAGGCATTGTCAATCGCTATGGTCATTATTATCGGCAAATTGAATTTCTTCGCAAATTCCCAATCCCTTTCATCATGCGCGGGCACCGCCATAATCGCGCCGGTGCCATAGCCCGTTAAAACATAATCCGCTACCCAAACGGGAATTTCTTTTTTAGTGGCTGGATTGATTGCTTTAATCCCCTTCAACTCTACGCCGGTTTTTTCTTTGGCTAAATCGGTTCTTTCTAAATCACTTTTCTTTTTTGCTTTTTCGATGTATTCCATCACTTCATCATAATTCTTGATTCCTAGTTCCTTATTCTTAATCAATTCATGCTCCGGCGATAAAACCAAATAAGTCGCTCCAAATAAAGTATCTGGACGAGTGGTAAATACCTCGACAGAATGTTTGGAATTTAGAATTTGTGATTTGGTATTTATTTGGGATTTAGTGCTTGAGATTTGGAATTTAATCAGAGCACCCTCTGATCGGCTAATCCAATTAATCTGCTGGGTTTTGATTTTATCAAGATAATCAACTTTATCTAAGTCATCGATCAGCCTTTGGGCATACTGGGTGATTTTAAACAGCCACTGCTTTAAATTTTTCTTGGTAACAGGAGTGCCGCAACGCTCGCACTTTCCACTGACCACTTCTTCGTTAGCTAAACCGATTTTGCAAGAAGGGCACCAGTTGATCGGCAGCTCTTTTTGATAAACCAGCCCGGCTTCGTAGAGCTTAAGAAAAATCCACTGGGTCCATTTATAATATTCCGGATCGCAAGTTGTCACTTCCCGCGACCAATCAAAAGAAAGCCCCAGCGATTTCAGCTGTCGGCGAAAACGATCAATGTTAGTTTTGGTTATTTCCGCGGGGTTCTTTTTAACTTTAATGGCGTAGTTCTCGGTTGGCAATCCAAAAGCGTCAAACCCGATCGGGAACAAAACATTATAGCCTTCCATTCTCCGTTTACGGGCCAGAATATCCAGGGCGGTGTAACTGCGGGGATGGCCAACGTGCAGGCCATCAGCCGAAGGATAAGGAAACTCAATAAGACAATAAAATTTCGGCTTGTGGGAATTATCTTCAGCCCAGTACAGCCCAGATTCCTCCCACCGCTTCTGCCATTTTGGTTCTATCGCTTGGTGATTGTACTTATTATCTTCTTCTACCATACAAAAAAATTCCTTTTATCCTTTGAATTAAGGTCATCTTAGCATTTTTTTACTTATTTTAAAATTCATTTTTTCCTTTAAAAATGGGGTTAAAGTAGATATTGATCCTCAAATATTGGCTAATATTAGCTAAAATTAATCTAATAAAGGATAGCAGAATTTGACAAATAAAAACCACCATGATAGTTTATGGGGTATCCTAAATCTGGATTATTGAATACCTGATTAGGATAATAAATACTATGTAATATCTAAGAATTAATAGCTATTTTCTAATAAAGGAATAGCTTTTATTGTGAGGCGGAAAATTAGTATTCAACTGAAAAAAGGTTTAGCTCATCTGTTAGTGGTTTTTTTGAAGTCTCTGATGCTTTTAGGAAAGGCGGCCGCTTTATTATGCCGTTATCTTATTATCAAACCATTAGGAATAATTGGAAAATTTGTTTTCCAATTTTTTATTGTTCGTCTGTACAAAATTTACCTTTTAGCCAAAAATCAGGTTCTAGCGATCTATCGTCCCGCTAAAGGAAGGCTGCTTTATCCATTTTCGACCCGCTACCTTCTTCATGCCATTATCATTCTTCTGGCAATTCTGGTTACCACCAACAACTTAAGCGCTAAGGAATTAAATGAGGAGTTTGGGCAAACCAGCTTGCTTGCTTCAATCGTACAGCCTCTTCAAGAAGGAAACATCACTGAAACGTCAGACTCTGCTTCACAGGTTGCCGCTAATTTTGTCGAGAGTAGCGGAAATGTGGTGGGCGTTCCTAAAATGGAGGGGGAAACTGAATCAATAGAAAGCGCCACCGTTACTCAAGAAGGGGCGATTGTAAAACCAAACCTAGTCGCCACGACTATCGGAGAAAGGCCTCGAGAAAAAGTTGTTTACCATGAAGTAGCCGGAGGTGAAACAGTCAGCGACATTGCCGCCCGCTACGGAATCAGCACCAACACCATTCTATGGGAAAATAATTTGGGACCGCGCGATTTTATTAAGCCCGGACAAAAATTAACCATCTTGCCCACTTCCGGAGTTTCTTATCGGATAAAGTCCGGGGATACTTTGGATAAGATCGCTCAAAAATACAGCGTGGATACCGGTAAGATACTGGAATATAACAATTTACCAGCTTCCGATGCCATTTCCGCCGACCAGATTTTAATATTGCCCGGAGGAACGCCTCCGGCCCCTCCGGCGCCGGTGGTTCAGCCAAGTTCCCGGTTTGCTTCGTTGCAGGACTTTTTCAGCCCGGGCGGCGCTGCTGACGCTACTCCCAGCTACGGGACCAAGCTGCAATGGCCTACTCCCAGCCGAAGAATAAACCAGTATTTCGGCTGGCGCCATACCGGTGTGGATATTGATGGGGATTATACTTCGCCCATTTATGCCGCTGATACCGGAAGAATAGAAGCATCAGGTTGGTCCAGCGGATACGGGTTACGGATAGTAATTAACCATGGCAATGGGATTAAGACTTTATACGGCCACCTCAGTAAAACTCACGCTAACGTGGGTGATTCGGTCAACCGCGGACAAACCATTGGCACTATGGGATGCACTGGTTGGTGTACCGGCACCCATATTCACTTTGAAGTAATAGTCAGCGGGAGAAAACTGAATCCGTTAAACTATTTGTAATAACAAAAACCGGGCAGCTGGAACAGCGTTGTTCCAACACTCTGCGTGTAATAAAGAGCGCTTTAATAATTAGCGCTTTTTAATATTCCGGTTCACCTGGTATAATTAAGAAAATTACTATTTTCATCTATGGGAACTTTATTTATCGTAGCCACGCCCATCGGCAACCTGCAAGACATTACTTTACGGGCTTTGGAAACCATTAAAAACGCCGATTTAGTGGCTTGCGAGGATACCAGACAAACCATCAAATTGTTGAATCATTATGGCATTAAAAAGCCATTAATCAGCTACCATCAGCACAGCAAACTTACCAGAATAGACTATTTGATTCAGGAATTAAAGAACGGCCGATCAATCGCTGTGGTTACCGATGCCGGCACCCCGGGAATTTCTGATCCGGGCACGGTTTTAATTTCCAAAGCCATTGAGGAAGGGATTAAAGTGGTTCCCATTCCTGGCCCATCTGCGGTGATTACCGCTTTATCGGCCAGCGGGCTTAGAACAGATGAATTTATCTATTTAGGTTTTCTGCCCAGAAAAAAGGGAAGAAAAACGATGCTGGAATCGTTGGCTCAAGAAAAAAGGACGATTGTTTTTTACGAATCGCCTTACCGAGTAGTAAAAACTTTGGAAGAACTTAAAATAGTCTTAGGCGAAGATCGCAACATTGTCATTGCCCGCGAGCTTACTAAAATGTTTGAAGAAATAATTCGAGGAAAGATTAAAGAGGTAATTACCAAACTCACTCCTCAAAACACTAAAGGAGAATTTGTGGTGGTAGTGGAAGGCGAACGATAGTTTATTTATTAGCATTGACAAAGATAAACGTTTAGTCTACGCTTCATTACTTGACAGCTGTTTAAAAACCATCCCACAATTTTTTTGGAAGGAGTCCCTTATGGAAGCCCAAGAAGATCCCCGCCGCTCATCATGCGGCACAACGGAAGTTGCTACGGCAATACAGCATAGGCTTTTGGTCGCGGACGACGAAGAAATCATCCGCCAAAGGCTCGTTGAGCTTGGCGGTAAAATGAATTTTGCAGTCACTGCGGCTTCTGACGGCGATGAAGCGTGGAAATTATTCCAGAAAGATCCTCCCGACTTGGTTGTTCTGGATATTTACATGCCGCGGATTAACGGTTTAACGGTACTGCATCACATCAAGGGAATCCGCCCGGATTGCCCGGTCATTCTGATCACCGGATTTCTGCAGTATGAACAGTTGATTCAGCGTGACAAAGTCAAGCCGGACGGCTTCATCATCAAACCATTTCATTCCGAAAAACTTGCCAATTTAATGGCTGATCTGGTAAGACGGAAACATCCGGATTACCAGTTCTGACAAATTTAAACCGCGGGAGGACCAAGTGGATGACATGCTATACTCCATTGCGCAAGTGAGCGCCATCACCGGCATAGCCAAACCGACTATCCGCTTCTGGGGAAAAGAGTTTGCCGAGTTTCTTCATCCTCAACGCACCGAAGGAAACCAGCGCCGTTTCACCAGGGCGGATGTAGAGATTGTCGAACGAATTAATCGTCTCATTCGGCAAGAAGGATTCACCCTGGAAGGAGCGCGAAGAAAAATGCAGTCCGACACGATAGGTGAAACTATCGCTACAGACCCCAAGCTTGAGGAGCTGGCTGACGCCATGTCCGATTACTTACTGAAAAGACTCCTCGCCAAAACTGATCCTTAATCAAGTTCGTTATCCGCAAATCGCAGCAATGCCGATTTGCGGATTTTTCATTTAACAAAACTGGCCCTTACGGACAGTAAGGTTTGCTTCTTATTTGCATCCATGCACCGACACCGAGCGCGCGTTAGAAAACGTACGCTCATTTTGAAAATAAATCCCGTTAGAAGCCCCGACTTAACTAGCATTAATTAATCATGAGAATTAATACTTTCTAGAAACAAGCCCCGTTAGAGATTCATCTCTAACGGGGCGAGCTTCTAACGGGATAAATAATTGTTCGTTCACCAAGAGCACCCTTTCGAGGGTGCGATTCAATAAAAAAGAGTAACGTTAGTTATCCTTTTTTAGTTTTTAATCGCTGAATTGAAATGTCGCAATAAACTGATTGAATATTGGAGTATATGTTTCTTGCAGATTATCCTCGGGAATATACTGAACAATGCTGTATAATTTTCCGCCGGATAAAAAGTAAACGACGTTATTAAAAGCGCCGAAGACATCGCGGGCCGTTTGACGAACAGCGGATTGATTAGCGACAGTGGCTGTGGTCTGGGAAATAATAGTAGAGCCTACTCTATTTTTAACTACTTCTTCTAAATTAGTCTCTGTGGTTTCCTCCCAGTAGATTTCAATTTTACTTCCCTGCAGCAATTCGGTCGCTAATTCTTGATCTAGGGCCCGCTGGTCAAAAAACATGGCGGGGTTTCCTGAACTGCTATCGGAATATTCCCAAGTCAGGGGATATTTGACGCTGTACCCAGCTTCGGCATTGGTGTAGGTCTGCCAATTTTCTTGTTCGCTATTGGGGGTATTAGTATTTAGATTATTAGTATTGAGGTTAGCATTGGTATTTTGAGTAGGAATAGTCAGGCAAGCGCATTCGCATTGACCATTCACAATTTTCTGACCCACTACCTTTTTTGATTCGCATTGCTTGTTATCCTGGCAATACTTTACGCATCTGGTATAGATATTACTGGAAGCCCCGCTGATATTGGGCTCAATGTAGGTTTTAAAATACCACAATACTCCAAATGCCAACGCCACCATAACAGACATAGTGATAAGACAAATGACGATTATCAGGATTATTTGAGGAGATTCCGTTCTTGAGTTGATTTTTCCATTTTTACTCACAATTACAGTATATACTATTTTACTAACTTGTGGGATATTAGCTTTTTAGGAAGTAGCTTTTTAGCTTCTTAGAACGGATAACATTTTATTTAACATTTTCATTACTTCTAGGATTAATTGATCTACCTTCGTATAATCTAGATTTTTACTAAAAGGTAATCTCTTAGCTATTTCAATTTGTGTCTCTAGTTCTGCTCCTGAGCTATAAGCAATGAGTAAAAATTTATGAAAGTCTTTTCTACTTCCTCTTCTTCTGCCTTCTGCAATATTTGATGGAATTGAGATTGCACTTCTTTTCATTTGAGAAGATAAACAATAAATCTCTGAGCTTGGAAGTTTCTCGATCAATTCATAAACTGTAATCACTAAATCAAGAGATCTGCGCCATACAATTAAATCTTTATAAGTCTGAATAGTCATTCAATAATTTGTAACTAATAAGCTAAGAAGCTACAAGCTAAAAAGCTACCTCCTAATCCCCCATTTGCTTGATCCGGTACTGAATCGCCTCGGCCAAGTGGTTGGTTTTTAATTTTTCTTCCTGATCAAGATCGGCAATGGTGCGCGCGACCTTCAAAACTCGGTAATAAGCCCGGGCGGAAAGCGGGATCTGCTCCACCGCTTTCTTAAGAATCGCTTTTCCCTCTGAATCAACCGCGCAAAACTGGCTGATTTCTTTATGATTCATTTCTGAATTTTCCAGCATCCCTTTTCCTAAAAGCCGGGCTGTTTGGATTTGACGAGCTCTTTTGATTTTATCTTTTATTCTGGCAATCTCTTCGCGGCTGACGTTTTCCTGCGTAAGTTTGGCAAAATCCAGGCGCGGAACTTCTACTTGCAGATCCATCCGGTCCAAAAGGGGACCGGAAATTCTTTTTTGATACCTTAAAACTTGATGGGGAGTACAGCGGCATACTTGCTTGGGATCGGATAAAAAGCCGCAGGGGCAAGGATTAGCCGCGGCAATCAAAATGAACCGGGCGGGAAACTGAATACTGCCCGCCACGCGCGACACCGTTACCACTCCATCTTCCAAGGGTTGGCGGAGGCTTTCTAAAACCGCTCGGGGAAATTCCGGAAGTTCGTCTAAAAACAATACTCCCCGGTGAGACAATGATATTTCGCCCGGCTTGGGAAAACGGCCGCCCCCAATCAAAGCAGCGGCAGACGAAGAATGATGGGGATTGCGGAAGGGTCGGTTTTGGATTAAAGGCTTGTGAGCGGCAACCATTCCCGCGACGCTGTAGATTCTGGTCACCTCCAGCATTTCACTGGTTTCCAAAGAAGGAAGGATAGAAATAATACTCCGAGCTAAAAAAGTTTTGCCCGTTCCCGGAGGGCCGACCATAAACAGGTTATGACCGCCGGCGGCCACAATTTCCAAGGCCCGCTTAGCGTATTCTTGCCCCTTGACTAACGAGAATGTTTCGTCTAGATCATCCTCTCTTTCAAAATAAGCGGGATTCGACTTGAATGGAGTGATTGATTCTTCTTTATTCAAAATCTTTATCAGCTGGCTGAAAGTTTTCAGGGGAAAAATATTTAAACCGGAGATAATGCTTGCTTCTTGAGCGTTTTCTTCCGGCAAAAAAATATTTTTAATTCCATTCCGCTGGGCCATCATCGCTATGGAAAGCACGCCGTTGATTTTTCTTAAATGACCATCTAGCGATAACTCTCCTATGAAAATGGAGGAATCCAAAGAAATCTCCGGTATCACGCCCTCATAAGCCAGATGAATACCCAAGGCAATGGGCAGGTCGTAAGAAGGGCCTTCTTTCTTTAAATCGCACGGAGCCAGATTCACCGCGACTCTGGTATAGGGAAAAGACAGACCG